>Ga0114911_1000807_pt1 | contig 18350 bp, 13 predicted proteins | sample MalvireepMed_904_FD_89688 | JGI IMG/M metagenome (GOLD analysis project Ga0114911, IMG submission 89688) | Marine viral communities from the Global Malaspina Expedition - Malaspina viral metaG DeepMed_904 | ecosystem: Environmental > Aquatic > Marine > Oceanic | place: Mediterranean Sea...
ATATTGATGGATCACCTCCTTATTCTTATGATGATGCAACTCAGTTACAAGAAATAGAAACAGAGTCTATAAACTATTCTTTGCAAAAATATTTTAAACCTACAGAAACTGACCCTTCGGCAATTCCTGAAATACCCGGAATTGCCGGAATACCAACTCCTCCTATGCCTCCGGGATTTACTGAGAAAGGAGGTGTTATTCCATCCTTTCCATATCCAACACAAGCAGGAGCAGTTGCAGGATATGGTCAGGCTCCGACAGGAGCTGCATTAGGAGTCCCCGGATTTCCAACAGGTGCAAATATAGATGCTAGACTTAGAATGGCAATGACACCTTCTCAAGTATCAGCAGGGTTAGCAGCAACATTGCCCGGATCAGATGTCGCTGCAATAAGAGGGTTATATCAAACTCCATTAAAATTTGCTCAAACAGCTTATGATTTAGATGTTCTTAGAGGAACATTTCAACCACCAATGACAACAGGAATAGGAGGACAACCTTCTGCAGGAGGTTTTGGATTCCAACAATACTTGGGAGGGCAACCTAATTGGATGCAAAGTTTGCAACAGGGATTACAAGCTATTGATCAGGTTAAACAGAAAATAAGTAGTGGAATATCTCCTAATCAATTAATTGGAGCAGAAAGAAATATATATGATACTTATATTGGGGGAACAACAACAGATCCTTTTCAAGGAGCTAGAGCAGAAAGAGAATTAAGGAAGAGTTTAACAGACCTTCTTCCTTATCAATTAAGAAATGCAGCATCAAGAAATGTAATGAATATGTATAACAGGCAATTAAATACACCTAGTAACTTAATAGGTATGCCGGGTGGATCATTTAATTATGGACAAAGTACAAATCCATTTATAGGAAGAAGCCCTATGCAAATGGGAGCAACAACTAATGTTGCACAAATCCCTACAGGACAAAGTATTAGTATGGACACTATGGGTGAAAATACTGCAGTTACAGGAATAGGTACTACAACAACTACAGCTTCAGACGGAAGTACTGTTCAATTTAAACCAAACCCCGAGGGAACAGGAACAACAGCTACTATAGTTTCTAAACCAACAACATCTTCTCGAATGGGAGTATCAGGAGTTAACACCAAATCCCATGGAATAGTAATGACAAGGAAAGATGCTCAGGGAAAAGTTGAAGAAATTTGGCAATTAGTAGATGGTAAAAAAGTTGCTGTTGATATTACTCCTAGTGAATTAGGAGTTCCTTTATCAGATCAGGTTATTAACCAAAGAGCAATACAGGGATATGGAGCTAATGATAGTCTTTCTCATTTAATAACAGGAGTGGGAGAGATATCTGATGAACCACCTCAGGTTCCGGGATGGGAAGAAACCCCTCCTGTTCCTGATGCTATAACTGCAGCAAAAGTTGCAGCAAAGGCTAAGGCTCCTGTAACTCCAATTACAACAGTAGCTCCAATATCTAAAGTCACAGATATTAATCTTACTAAAGCTGCAGCAGCAGAAAAAAGAATGAAAACAGGTGAGTTAGCTCCAATACCTAAAGCAGTAACTACAGATACCCAAACTGATTTTGATATTGATCCTTCTAAAAAAGTTATTTCTGAAGAAAGTTGGCAAACTCCTGAAAGTCTTTGGAGAGATGAAGCAGCAGGTTATCCTACTTTAACTACTACAACAAAAACAACAAGAGGGCCTTATCAATATACAGGCCCCACTTGGAAAGATTTAGCAGGCCCCTCTTGGACAGATGTAGCAGGATATGCTAAAACTATAGGATCTAAAGTACTTGCTAGTAGTTTCGTAGGAGAAGAAAGAGCCAAACGATTTGCAGCAATAGAAGCTGCAAAACAAGCTGCAAAAGAAGCTGCAATCAAATCTTCTCTTCCTCCTGTTTTAGGGCCACCTATACCACCTCAAATGGCTATGAAAAACCAACAAGATCTAATTAATCAAATGAGAGCATTAGATGCTGCTCGTGGAATATATACAGGAGTTGGAGGAGGAAATATTCCTCCTATTAATTGGGGAGGTTATTATAAATACCCTGAATGGGGAACACGAGATCCTAGTGAAGGAGCTATAGGAGCAATACCTCCTAATCCTTTAAGTCCTTATACTAGCAAAGCATTTTGGCCGGGATTATTTAACAAATCAAACATTTCATTTAAATATAGATAAAGAGAGGCTTATTATGACAATGATGGAAGATAGATTACCTAGATGGGCATGGGAAGCACCTATTCCTTACTTACCGGAAACACCACCACCTCCTGCAATAGGAGGAGGAGCATGGGGAGATTTACCTTCCTCACCTCCGGGATTTAATATAGAACGACCTCCCCAATTTCTATATCCGGAATCTCCGGAATCATCACCTCCTGAATATGGTGCAAGAGGAGGAACATACCCGACCCCTACGGAAATGCCTGTACAACAGCAACCTTATATTATGCCTGCAGGAGAAATGATAGGGGAAAGAATGGAATGGGATTCTCCATACCAAAATACAATGAGAGAAGAAATGGATAGAGGTTGGAAAGATTTTTATGGAGTACCACCTTTTGTTCCTTCCCCTGCAGAATTGGCAGATATAGGAAGAACTACAACAATGGGAACAGGATGGGGCAGGCAGCCTTTAATAGATCCCCCTCCTACATATGATTATACAGGAACAGGAGGATTAGGAGGATTATCACCATCTATACCATTTGCTAATACTTTAATTCCACCCGCAGGACAAGAAATGATGGGGAATTGGGGAGGAGGTGCTGCAAACAGACAAGAATGGGCAGGGCCTTTAGTTGATCCTTTTATGAGTCCATGGTCGGGAGGTGAAATGCTTCTCCCATTTGGAGGCAATCCTATGCTTGGCGACCCTATATATAATACAATGAATCCTGATTGGTATGGTGTTATGGAAGCTCGCAAGGCAGATAGATTTAAAGATGTAGGAAATTTTGCAACGAATTATGGATTACCCTTAGGATTAGCAGCAATGACACTTGGTGGGTCACTTCCTTTTTATAATCCTTGGGATTATAATCCTTTTGATTCAAGAATCCCAAGATTTAGGTAAAAAAACATGGTAGAACGAAACAGATTTCAAAATTATAGCTTGCTTGCTACAGATCCTAATATAGATGATGATATTCAATACTCATTTAATCCACAGACAGGAGCTTTAATAACAGGTGCAGGAGGTACTTGGGGAGCAATTAATCCTGATACAGGAATGGCTTGGGGAGCAACTAACAATGCTAATCCTTCTTGGGCTTCCACTTCATATAATCCTCAACCCGGATTTACAGCAGGGACAGGAAGTATGGGATATAATATAGCACCTACAGCACAAGGAGTAGCTCCTTATAGTACAGAGGCACCACTATCTACTGATATAGCTAATCCATTTATAGATTACTTACCACAGGAGTTTTTAGAACAAACTCCTAGTGCAGCATATTATAGTGTACCTTCAGCCTCAGAGTTTTACACTAGGCCATCAGGAACTATTGACCCTAGTAAAAAGAAATTCTATCAGGAATCTTTTCAGGATATTTATACTGATTATCTTGGTAAATTAGGAGGCATGGCTAGAGAAGGTAAAACCCCTGACCTTAAATTCACAGATTATTTATCTCAGAAAGATCCTTTTACAGAAAGATATGCAAGATTAAGTCCTTATGAAAGAGGAATGAATACAGGTTATTATGCACCAAAAACTAGGTTTATATATTATTAATGAATCCAAATTTTCCATACCCAAGAGCAAAAGCAGGATATCAACGGAGTAAATATGCACCCCCACCTCCCCCGACTATTACTCCACAACAAATAAGAAGAGCTGATACAGCAGCTCCAACATTACCACCACCTCAACAACCTATGTTGCCCCCACCTCCACCTCAGCAACCTATGCCTGATGACAGGAATTTTTGGTTTAGGCCTATGGTATCTAAGGAAGCAGTATCAGGTGCTCCTGATTGGATAAGACCTGTAGCTGAATTTGCAACTGAATTAACTACACCACTTGATGTAGCTTTAACAATAGGTACAGCAGGATTTGGAGGGCCTTTAGCTTTAGGATTAAGAGGAGGAGCAAAAGCATTACAGGCAGGAAGAAAAGCTAATATTCTTAGAAGAGGATTAGCAGGAGTAATAGATCCTATAGCAGGAGGTAGAGCAAGATTACCTGCAAGGTTAATTGCTGAAACAGGATTAACTGCAGGAGGACATTATGGTGCAATGAAAGGACAAGAAATAGGAGGAATACCCGGTGCTATAGTAGGAGCATTAGGAGGAGGTCTTGCAGGAGGTGTAGCAGGAGTAGGATTAGCTAAAGGTATGGGAAAAGCTTTACAAAAGGCACCCGGAACTAGAGTATTGTTTGAAGATCCTTGGTCAAGAGAGTTTAGTGCTGACCCTAATAGTCCAAGTACAACTTATCATTCCGATCCTGAAGAACTTGTAAAAGCACAAAATCCTGAAGACTTAGATTCAATATTATATGGGAACAATTCAGATCAATATCCTTTTGGATATGAAACACAATTAAGAGATCCTGTTAAAGGAGGAGGTTATGCTAAGGATGAAACTTTAGAATCTGCTGTAGGAAGAAGATTAAACCAAATACAATCTCCTTTAAAAAGAACACTTCATAAACTTGGAAGAATTATTGCACCTAATTATTTTATTAGAAGTTTTTTAGAAGAATCTATGGGTAAGTTTTACAGAGCAGAAGGACAGGCAGCAAAAGATGCAAGTGTATTGTTAGATTGGGTTGGTATGAATAATTTCAAAAGAATGTTTGGAATTACAGAAAAAGATTTTACTAAAAGTCCTGAAGGCTATAGTTTTGTTAGATACACAGATGATGATGGAAATGTTATAAAAGATCATCCAATATTTACAGAAGATAATATTAAAAAATTTAAAGACAAAGAATGGGTAGAGGCTAATGCAAGTGGAGTTATAGGAGTAGATGAAAATGGAAAAAATATAATAGGAAAATTAATTCCTGACTTTAGGAAACTATCTCTTTTAAGATTGATGGAAGAAACAAAACCTTTAGAGCCTGTCTATACAAATCCTGTTACAGGAGTAAGTACTGACAGTAAGTGGCATTTAAGAGAAACTAAAAAAGTTAAAAAGAAAGTATGGAGAAATGGTAAAGAAGTAGAAATAGATGTCGTTGAATACGGAGATAATGTAGGAGTGAATTGGGGAGATATTTTAAATGACGAGCAAAAAGCTTTTCTGACAAGGATGGCTAAAGTTAACAGATGGACAGGAAACAGATTACAGGATTATGGGATAGATATTTTTAATAGAAAGGCTAAAGGATTTAATGTCAGAACTGATGATGATATTTCAGATATGCTTAGTTTTAGAAAAGAAGAATTAAATGATATGGCAGAAGAAGCACTTAAAGATAAGACAATAACACAGGCTGACTTTAAAAACTTTCAGGAAGGATTAACATCTCCTACAGGTTATGCTAATAGAAAATTTATGTACAGAATAATAGATGAGCAAAATCCTTATCCTCATGGTGAGGTAATGATAGTTGGTAATAACAATACAATTTGGAAAGTAGATGCAAGAATTGGAGCAGAAAACAAAAGAACAGTTACTAAGGTAAGTTTAGCTGAATTAAAAGGCTACAGATATATGCCTTTAGATGAATCTTTTAGTATGTCAGTAAAACAAAGAACAAGAAGGGCAGCAACTGCAGCCCATGAAAAATGGAAAAAGCAGATGATTAGTGGGTATAAGTATGTTGATCCTGATACAGGGGAAACTGTTGATATTCCGGGAATATTTGGCAAGTTTGTTAAAGTTGAATCTTCTACTGAAAGAGCTATGGCAAAACTTTACACAGATGAAATAAAAGAGTTAGGAATAACTTCTGAAGAAGCAAATAAGAAAATCAGACTATTTGAAGCAGGACAAAAAGTTGCTAATCCTCATGCAGTTGCTCAGGAATTAGAAATATCATATTTGCAATCATATATGAAAGATTTACTTTATGATCCGTCAGGTAAAAATTATAAAGATGTACTTGAATTATCTGAAAATGATATTAAGCAATTAAAAAATATAGTTAATTATCTTGATAATGCAAAAGATAAGGAAGCATTAAAAGCTGCAGAGGAAATCAGAGCTATATGGTCTGATATAAACGGAGAAGATGTTATCCCTGTTTTAAAAGACATTCAGGCTGATGGTCTTGGAAAAAATACTTTTAAAAATTTATTAAAAAGTTTTCCAATATTCAGTTCAAATGAAACAATAGCTATAGATCAAATGCAATTTGCAATCACACTTGCTCATGCAAGAAGATTAATGGGAGCAGATTATACTAATACTTTAAGTGCTGTTAAATCAATATTAGATCCTGACATTACAGAATTTAATTACGAAGGAGCTACTAAAGCTTTAAAGAAAGTCATTAGTGATTACAAAGGAAATGCTAACGGAGCAATAGATAGGAAAATTTCTGATTTAAGTGAAGAGCTTATTAAAGTAAGAGAAATTTACAACTTAGCATTAAGAGAACAGGAAGCTACAGGAATTTATCTTACTGATCAGATATCTGAATTAATAGACAGAGTTAATGATATATCAGGCCGAGTATCTTATCATTTGAATTTAAGGAATGTTTACCAAAAACAAGGATCCCCTAAAAGTTTACATTTTGATGGGCAGGATTATATCAGGGGATTAAGTTATGGAGCAAATGGATGGAATCCTACAGGAAGAGGATATACTGACGGATCTAATTTAGATAGTGTATTTCAGATATTAAAAGAAACTGATATTCCTGCATCTATAACAGATGAATTGAAATTTATAGAAGATATAATAGAAAAAGCTTATCAGACTAAAACTAATCCCTTTGATAATGATTCTATAAAAAGAGGATTAAGAATGATTGAATTACAATTAGAAAAGTACAGAATAAAATACAGATCAAAAATTGATGATGCAATGAAAAAATCATTGATTGAAGCACCGGGATTTGATATTTTAATGAAAACTAAAAAAGATTTTATTACTGAAGAACAGTTAAAAGAGGGGTTTGCTAGAGCAGCTTTTGCATTAAGAGAACCTCCAAAAGATCCAAGGTTTTTTAGATGGCTAAGAGAGCAACAGGATGTTGACCCTAAAGCTCCCTATGAAAAAGACTTAGCATCTGAAAGAAATATATTACAAAAACTAGGTATAGAAGAGGGATATATGAGAGGATTCCCTTTAGGATCTGATGAACAGACTTGGTTTATAACTACACAAGAAGGAATAAAAGCATCAGACGGACTTGATATGACTCCATTAAATACATTAAAAGAGGCACTTCAATTTAAAAATGAAATGGATAAAGTAATGGAAAGAAGTGATTTAGGAATTATGCAAAAATGGTGGTTACAGGCAAACTCTATGCAAAGAATGGTAGCTTTAGGTTTTGATGCTTCTATTTTTAATATTCATTTATTACCTGTTTGGTTTAGCCATCCCCAAGCTCCACTAAAATCTTGGAAAGGATTTTGGAATGTCTTGTTTAAAGCAATAAAATCAGGAAGTAATGAAGAGGGCAATGTTTTAGTTCAAAACTTTAAAACATCTCTTGAAGCTGAAGAAGTAAAAAGATTTTATGGTGCTGATCTTTTATCATCAGAAAGTAATGAAGTCTTTGAAATGAACGCAAGAGTAGGTATGCCAAAAGGTTTTAAAGGTATAGGAAAAGCAATGGAAAATGCTTTTGGTCATTCATTGGATATAGCAGGAATAGAAATGGGAAAAGGATTAATGTATTTAGTAGACATGAGTGCAAGTCCTGCTGTAATAAGAAGGCAAAAAAAGATAATAGCAGAATATATAAATAATATGAGAGGATTATCTGATTCTAGTTTAGCAGGTATATCCCCTAATCAACAAAATAAGGAAGCAATGATATTTCTTGCAGCTAGGTATAGAAGAGCAACTGCAGCAATATGGGTTAAGGCTTTAACAGGAGAACCTTTAGAAAAATATTTAGCACAAAAAGCTTTAATCAATTTATTTACAGGATTATTTATGACTACAGTTGCATTACAGATTGGAGCATCTGCTTTAAGGGGAGAAACTCCCGAAGAAGCAGGAGAAAAAATAAGTAGAATGGTTGACCCTTCTAGTGGTGAATTTCTTTTATTCTCCCTTAATAACCAAAAAGTTGGGCCGGGATCTAAGTTTGTATCAGATGCAAGAATACTTACAAAAGCAATGAACTTCTTTTATAAAACAGGGACTCAGGAAGATATGGAAGATTGGGAAAACTTTATGGCTTTACATGATGATAATCCCGGATTAAGATGGGTGCGAAGTCAGTTAGGTTTTACTCCATCAACAGCTTGGGATTTCCTTGTAGGTGAAAATTATATAGGAGAACCACAATTCAGAGAAGGAGATGGAGGGTTTGATACTTTAACAAATTTCGTTGAACCTTTTAGTGAAATGGTAGTTCCTATGTGGATATCAGGATCTGTATTTGACAATACTCATGGAAATTTAGATTGGAGTGATAAAGTATCAGGAGGAGGAACAAGGGCTGTTTCTGAATTTGTTGGCTTAAGAGCACACCCACAAAGTGCAGCAGGGATATTAAGAGAAGCATCATGGGATATATTAAATGCTCCTTACAATAATTTAGAACCATTTGAAAAAGATATATTAAGACATAGCCTTATGGAACAATTAACTCCCTTACAGGAAGAATCTGTAAAAAGAGGTACAAATGATTTTGCTTTATATTTTAATGATATAGGAAGAATTGAAAAAGAATTTGAGGAGGAATTGAAATATATGACTAGTATATATCCCAATACTCCTGAAGGAAACAGAAATATGTATGACAGATATAGGCAACTAAAAAGTTTTACTAGAGGAAGAAAACATGAGATAGGATATGATATTGAATTTGACGAAACAGATCCTGACGAAACAGATCCTAAGAAAATTGCTTTAAATAAATATTATAATTTATTTGAATTAACAAGGATTCCGGGTACTCAAATGCAGGATTGGGATTTATGGGAAATTGAATATGAGAAATTAATGAACTCTTTATCTTTAGAGCAACAGGCAGTTATTGCAAGAAATACTTCTCGTACATCAATTCCTTATCAATTCTTAGAAAGAATAAAATATCTTGGAGAAGCAAGAGAATATAAAAGAATTATGAAAGCACAGGAATTAAGAGAAGGTTATTTAAATGCTCAGGAAAGACCTGATTTAGCTCAGATTTCTAGAGATTTATATTTAATCCTTAAGGATTGACAAAATTGATTAATTTAGTTATTTTTATATATAGGAGGACAAATGGTAAACGAAAATGAAAATACGCAACCTGAATTAAACATGGTATCTGAAGAGCCTACAGCTCCTGTAGCTGAGCCTCAGACAGAACCTGCTACAGAAGCTCCAACAGAAGCTCCTGCAGAACCTACTTCAGAAGTTACTGCATCAGAAACTACTACAACAGAAACTTCAGCTCCTAAAGCTGAAGAAACTGTGGGAACTTATCCTAGTTCTGTAGAACCTGAAAACAATGTGCAGCAAACACTTGAGCAAACACAGCAGAGATTGGCACAAGTTGAGCAACAAAATCAACAAAGTCAGTTATTGTATGAAGCTGAAAATTATAAACAACAGTTAGCACAACAAGGATATAGTAATGAGCAGATACAACATGCTGCAGATACTTACTATCAAAGCAGAGTTCAGCAAGTACAAACAGAGCAGAACTATCAGAGAGGTATACAGTTTAAAGAAGGACAATTTAAAGCATCTTTACAATTTGGTAAAAAATTCAATGTAGATCCTGAAGTACTTTTAAAGTACCAAAATCCTCAGGAAATGGAACAAGCTGCAAGGCATATGTCTGAAGTCAGAGCATTAAAAGAAGAAAATGCTAGACTTAAAAAAGGACAGGTACCTTCACAGAGCTATGACAATAATACAGCTCCTGCAAATGCTAGTTCTAGCGAGGAAAGATTATTGGATCTTTACAATCAGGGGGTTCGCAACCCTGAAACTGATGCAGCAGCTCGTAGAGCAGCAGGTATTGGTTGAATTTATTTACCTTAAAATAAGGAGATGTCGAAATGGCACAGACAGCGACAACAGGCAATCTAGAAAATGCGAGTAAGATAATTATCGCAGCAGCTAGATATACAGAGGAGCACAATGCTCCTGCAATGGCTCTCATAGAGAGCTTCAGCCTTCCAAAGGGAGCTAAACAAGTAACAGTTCCCAAAGTAGGGCAAATGACAATATCTGATTTAGCAGATGGTGTCGACATTGTTGATGAGGAAGAAATTGGCATGACAACTGTTGACTTAACAGCAGCAGAAGTCGGAGCTAAAGTTATCTTAACTGATAAACTTGTTCGTGAACAACAAAACAATGTATTCACAATAATTGGTAAACAGTTAGGTGATGCAATGGCAAGAAAGAAAGATACAGATGTTCATTCATTGTATAGTTCTTTAAACGGAGGCACCACTCTTGGTGCAGCTGCAGCTACAGCAAGTTTAGCTAATATTGCAGGTGCAATAGCATATGCAAAGGCAAACAAGTTTGGAAGTAATATTTATATATTACAACATCCTAATGCTGTTTTTGATATTGCTAATACAGCAGTAACAGCTTCTTCAACTTACCCTGTACCAAAGGGTTGGTCTGAAGACTTACTAGGAAATTTCTTTAGTGGTCTTAGACCTCTTAATGGAGTTCCTATTTTTGAAGATGGAAACTTGTCAGTTGATGGAAGTGATGATGCTATTGGTGTCATTGCTGAAAAATCAGCTATGGCAGTTCTTAATTCAGTAGAAACTAGAACAGAAAGACAGAGAGATGCATCACTAAGGGCAACTGAAGTGGTTATGACTTCTGACTATGGTGTGTTTGAACTAGATGATTCAAGAGGTGCTCCATTAACTTATGATGCAGCAGCTCCTTCAACATCAGCATAATAATTAAAAGTGGAGGTATCAATTGGTTAATCATTATTACGGACATCAGGGTAAAATTAAAAGAAAAGAAATTAACGATCAAAGGGAAAATATGGGAATAGATAAATTTGATGGATTACTGCCTGAATGGCAAAGTAAAACAACATACTATAATCATATTCCTATGTTTAATGTTGATGGTAATTTATTTAAACCTTGTGGTTCTGAATATCCGAATCAACCAAGTGATCATCAAACACAAATTAGAAGAGCTAAAATAGGAGTTTTTCCTATAGAATGGGATGGCAAATGCAGACTTGAAGCTAAAGGTGGAAAGTGTAAATGCAATCCTAAAGCAGAAAAAGTAAAGGAAGAGGTCAAGGTAGAGAAGAAATCCTCTATCTAACCTCTCCTTCTTTAGTATAAGTGTAACCTTTGACCGAGCTTATACGATTTTTTAACAATCGGTTGAAGACGGGGTGTATAAGATACCCGTAAATAAAAATAAGGAGGAAAGTATAATGGCTTTTCCAAATCAAATTAGCTTGTCTTATGGACAAGAAAAAAAAGAAACTTCAGGTAAAAAACTGAAGTTAGGTACAAAGGGAGTTACTCCTGATGGCAGAGTATTTTACTATGCTAGAAATGGAAGTTCTGCTATAACAACAGCAGGAATGATAGTAGATGCAGGTACTGCATTAACTGTTAATGCTCACGACATGGATGTTCCTGCAGGTACTAATGCTGCCGGTACAACAGCAGTAAGTGTAGAAGTACCAACAACCGACTTAACTAAAGATCAGTATGCAGATGGTTACATTATCTTTAATGATGGGCCGGGAGAAGGAGAGGTTTACAGAATTAAATCTCATCCTGCTCATGACGCATCAGATGATAATACTGTCATAATTACCATTGACGAACCTGATGGACTTGTAACTGCTACTACATCATCATCACTTTTTGGTTTACTTGTGAATCCATATGCTGCCGTAAAGGTTATAGACGGAGATGGTACTATGGAAACAGGTGCATTAGGTGTTACTACAATACCTATGACAGCTAGTTATTATGGTTGGATCCAAACAGCAGGTATAGGAAGTGTGGCTATTGGAGCTGCAGTTGGTGTAGTTGGTGACGGATTACAAATATCTCAGGCATCAGGCGAAGATGGAAGGGCAGAGCTTTATGACTTATCAGGAGAGGATGATATTCAATCAATAGGTACTGCGATTGGTATTCCTTCTGTAGATACAGATAAACAAATGTGTCTGTTAACAATCAGATACTAAGTTATGCAGTTCGTAGGATCAGAAACTTACGATAGAAAATTAATACTACCTGTTGGAGTTACTCTTTTAGGAGAGTATGGGACAGGTAGTATTAAATCCTTGTCATTTGCTTTTTATGATTCAGTTACAAAACGTAGATCAGTATTACATCATGTGCCTTTTACTCCAAGTGACCCTTACTCACATAATGCTATTGAAACTATGATAGGCGAAGCTCACGAAACATGGGTGAAGGAAGTAAGAGTACAGGGTAAAAAGAAACCTGAGATGACAGTACAGGAAAGAAAGGATGCAGGTAAAGTATTAGATGAAATAAGAATTAGTAAATTAAAAAGAGCTGAAAGCTCTACAGGGAAACTTTATTTTGGAGGAACAAAAATTGACAGAAAAAAACTCAACAGAAAATTTAAACGGAAAGCAAGAGCTGCTCGGAGATAATGTAGTTGTACTACAAAGTGATATAGCAGAAGCTATGAGTGAAGACGAGTTGTTCAGACTTAAGGTTATAAATAAAGCTCTTAACAGAGAAAATAAAAAATTAAAAGAACAGATAAGAATTATGGGGGAAGCAGGGGTTAATAAAGCAAAGGAGGAAGCAAATGCCAAGAGTAGGTAAAAAGAAATTTCCTTATACTAAAAAGGGAAAGTCTGCAGCTAAGAAAGCTGCTAAACGTACAGGCAAGAAAATGCGTAAAGGATATTAATGGCTGTAACACAAGGGAAAACATTAGAAGATTTAAGAAAAACAGTAGGTAGAAACTTAGGCAAGATGATAACAGGAGTTACATCAGGAGGAGGTTCTTCTACCACAGCATTAGATACCAAGTTATTTGGTGGAGATGACGAATACAATGGAAGTTATATTCGTTTTACTTCAGGAACTAATGACGGAGAAACAGCACGAATAACTGATTATACATCTTCTTCAGGCACTATGACATTTGCTGCAGTAACAGGAACAGTTACTGTAGGAGTTGGATATGAATTATGGAGTGATGGATTTGATCCACAGGTTATAGATGAATATATAAATCAATCTATATGGGAAATAACAGGAAGAATATATGATCCTGTAGAAAAACTAGATCTCCATACAGACAGAATCAATGCTAGGTGGGAAATACCTAGTGGAATTAATATGATACAGGATGTTTATTACAGAGATAAGTTTACTTCAAAGTTATTACATGGTTGTAATACAGCTTTTGATGATAGTGTAGATAGTGATTTTACTATCACAGCAGATACAGAAGATTATAAAACAGGATCGGCTTCCAATAAAATTGTTATTGCAGCAGGTGCTTCAGCAGGAGATACAGCTTCAGATACTATCACCTCGGTTAACTTAGCAAAGTATGACTATATAGAGTTTTGGATTAAATCTTCAGTTGCTACATCATCAGGTAATTTGAAAATACATCTAGTAGATGCAGGTGGAATTGAAGAATCATTAGATGTTCCTGCTTTAACTGCAAATATATGGAAATATTGTAGGGTAGCTTTTACTGCTCCACATGATAATACAGCTATTACACAGGTAAGATTTGAATATGATTCCGATCTAGGAGCTTGTGTTGTATGGCTTGATGATATTAAAGCAGTAAAGAATGATACTGCAATATGGGAAAAATTAGCAAGAGATACATGGAGAATAGATAAAGAAGGTACATTACAGGGAGCAAGTACTGCTGACTTAGTATTGTCAGACAGGGGAAGATCGTTAGCTTCTTACAGATTAATCAAACTATCAGGAGGAGATATTCCTGCAGAACTAAGTGCAGACTCTAGCACAACTGAAGTACCTGAAAGATATATAGTAGCCTATGCAACTGCTTTAGCAGCACAGGCAGGATCTCTAAGACCTGATATTGATGTTGATGGAATGAGAAATATTGCAGGATTTTGGTTTGCTAAATCAGAACAGGCAAGAAATGCTTTACCATTTTTGACTAATGTCAGGACAGTTAGGTAATGGCTAATAAAGTAATAAAAAAAAATGAAGTTTATCTTAATGGAAATTATTATCCAATAACTAGACCTGTGCAGCAAGTACTTGCCTCCATTTACCCTGCAAAGGTTACTATTGGCGATACCACTCGTGATTCACAGGCACGAACAAGTGTAATATCTTGGTCTGATTTTAGGGGTGGTATAGGTGTAGAGAGAATGGAAGGAGCTACAGATGTAGATCGTTCTTGGTTCAGTACCTGTAGCCTTCGCTACAAAAGGCACCTAGTATTACCTGCAAAAACTACTTCTGTAAGTAACTCAGGTGCTACAGGAGAATCATTAGATATATTGCAGGAATTTAATGGAGCATTATACGGAATATGGTCTGATAAAAAAGTATATAAATATGAATCAGGATCAGATTCTTTTGGTTCTGCATTAGACACTTTACCTGATGTTGCAACAGATGCTTTAGAAGTAAGAATGGGAGGCACATTATATTTAGTTATAGCTCATACAGGAGGATATACTTATACCTCAGATGCTAGTAGCTTCACAGACGATACGACAGATACAAAATTTCTTGCTTATTGGAATGATAAATTATGGGGAATAGCTAATACAGGACAACTTTGGTACGCATCATCTATAGGAACTGAAGTAAATGATGCTAAGTTACCATTGCCTGATGGGCATGTAACTGATCTATTTGTAGCTAGAAATGCAAGTGGTAACCCTATCTTATATGCAATGACCAAAGAAGGATTATATGCACATGATTCCACTAATGCTTTATGGGTTGAAACACAATTAGCTTTACCATTTCATAATGAAAATGGTAAGGGGACAATTAGATGGAGAGATTCAGTATATATACCTGCAGGATTAAGTATATATAAATATATTAACGGAACTAATTCTGCAGTAGTTTCAGTAATTGGGCCTGATAAAGATCATGGATTACCTTCAGATTACAGAGGAAGTATATCTAAATTAATAGGAACTCATAATGATTTAATAGCATTGATTGATGGTACACTTACTCCTTCTGTAGTTGATATGTTTGCTACAGGAGAATCTGCAGTTGTAGATGATACTACAGGCTATAGTACTGTATTGGGATATAACGAAATGGGATGGGAAGTTAAATGGGCTTCTTCAGGAACAGATCAGGGTAAGAAAATAACAGCAGGATTTGTATCAGATGTAGGTGGCACATTAACAGCAACCAATCCTTATAGATTGTATTGGGGCTTTGATGGGGCTTTATATTATCAGCAATTACAATCAGATATTATTAATCCTACACAGGTAGTTAATTATAATTACGAGGATAGTACAGATGGAATACATTATACCCCTTGGTTTAGTGCAGATCAGGTTGAAGTAGATAAGTTGGCATTAAAACTTAAAGTAGAAACTGCAGATTGCAATGCAAATCAAACTGTTAAAGTAGAATATGGTACAGATTATACTGAAACTTATACTGCTATGGGAACAATAACTTCAAATGGAATAACAACTTATACATTTGGGAGTAGTGCAGGAACAACATTCAGATCTATACAATTCAAGATAACTCTTGCTACTAATACCAAGATAGTTTCACCCGATATGATTAGTTTAACTTTAGAATATCGAAAGAAATTAAATACTAAATTTGGATGGTCTGTAAACATTGATATTAATAAAGCCTATAAAGGAAGTTCTTCAAAGGCAATGAGATCTAATATATTATCAGCAATTCAAAGCAATACATTACTTGAATTTACTTATAGAGATGATTCATCTACTAATAGAAATTACTATGTTGACATTACTAATGCTCAGGGATTAGAAGAAACAGCTTATGATGAAAGAGGAACTACTCAATTATTATTGACGGAGCCGTAAATGACTACTCAACAAAATCAGTTAAGTGCACCTCCCGGATGGGAAGGAAGCTTACCTGAATATTTAGTATATAGATCTTTAACCGAATCTTTTAACAAGATTGAAGGAGTTGATTTTACTTATCAATCTTCTTTACTAGGAGGAAGGTTATTTAAAGGTGGAGTGATATTAGACTTTTTGTTTAATAATCCTCCTGATCTTGCAATAAATGTACAGGGTGAGTATTATCACTATGGAATGGGGGTAGCTGTAATACAAAACGAGATACTTATTAGACAACAAATGGCAGGAGATGGGATTAATTTAATATTTATAGATGAAAATGATATACTAAATGATGTTGACTATTATGTCAGGGAGGCATTAAATTATAAAGATCACTCCCGATTGGGAGCAGGAGGGCGATAATGGCATTGATATACCATTCAGGTTATGTATTTAAAGATGATGGTACTGCTGTAGAAGGTGCGACAGTTCAGTTATACCAAACTGACTCTACTACTTTAGTGACATTTTCAGATGCTTCAAGTACTTCAACCACTACAAATTCAAGTGGATATTACTCAGCATCAGTAACAGAAGTAGGAGCTACTTCATCTTATGATGTAAAGGTAACTTCAGGATCTTCTGTCAGGTATAGAAGAGGTAACGATAAATTACAACTTGAAGAATTAGATATACGAAATGATACAGGTGCCACACAGGGTGGTTTATTTGTAGCAAATACAACTAATAGTACTGCAAATAAAGTAGCGACATTTGCAGGAATGAATAGCACAAGAGCAGATGGAGATGAGATATATATTTCATTTGAACTTGCTAACTCTGCAGGAGAAATTGAAGAGTTTGCTCGAATTACAGCAGAGGCAGTTGATGTGACAAATGGACAGGAGGATGGGCAGCTTCGGTTTGGTGTGGCTAAAACAGATGGAACTGTAACTGATGTTTTTACTATTAATTCTACTACAGGTGGAGCAACATCAATGACCTTTGATGTGTCAGATGACATAACTCTTGATGCTGATGGGGGAGATATATTTTTTAAAGATGGTGGTACTACATTTGGTTCAGCTACTAACAATAGTGGTAACCTAATAATTAAATCAGGTACTACAACAGCCCTTACTTTCACAGGATCTAATGTAGCTATAGCAGGAGATCTAACTATAACAGGTGATGATTTAGTTATGGGAACTAACACAAGTGGTCATATTCTTGTAGCAGACGGCACAAATTATAACCCTGTAGCAGTTAGTGGCGATATAACAATGGCTTCCAATGGAGCAGTTACTATAGCCGGTACTTCTGTGGAAACAGGAATGATAGCAGCAGATGCTATCACAGGAGCAAAGATTGCAGATGATGCTATAGGTAGTGAGCATATAGCAGATGATGCAGTAGTTTCTGCAGCAATAGCAGATGATGCTATAACAAGTGCCTTAATAGCAGATGATGCTATTACTACTGCTTTAATAGCAGACGATGCTATAACAAGTGCTTTGATTGCAGACGATGCTATAACTACAGCATTGATAGCTGATGATGCAATTACATCTGCATTGATTGCAGACGGAGCAGTTACTACTGCTTTAATAGGAGCAGATGCAGTAACAGGAGCTAAGATTGCAGACGATGCTATAGATAGTGAGCATTATACAGATGGAAGTATAGACAATGCTCATCTTGCAGATGATGCTGTAGACTCAGATGAGTTAGCAGCAGGGGCAGTTGATACAGCACACATTGCAGATAACCAAGTAACCCTAGCTAAGATGGCAGGGTTGGCGAGAGGTAAAATTATATATGGAGATGCGAGTGGCGATCCTGCAGCATTGGCAGTAGGTTCTGCTAACTATGTTTTAACAAGCGATGGCACTGATATATCATGGGCAGCAGCAACAACAGGAGATATAACAGGAGTTACAGCAGGTAATGGATTATCAGGTGGTGGCACTTCAGGAGGAGTAACTCTTGCATTAGATTTGTCAGAGCTAACTGATACAGCAATAGCCAATGGAGATTACATAGTATTTACTGATACAACAGATAGTAATGCAACTGTAAAAGGAGATTTGGCAGATGTAGCAACATTGTTTGCAGGTACAGGATTAACAGCATCAAGCTCTGTTATTGGAGTTGATGCTTCACAAACACAGATAACTTCTGTAGGAACAATAGGTACAGGGGTTTGGCAAGGCACAGTAGTAGCAGCAGCTTATCTTCCTGATGCTTCA
>Ga0114911_1000830_pt1 | contig 17918 bp, 19 predicted proteins | sample MalvireepMed_904_FD_89688 | JGI IMG/M metagenome (GOLD analysis project Ga0114911, IMG submission 89688) | Marine viral communities from the Global Malaspina Expedition - Malaspina viral metaG DeepMed_904 | ecosystem: Environmental > Aquatic > Marine > Oceanic | place: Mediterranean Sea...
ATGGCACCGGCCATCAGCACCAGCCCCACGGGGCCCGCCCCCGCAGCGGGGTCGCCGCGCAGGCCCAGGCGGTCGAGCACAAGAAAGCCCGCGATCCCGAGCACCATCGCCTGGGCATGGCCGCCGAGAAGGCCCGATACGACCCACGGCCGCAGCCGCGGTTCGAACCAGCGCAGCTTGCCCGGCTCGGCCCCGACCGCATCTTCTTCGTCGCTCTCGTCCTTGCCGACCTCGTTGGGCGGACTGCCCGAATGGGGCGATTCGTAGGCGGTGCCGCGCGCCGGGAATTGCGGCTCGTCATTGGGCAGCCGCCACCGCACGGCGACCAGTGTGATCGCGCCGATCAGCGCAAACACCAGGAACGGCCCGGCCAGCCCCACCACGGGCAGGACCATCAATGGGGCAAGGGCAGGGCCGATGACCGTGCCCAGCCCGAAACTCGACGCAATCAGCGACAGCGCCTGCGTGCGTTCGGCGCGCGGCGTCCGGCTGGCGACATAGGCCTGCACTGCCGGCGGGGCGGCGCTGCCGAAACCGCCCTAGGCTGCGCGCCGCAGCAAACAGCAGGAGGCACCAGAGCGCGGGGAAGATGCCCGCCAGGCCCAGCCACAGGATCAATCCGCACAGGACGAAGCTGGCGATGAAACCGAGCATTCCGAGCGCCATCATCGCCTTGCGTCCGCGCTGGTCCGATTTCCGCGCCCAGAACGGTGCGCACACCACCCACAGCAGCGCCGACCAGCTGTAGGCCAGGCTGATCCAGACGTCGTCCACGCCCAGCGATGTGCCGATCGAAGGCATCACCGACTGCATCGCCGTATTGCCAGCAGCGGTCGTCAGCATCACGGCGAAGAGCAACGCCATCCGTCCCCGCGGGATGGTGCGCGCGCGTTCGGCAGGCGGCTCCGTCAGCGGGCGGGCGGGATCGATATCGGCCATCGGCACCAGCGGTAGGCGCGCGCCCGCATCCTTGCAATGGACTAGCGGGACTGGCAAACCGGCGGCTTCATCGAACTGTCATAGGGTTGGCAATTTTGACCGGACATCAGGGCGCTGGCGTGATCGCGCGGCCGAACATGCGCAAACGGCTCGCGCGGGCTTTCGGCCAGTGGGGCGTGTTCTTTCGCGGGTTCATCGAAGAACCGCGGATGGTCGGGTCGATCATTCCCTCTTCGCGCTTCACCATCCGCAAGATGCTGGCGCCGGTCGACTGGGACCGCTGCGAGGTGTTTGTCGAATACGGCCCGGGAGTGGGCACCTTCTGCCAACCCGTGCTCGACCGCTTGCGGCGCGATGGCACGCTGATCGTGATCGACACCAACCCGCTGTACATCGACTATCTGCGCAAGCACTTCCGCGACAGCCGTTTCCACGCGGTGCACGGCTCGGCGGCCGACGTGGTCGAAATCGTCAGGGCACACGGCCATGACGGCGCCGACTATGTCCTTTCCGGCCTGCCGTTCTCGACCCTGCCCGATGGCGTCGGACCTGCAATCGCCAAGGCCACCCATGACGTGATCCGCCCGGGCGGGGCGTTCCTCGTCTATCAGTTCTCGGCCAAGGCACGCGATTTCATGGCCAAGCATTTCCGCCGGATCGATCGCGGGTTCGAATTCTGGAATGTCCTGCCGTGCCAGCTGTTCTGGGGCTGGAAAGACCGCGCCGACTAGCCGTCGGCTGACGGCGTCCGTTCATGGCCCAGCCGGGCCAGCTGCGTGTGCACCGCGGCCAGCACGCAGACTGCCACCACCACCATCACGGCATTTACCAGTCCCGAAAGCACGCCTTCGCCGAGCAGCGCGGCCTGTTCCCCGGCCAGCGCGAAGGGCAGGCCCAGCACCAGCGTGATGACCACAGACAGAACCATGAAGGCGACCAGCAGCAGCAGGTAGAACAGGAACAGGCGGAAGCTTTGCCCGCGGGTAAGCGTCCAGGACCGCCTGAGCGCCCGGACCGGATTGCGTTCCCCCTCGATCGCGATGACCGGCGCGACCAGCGACAGCTTGACCACGATATAGCAAGTGACGACGAAGGCGACGATACCGCCAAGCACCGCGAGCGCCTGCAACCCGGTCAATGCGCCGATCGCGGTCAGCAGGACGGCGACAAAGACGATCAGCGCCACCTGCAGCAGTTGCGCGGCAATATAGCTGAGCACCGACCGCCCGCCTGCGGCCAGCGCCTCGCCCACCGTGGGATTGGCGCGCTGCCGGACCAGCGCGAGCATGGCCAGCAGGCCGATCCCCTGGATGATCGCGAGGACCAGGAACAGCCACCAATAGCTGGCGTACAGATCGCTTGCGGCCGCTGCCATCAGGTCGAAATTGCCGCTGGCCTGCGCGGCCTGCAGATCGCCCATCTCGGGCAGGGCCATGGTGACACCGGCATAGGGCAGGAAGAAGAAAACCCCGGCGACGACCGCCAGCAGCCCCAGGTTGCGCGACAGCAATCGCGAGGCGTCCTTCCAGGCGGTATCGAGGTTGAATTTCATGCAGCGCTACTCCCGTTTGCCCCTTGATAAGCGTTCCGCCAGTCGCCACGCAATCGCCTATGTCCACTGCTTCACCCGAAACCGTCGAATGGCGCGCCGAGCCTGGCCGGATCGACTACCGCACCGCGCTCGACAGCATGACTTCGCGCAATCATGCGATCGCCGAAGGCGCAGCGGGGGAACTGGTCTGGCTGCTCGAACATCCCCCGGTCTATACGGCCGGGACCAGTGCCGATGGCGCCGAACTGCTCGATCCGCGGTTCGATGTCGTCGAGGCGGGGCGCGGGGGACGGTACACCTATCACGGTCCGGGGCAGCGGATCGGCTATGTCATGCTCGACCTGAAGCAACGCGGCCGCGACGTGCGTTGTTTCGTCCATTCGCTCGAAGGCTGGGTGATCGCCACACTGGCGGATATCGGCGTCGACAGCTGGCGCAGCGAAGGCCGGATCGGCATCTGGACGCGCGATATCGATGGGCGCGAGGCGAAGATCGGAGCCATCGGCGTGCGCGTGCGGCGCTGGGTGACGATGCACGGCTTCTCGGTAAACCTGGCCCCCGATCTTGCCCATTTCGCCGGCATCGTGCCCTGCGGCATCGAGGATTTCGGCGTAACCAGTCTCGAGCGTTTGGGAATCGCGCTTGCGCCTGCGGCATTCGATGAGGCATTGCACCGGCGCTTCGGTGATTTCCTCGAAGCGCTCGAAGGGAAGGGCTCCGCGCTGCCATGAGATTTCGTTCGCTGGTCCTGCTCGTCGCTGGCCCGCTCGCCCTGTCGGCCTGTCAGGACGAGGCCCCGCTCGAGGAAAACGTCGACGAGGCCGGCCGCGCCGCCAAGGGCGAGGTGCTCGGCGGGACGATCAGCGACGACATGATCCCGCTCGACCGGCTGCGTTCGCAATCGCCTCCGGTGGCCGATGCGCCTGCCGCTTCGCAGGGTGCGGGCGCGGGGGATCCCGCTCCGAGCGCGCCTGCCGTGGCCGAACCGATTGACGATGCGGACGATGTGCCGGCGCAGCCCGACGACGCAGGGCAGGATAGCCCCGAGGGCTAGTCTTCGCCCAGCAACCGCCTGGCGCGTTGCAACTCGGACCGTTCGACCCGGCGGTCTCCCACCACCAGGAACGGCGCATCGGGATCGGCGCGGAAGGCGGCAACGATCCTGAAGGCTTCGGATAGCTCGCTTTCCAGCGGAGCGAAGGCGGAATTGATCCAGGGAACCTGCGCGGGATGGACCGCGACCATGCCGGTGAAGCCGTCGGCCCGCGCTGTTTCCGCCACCCGGCGGCCGGTATCGGCGTCCTGCGCGTCGCGGAAGGGATGTTCGATCGCATCGATGCCGCGGGCATGCGCGATCAGGACCACCTGCCCCCGGACATGGGCCAGCGGGTCGCTCCAGCGTCCGCCGGGGCCGCGCAGGCGCCGCGCGCCGATTGCTCGGGCGAGGCCGATCGCATCCCATGTCAGCCCGGACACGCGCGGGTGCAGATCGTCCGCCAACCGGCCGACCGCCAGTGCATCGACCGGACGCGATCCGAGCTGGGGGATTATCCGCGTGATGTTGGCGGCCAGCCCCAGCCGGTCTTCCACTTCGTAGAGCACCGAGGCCAGCTGGCGGATGTCCTCGGCGCCGCGGCAATTGGCGAGCACGATGCCATGCGGGGACCCTTCCATCGCGGCGCCGAGCGCCTCGCGCCAGTCCGCCGTATCGAGCCCCGGAATGCGCGCCCACCGTTCGAACCGGCGTTCGGCGACCACCTGTTCGCGATGCGCGCGCAACCATGCGCTCGCCGCCATCCGGGCCGCAGCCTGCAAGCCGGGCGCCAGCGGACGGGCGAGGTCGATGACGATGGCACCCGCACCCGATCCGGCGGCCGCGGCGATAGCCTTGTCATTCTCTGCCGGGATCAGGATCCACGATCGCATTGAACCTCCAGACTATCGCCAAGGGCAAATCAGCCCACTGCAGCTTGATCCTCATCGGTTAGTTTAGGGTAATCGATGTATCCGTGTGGACCCTTACCATACCAGCTGCGCGGGACATCCACATTCGGGGCGATGTCCGCCCCCAGCTTGAAGCGCTCAGGCAGGTCGGGATTGGCGATGAAATCACGGCCCCAGCTGATCGCATCGGCGCGGCCCGCATCGATGTCGGCCACCGCCTCTGCGGCCGAATAGTCGCTGTTGAGAACGAGGGTGCCCGAATAGATCTTGCGGATCAGGGGGCTCTGCTTGGGCACGTCGGTGCTGCCAAAAGTGCCGTCAGGTCCGGGCTCGCGCAGTTCGAGAAAGGCCAAGCCGAGTTCCTCGACGACCTTGGCGGCCGCGCCGAAGGTGGTTGCCGGATCGCTATCGTCGCAGCCCTGCGTTTCGCCATTGGGCGACAGCCGGACGCCGACCCGGTCCTTGCCCCATACATCGATCAGCGCGGTCAGCACTTCGCGCAGGATCCGGGTGCGGTTTTCGGCGCTGCCGCCATATTCGTCTTCGCGCAGATTGGTGCTGTCGCGCAGGAACTGGTCGATCAGATAGCCATTGGCGGCGTGAAGCTGGACCCCGTCGAAGCCGGCCTTCTTCGCATTCTCGGCCGCCTTGCGGTAGTCCTCCACGATGCGCGCGATGTCCTCGACGGTGGCCGCTCTTGCCTGTTCATAGTCCTTGCGGCCTTCGAATGTGTGCGCGTGGCCCGGCGCGGTCGTCGCGCTGGCGGAAACCGGCGGATTGCCGCTGAGGAAATCGGGATGCACCAGCCGGCCCATGTGCCACATCTGCAGCACGATCAGCCCGCCTTCATCGTGGACCGCCTGGGTCACCTGCTTCCAGCCCTCGACCTGTTCATCGCTCCAGATACCGGGGGCGGCGGGCCAGCCCAGTCCTTCGACGCTGATCCCCGTAGCTTCGGAAATGATCAGCCCGGCACTTGCCCGCTGGCGGTAATATGTCGCCATCATCTCGTTGGGGACCGATCCCGGCTGGGTCGAACGCCCCCGCGTGAGCGGTGCCATGAAAATCCGGTTCGGGGTTTCGAGGGCACCCATGGTGAGCGGCTGGAACAGGCTTTCGTGCATGCAGGGCAATCCTTCTTGCTGACGCGTTTGGATCAAAGAGCTAGGGGCGGCCAATGACCAGCGCAACCGCTCCCCGCGACAAGAATGGCTATCAGGCGAGCGCATGGCACTTCGCGGCACTGATCGCCGGCAATGTCGCGCTGGCGCTGGGGCCCTGGCTCGTGCGGCTGGCGGACACCGGGCCGGTGTCGGCCGGATTCTGGCGCCTGCTGCTGCCGATCCCGCTGCTCGCCCTGCTGGCGTGGCGGGGGCGTTCACCGCTGGCGCTCGATCGCGGCCTGGTGCTGCTCTGCCTGCTGGCGGGCGCGTTCTTCGCAGTCGATCTTGCCAGCTGGCATGTCGGGATCGAGCAGACCCGGCTCGCCAACGCGACGCTGTTCGGCAATTCGGGCAGCGTGATCCTGATGATCTGGGGCCTGATCGCGGCGCGGCGGGCGCCGACGGGCCAGGAAGGCATCGGTGTGTTTGCCGCATTGGCTGGGGCCGGCATACTGCTGGGCCGCAGCCTCGAGATCTCGCCGACCAGCTTCGCGGGTGATTTGTTCTGCCTGCTCGCGGGCGTGTTCTACGCTTTCTACCTGCTTCCGGCCCAGCGCGCGCGGGCGCAGTTGGGGCAGTGGACGGTCCTGCTCTTGGTCAGCCTCGCAGCGGCACCGATACTGCTCGGAATTGCGCTGGTGGCAGGCGAGCCGGTGTGGCCGGGCACGGCGGGTTGGGGCCCCGTGCTGATCCTGGCGCTGAGCAGCCAGATCGTCGGGCAGGGCCTGCTGGTCTTCGCGCTCGGGCATTTTCCACCGTTGATCATTGGCATGGCCTTGCTGACCCAGCCCGCGCTGGCTGCCCTCGTCGGCTGGCTCGTTTTCGGCGAAACGCTGGTGCCGCTCGATGTGGTCGGCATGGTGCTTGTCGGTACGGCGCTGGTGCTGGCGCGGGTGAAGCGCAAGCCGCGCTTGCGCTAGCGCTCGATATCCTGGAGGAAGCGCTGGTAGCGTGCCTCCACCATGTCGAGCTCGGGGCCGACCAGATGTTCGCGTGCCTGCAGCATCAGCAGGTTGCCTTCGCGGGCGAGGGTTTCGCGCCGCGTCTCGTCATCGAGCGTGGACACCGCATCGACCATCGCCTCGAACGCGACCTGGGCGGCGATTCGGTTGTTGGCCAGTCCGCCGCGCATCGCGCCGAAACCGCGGCTGACGAAATGTTCGAAATCGTCCTCGAGCAGGACCACGCGCGGCTCTTCGCCATTGCTGGCATAGCTGCGCGTGAGGTCCCGCCGTCCCAGTTCGGCCGTCGCCGCGCCGAGCCAGTGGACCGCGGTAACGGCAGTGAAGGGATCGTTGATCCCGGGCGAGAGCGCGCGCAAGCCGATTTCCACCAATTCGTCGATCAGGAACTGCATGTCCTGGCTCGGCGTACGCATGCTGCCCAGCGTGAAGCATTCGCGGACATCCGCGTCGGGGCAATCCTCGACAACATCCATGTCCGCCCAATAGGCGATCACGACCTTGGGGTGGACGAAGTCCCCCGTGCGGACGGCCAGCTTGAGCTTGCCGTTCTCGCGCTGCGCGATCCGTTCGAGCCGCGAGAAGGAAATCGCTTGTACGTATCCCGTTTCGCGCGCGGTTATCGGGCTGCCGTCGGGCGCCGTCCCGGCGCGCTGGCCGGTGTTGGGATCGGGAAACCGCGCCTCGATATCGGTCAGCAGGCGCGCGCCGATGTCCTTCAGGACCGTGTTGATGCGGATCGAGGCAGGAATGTGGTTGAGGAAATAGACGAGGACCGCGACCGAAAGCGCCATCAGGCCGAAGGCGACCAGCAGCGACAGCTGCGGGACGAAGCCCGGCAGCGCGGTTGCGGCGGCGTCTTCCAGATTGGTCGCCACCTCGTCTTCCGCCCGCACGCTGCGCAGCACGGTGATGGCATAAACGAATGTGCCGATGAAGGTCGCCAGGCTGAACTGGTTGCCGCGGTCTTCCATGAAATTGGTCAGCAGGCGCGGGCCGTAATTGCCGCTGGCATAGGCGACTGCGGCGATGGTGATCGAGAACACGGTCGATGCGACCCCGATCATTGAACCGGCGATGACCGTCAGGATGTTGCTCGCCCCGTCGGGGCGCGCCGGTTCGAGCCAATCCACGTCGTTGAGGAAATCGGCCCATCCGCTGCGGTCGAGCCAGATCGTACCAAGCGCCAGTGCCACGCAGACGATCGAAAAGAGCGCCGGCAGGAACCAGTAGCTGGCATTGATGTCGTGCCAGAATTTGCGCAGCCGTGCGATCATGCTTCGCCGGCTACCGCAAGCAGGCACTTGTCGAAAGCACGATCGATGTCCGCCCGGTCGGAATCGTGTTCGGCATTGGCGCGGGCATGGGCGTGCATTTCCGCTGCGCATGTCTGGAAGAACTCCAGCAGCGCGCCCGGGCAGCCCTGTCCGGCCAGCAGCGTTCTCAACCGCGCGAGATTTTCGATGATCCGTATCGAGACCGAAGGATAATCGGCGGCGGCCTGGCGAAACGCCTTGAGAGGGCCTTCGAACAGCCCGCGGAAATCCTGCCCCGGCAGTTCGAACCGGGGATCGTGTTCGTACACTGCGACCAGCCCGTCATCGACCCAAGTTTGCGCATGGCCCGCCATCGCGGCGGCGAGCTGGTCAGCGCAGGCCAGCGCGGTGTAGAAATCGTTGATCCCGGGCGAGAGGGCGCGGCTGGCCACTTCGACCAGCAGCCGGACCTGATAGACCGTCGACTGCACGCTGGAACGAAAATCGCCGATTGCCACGGTGCGCAGGACGGGTTTGGTCTTGCGAGGTTCATATTCGAACTGGACCAGCGGTTCGCCCTTCAGGACATGCTGGCCCGGTGCCGCGCAGAAGCGGACCTGCCCTTCGTGCGTGGCCAGGCGCTTGCGCAACCGCTCGAGGTCCATTCCCTCGACATAGCCTTCGCGCGGGGCGGGCAGGGCGAAGCGCCATTCGCCCGCGAAAGGTTCTGCCGCCACGACCGGGATGGCAATGCTCGACGCTTCGGTACCAAGATGCGCGATCGAGCGGTCGACGAACATCGTACGCCCCAGATCGTGGATTGCCACGCCCAGCATGGCGATGTTGACCAGTTCGAGCGCGAACAGCACCGCCAGCGCGAAGTGCGGCAATTCGGCAAGGCTTGCTTCGGGATCGATCCGCGACAGCACCACGATCGAGAAGACGAGGCAGAAGGTCAGCCCGGCAACCGAGACGCGGGTAAGCACCTTGTCGAGCCAGCGATCGACCAGCCGTACGCCCAGATTGGCCGTGGCCAGCGTCAACACGATCAGCGTGACCGACCAGTAAAGCGTCAGCAGCGCCGCGTTCACCCCGACAATCGCGATCGCGAGGTCCTGCGCCGCATCGCCGGCGACGAGCAGGGTGACTCCGCGCTCGAACAGCCATTCCCCGGCAAAGGCGCGGTCCGTCCACAGAACCGCCGCACCCAGCAGCGGGGCTCCGAACACGGCGATCAGCGGCAGCGACCAGTAATTGGCCACTAGCCGGTGGATCACATATTGCGAGATGCCGCGAAGCGGGCCCTTGGCGGCCAAATGCCGTTCCTTCTCATAGCGGACGCCCCTATCCTAAAGGACAGGGACAGTAACGCGCCAGCCCGGAATGCGTGCCTTACTGCGCGCCCGTCCCGATCTCGCGGTTGAGATAGGCGAGCAGCAATGCGGCGCGCTTCGCGTCTTCTTCATGGTCCGATCCGACCGAATGGCCGCCCTCGCGGTACTCGTGATAATAGAAGGTCTGGCCCCAGGCTTCGTGCTTGGCCGCCGCCTTGCGCGCGTGGCCGGGGTGCACGCGGTCGTCGAGCGTCGAGAGATAGTAGAACGCCGCGGGGACGTCCGGCGTATCGCGCATGTTCTGGTAGGGCGACCATTCGCGCATGAAGGCCCAGTCCGATGGTACGTCGGGGTTGCCATATTCGGCCATCCACGATGCGCCCGCGAGCAGCTTGTTGTAGCGCTTCATGTCGATCAACGGGCTGCCCGAAATGATCGCGCCGTAGAGATCGGGGCGCTGGTTCGCGACCGCGCCGACCAGCACGCCGCCGTTCGAGCGGCCCGAAGCGGCGATACGGCCCGGGGTAGCCAGCCGGTTGGCGACGAGATCGTCGGCCACCGCATGGAAATCGTCGAAGCTGTTCTGGCGTTTGTCGCGCAGCGCGTCTTCATGCCAGCGCGGCCCGTATTCACCGCCGCCGCGGATATTGGCGAGGACATAGGCGTTGCCGCTTTCGACCCAGAACAGGCCGAGCGGCCCGCTGCGATAGGGTTCGGCGGTCAGATATTTCGGCGTCTGCGCCGCGCGGAACCCGCCATACGCATGGATCAGCGTGGGCAGCGGCCCTTCCGCATCTTTCGGACGAACGAGGTAATAGGGCACCTTGGTACCGTCTTTCGACGTGGCGAACTTCTGCTCGACGCTGAACTTGCTCGCATCGAACTGTGCGGGCTCGCTGGCGATCGCGACGGGCGGCCCGTCGCTGGGCACGGCATAGAGCGTGGGCGGGGTCAGCATGCTTTCCACGGTGATGAAAGCGGTGTCGCCCGTACCGCTGGTCTCGGCAATCTGGATGGTGCTGTTGGCGGGCAGGTCCATTGCGCGTTCGGTCCAGCCGGTGGCGTCGGGTGTCAGCTCGATGAGCTTGCCCGACACATCGTCGAGCACCTTGACCCACAGCTTGTTTTCCGACGCCGCGACCTGTTCGACCGCCTGCGTTTCGCTCGGACGGAAGACCGCAAAGGGCTGCGGATCGCCCCCGTCGAGCACGTCGTTGAGCGACCAGGCGAGCAGGGCGCCCGGCCGTTCGATACCCGCAGGCGTCTCCAGCGCGGAATTGAGCTTGGCGATCACGTATCCGTCCAGCACCGCCTCGAATTCGGCATCGACGGGCAGCGGCAGCGCGACGGTGTCGCCGCTGTCGGTCACCAGCGCATATTCGCCGGTCCAGAAATCGGGCCCTCGGCGCACGAAGCGATAGCGGGTCTCGCCGTCGAGCACCGAGAAACCGTTCATACTGATATCGGACTGTTCGCCCTCGGCAATCAGCCGGGCTTGCGCAAAATCGGTTCCGCGCTGCCACAGCTTTACAAGCCGCGGATAGCCCGAATCGGTCAACGATCCGGCGCCTTCGTCGGTGCCGACGAACAGCGTGTTCTCATCATACCAGGCGACATTGGACTTGGCTTCGGGAAGCGTGAACCCGCCTTCGACAAAAGCGCCGGTCGCGATGTCGAACTCGCGGACCACGTCGGCATCCGTGCCGCCCGGGCTAAGCGAAACGAGGCAGCGGGTGTATTCGGGCGCAAGGCAATTGGTGCCGTGCCATACCCAGCTCTGCCCCTCATCCTCACCCAGCTGGTCGACATCGATGAGTGTGCGCCATTCGGGGGCGCCCGCCAGATAGCTCTGCAGCGTCGCGGTGCGCCACAGCCCGCGCGGATTGTCCGCGTCGCGCCACAGATTGGTGACCTGATCGCCCATGATCGCATCGGGCATGGCGATCTGGCGCGTATCGTCGAGGATCTGCTTGGCCCAGGCCTTGGCCAGCGGATATTCCGCCTGCGCGGTCAGCACCGCTTCGGTATCGGCATTCCACTGGTCGACCTTGGCCAGTGCGCGCTCGCCCTGGATTTCCTCAAGCCAAATATACGGATCCTCCGCATCGCTCTCCTGCGCCGCAATCGGTGCGGCGGCGAAAACGAGCGCGGCGGCCAGCGCCAGACGTGCGACCATCAATTCTCTCCCTGAATTAGTATCCTAGACGCGGCCCAGATCGCCCTTGCCGATCGTACCGCTGGCCATTTCGAGCATGCGGTCGAGGCTCTGCTTGGCCTTGAGGCGCAGCCCTTCCTCGATCTCGATCCGCGGTTCGAGATCGCGCAAGCAGGCGTAGAGCTTTTCCATCGTGTTGAGCGCCATGTACGGACAGATGTTGCAGCTGCAGTTGCCGTCCGCACCGGGCGCGCCGATGAAGGTCTTGTTGGGCAGCGCCTTTTCCATCTGGTGCATGATGTGCGGCTCGGTCGCCACGATCAGCGTATCGCCTTCGAAGGTCTCCGCGAATTGCAATATGCCGCTGGTCGAACCGACGTAATCGGCATGATCGACGATGGTCGGCGGGCATTCGGGATGCGCGGCGACCGGGGCGTCGGGATGCTGCGCCTTGAGTTTCAGAAGCTCGGTCTCGCTGAAGGCCTCGTGGACGATGCACACGCCCGGCCACAGCAGCATCTCGCGGTTGAACTTGCGGCTCATATAGCCGCCCAGGTGCCGGTCGGGGCCGAAGATGATCTTCTGGTCCTCGGGGATCTGGCTGATGATCGTTTCCGCGCTGGAGCTGGTGACGATCACGTCGCTGAGCGCCTTAACCTCGGTCGAGCAATTGATGTAGGTCAGCGCGATATGGTCGGGATGCGCTTCGCGAAAAGCCTTGAACTTTTCCGGCGGGCAGCTGTCCTCAAGGCTGCAGCCCGCGTCCATGTCGGGCAGCACCACGATCTTTTCGGGGCTGAGGATCTTGGCCGTATCGGCCATGAACTTCACGCCGCAGAAGGCGATGACATCGGCATCGGTTTCGGCGGCCTTCTTGCTCAGCTCCAGACTGTCGCCAACGAAATCGGCAAGGTCCTGGATATCGGCGGTCTGGTAGTAATGCGCGAGAATGATCGCGTTCCTCTCCTTGCGGAGGCGATTGATCTCGGCGAGCAGGTCCTGGCCGGTCGGCAGGTCGGTCTGTGCGGTCATGTGGGGTCCCGTCTGCTACGTTTGGGGCGCTTATAGACCGAACGGCCCGGAAGGCGAGGGCGTTCCTACATTGTGAAGCCGGGCGGCAGAAACGCCTCCATCGGACGCAGTTCGCCCGGCGTGTCCGCGATGACGCTGCGGGTAATCGCCATGCCCGGTTCGGAATGGGCGAGCAGCAACGACAGGACGAACACGGCGGCGTAGATGCCGAGGCCCCACAGATAGGCGGGATGCACGCGTCCGTTGGCGCGCTTGTCGGCGATCATGCCGATTACGGGAAACACCATCGTAGCCAGCGTGGTGATCGTCCATGCATGCGGGATCATCAGCGGCAGGGGCAGGATCCGGCCGAGACCGGGTCCAGTCAGGATCGCCATGGCGCACAGCATCAATCGCCTGTGCCAACCGGTGTAGCGCCGCCGGCGCAGCGCCCAGAAGGCGAGGCCGCCGAAGCACCACAGCAGCATCATGTTGCTCCATAGGAACTCGCTTACGTGGAAAAAGAACGGCCCGCCGGTGCGCCGCGCGACCACCACCATCAGCACGCTGCCGAAGACCAGCATCAGCGGGATCCAGAGATAGGCGATCCGGCCAAAACCGGCATGCAATGCCCATTGCCCGCGCAGCGCGGTGACGTGCTGCATCAGATAGATCCCGATCCAGCCCATGAAGACCGCGGCATGCAGGTGATAGGCGGCAGGGACTGCAAAGCTGGACCGGCCCATCGTCAGCTGGAGGGTAAAGCCGCCCACAATCACCAGCGCCATGACCAAAGCCATGACAAAGAAAAACCGCGTCTGTTCGCGCGGCGCTGCGACATGCGGCGGATGAATGGTCGCCATGATCCCGTATCTCCTCCAATAACGCGACCTGGCTATTTTTGGAGGAAGCTACCCGGCGGTTCGCGGAGCGTCAATTTCCGGGCGGGGCTTCCCCGTCGAACCGCACTGCGACCGTCACATCGCCATAGCCGGCAATCTGTAACGGAATGGCGAGATTCTGCCGCACCGCATCCTTTGCGGCCTGCCGTGCCAGCGCGAGGACTTCGGGGTTCTTGGCGAAGGCGGCGGCCTTGCGTTCTGCCTGCTGCGAATTGTTGCGTGCAAGGTCGGCGCTCGCATCGCGGCTGACATAGGTGCCTTCGGTAAAGGTTTTCTGCGCCGCCTCGTCGAGATTGGGCCGCGAGATGCGCAGCGCCGGCAGCACCACCGAAAGGGTTTCGCTTCCCGCGTCCCAGGCGAACCGGTCGCGGTCCATGGTCGACAGGTCGAGGCGGTATTCGACCGTCGCTGGAATGATCGCCGCCTGCCGGCTTTCGAGCAAGTCGATGTTGAGCACGCCGCGCCGGTCGACGCTTTCGGCAACAACCTCGAAGCGGCTGGAAAAGACGGTCAGCGAATTCTGCTTCTCGAACGCCAGCATGGCGCTTCCCACCGGGTCGCCTTCCTCTTGGTAGAAAAACGCGCGCCAGCCGAGCCACGCGACTGCCGCGAGCAGAACGATGACGATCAGCCACGGCACCGCCTGGACGCGCGCGAGCGGGCGGTCCTGCTGGACTTCAGGTGCGACCGTGCGCTCGCTTCGTTTCAGATCGTCTGCCATGTCTTGCCCGAACGGGCGACGAGGCCGCGCTGTTCCAGATCGATCAGATGCGCGGTTACCGACATCTCGGCGGCCTTGTGCAGCTTGGGGTCGAGCCCCTTGTACATCTTGGGCACGAAGTCGCTCGCTTCATGCGGCCCCTCGCCCAGCAGCCGAACGATCTGGTTCTCGCGCTGGCGGCGGTGGCCAATCATCCCACGCACCAGCTGGCGCGGCTTTTCGACCGCCTCGCCATGCGCGGGGTAGAACACCCGGTCTTCGCGCGCGTAGAGCTTGTCGAGGCTCTTCATGTAATCGCCCATGTCGCCATCAGGCGGGATCACGACGCTGGTCGACCAGCCCATGATATGGTCGCCGGTGAACAGCGCGCCGCTTTCCTCCAGCGCAAAGCAGAGGTGGTTCGACACGTGTCCGGGCGTGGCAACCGCGGTCAGCGTCCAGCCGGGGCCGGTCATCTGTTCGCCATCTTCCATGACCCTGTCGGGTTCATATGTGCGGTCGAACGAGGCATCGGCGCGCGGGCCGCTATCGTCGAGCACCAGCGGGGCGCAGCCGACGATCGGCGCGCCCGTGCGCGCGGCGAGCGTCTTCGCTGCGGGCGAATGGTCGCGGTGGGTATGCGTGCACATGATCGCGCAGACGTGTTCCTCGCCGATCGCGGCATCGAGCGCGAGCAGGTGGTCCTTCTCGTCCGGGCCGGGATCGATCACCGCGCAGCCATCGCCGATACCGACGATGTAGGACTGCGTCCCTGTGTAGGTGTAGGGCGAGGGGTTGGGGGCGAGCACGCGGCGCACCAGTGGTTCGAGCTGCATCGCCTGCCCAGTGGGCCATGGTTTGGGAGGAGGTCCTGCCATGGCCTTGCATATGGGGGTTTGCTTGCGCCATGTCACCACCCGCCATTCGCAAGGGAGAGAGCATGGCCGATCGCATTCTCGTCCTCGACGCGGGGACCACCTCCACCCGCGCGATGATTTTCGCACCCGACGGGACGATGGAAGCGGTCGCCCAGGAGGAGCTGACCCAGCATTATCCGCGCCCCGCGTGGGTCGAACACGATGCGTCCGAGATATGGACCAAGACGCTTGCCTGCGCGCGGCAAGTCACTGGCGAGGCGGCCGGTGCGATCGCAGCGATCGGAATCACCAACCAGCGCGAAACGGTCGTCGCGTGGGACCGCCATACGGGCGAGCCACTGGCCCGCGCCATCGTGTGGCAGGACCGCCGGACCGCGCAGTTCTGCGCCGACATGAAAGACTATGGCCATGAAGCTGCCGTGCAGCAGCGCACCGGCCTGCTGCTCGACCCCTATTTTTCGGGCACCAAGATGCGCTGGATGCTCGACCATGACGAAACCGTCCAGGCCGCGGCGCAGAACGGGGCGCTCGCCTTCGGCACGGTGGAAAGCTGGCTGGTCTACAAACTGTCGGGCGGCGCGCATCTGAGCGATGCGAGCAATGCCAGCCGCACGCAGTTGCTGGCGCTAGACGGGGCGCAGTTCGACGAGGATCTGTGCGAACTGTTCGGCGTGCCGCGTGCGGCGCTGCCCGAGGTCGTCGATACGCACGGATCATTGGCGACGAGCGAGCCCGAATGGCTCGGCAGGGCGATACCCATCTGCGGCCTGGCGGGCGATCAGCAAGCGGCCACGATCGGGCAAGGCTGCCTCGGTTTCGGCGAAACCAAGGCTACCTACGGCACCGGCGCTTTCGTACTGACCAATATGGGGCAGGCGATTCCGCGGTCGGACCACCGCCTGCTGGGTACCGTGCTCTACCAGCAGAATGGCGTAAGGACCTATGCGATCGAGGGGTCGTGTTTCGTCGCGGGCAGTTTGGTCCAGTACCTGCGCGACCAGCTCGGGCTGATCGGCAGCGCTGCGGAAACAGAGGAGCTGGCCCGTTCGATCGAGGATAGCGGCGAGGTAGTGATCGTGCCCGCTCTGGCCGGGCTGGGCGCTCCGCACTGGAAGCCCGATGCGCGCGGCGTGATTTCGGGGCTCAGCTTCGCCAGCGGGAGGGCGCAGATCGCGCGCGCGGCGCTCGAGGCGATGGCGCACCAGACGCATGATCTGGCAAGCGCCTTTGCGGCCGATGGGGCGCCCTGGTGCCGGCTCAACATCGATGGCGGCATGAGCGTTAACGACTGGATGGCACAGGACCTGGCGAATATCCTCGACCTGCCCGTCGAACGGCCCGATTTCGTCGAGACCACGGCGCTTGGCGCGGCGATCCTTGCAGCGGTCGGCTGCGGATTGTTCGCCACGCTCGATGACGCGGCGCCGGCGATGCGCGGCGGCACGCGGTGCTTTGCTGCCAAAATGGCGAAGGATGTGCGCGAAGCGCGGCTGGCGCGCTATGCCAAGGCGCTGGCCGCGGCCTGATCAGCCGCGCGCGAAGGCCGCGGTGATGCGGCCGCGCAGTTCTTCCACCGGCGGCTCCCCGGCGTTTGCGCGCCATTCGCGGTCGAGTCGGGCAACGCGTGCATGCAGCGCCTCGCCCTCTTCGATCAGCGCCCGCGTGGCGGGCTCTAGCAGCGCGAGATTGTCCACATCTGCAGGGGGCTCGTCGGGCAGCCGCCCGCTGCGGGCCAGCTGGCCTGCAGACAGTTCGCCCGAGCGATAGGCCCGCTGGTTGAGCAGCCAGGCAAGCACATGCATCAACCGCGTGGTCGTGCGCAGCCCCTCGATCGACAGCGCGACGCGCGTCAGATCGTCGGGCTGGACCGCGGTGTCGGTCCGCCGCAGATCGAACACGGTGCGCGCGTCATCGGCAAGCACGAGCGCTTGCGAATACAGTTCTTCGATAATTTCGCAGTTGATGTCGCGTGTGGGCATGGATCTACCCTACGCCCCGGCCGGGGGGCTCGCCACTGCGTTTACCATGGCAGTCCTGCGATGGGACGGCTTGCGGCGAAGTTGCTGTGATCAGGCGATTATATCGGGGATCAGCACGTCCTCGATCGCCGCGATGCGGTCCCTCAGAGCCAGTTTGCGCTTTTTCAGGCGGGCCATTTGCAGCTGGTCGACGAAGCCGCTCTGCGCGCCGGTCTGGATCAGCGCCGCAATCGCGACGTCGAGATCGCGGTGCTCGCTGCGGAGCAGGGCCAGCCGTTTGCGCAGTTCCTGTTCGTTCACGCGAACCTTTCCCGGATGATCGCCCTTCGCGACCGTTTCGCCGCATGGCCCCAACTCTGCGTTTTGTAAATCGGCAATCCTGTGGTTTGATACTCCCCTGCGGCGCGTGCCGCGCAAGCGCACGAGTCGCTCCGGAGGTCGCACAACCGTCTAGGAGACAATTCGATGCACTCATCCCATGTCGACGCGCTCAAAGCCAAGCACGCCGGGCTCGAGGCTCGCCTGCACGAAGAAGAAATCCGGCCTGCGCCTGACATTGCGATGATCCGCCAGATCAAGAAGCAGAAGCTGCGGATCAAGGAAGAGATCGCGTCGAGCTGATCGGATCTTTCGGGAAGCGGGGATTGGCATCCCGCTTCCGCCCTCCCATCAATTTGCTATAGGCTGCAGCCATGACAGCTGCAGCCTCCGCCCGCCAGATCCTTACCCGCCTGCACGAGGTGATGGCCGGGCGCACGCATGCGCAGTACAAGCTCGACCGGGTGGTCGAGATTATCGCCGAAAGCCTGTCGAGCGAGGTCTGCTCGATCTACCTGCTGCGCGAAGGTGCGCTGGAGCTTTATGCGACGCAGGGACTCAATCCCGAAGCAGTGCATGTGACGCGGCTGGCCGTGGGCGAGGGGCTCACCGGCACGATCGCGAACAATATCGAGACGCTCAATCTGGCCGAGGCCAAGGCGCATCCCGATTTCGCCTACCGCCCCGAAACGGGCGAGGAACAGTTCCACTCCTTCGCGGGTGTCCCGATCGTCTACCGCGAACGGGCGGTCGGTGTCCTGTGCGTCCAGCATGTCGATCCGCGGCGCTATGAAGATGTCGAGATCGAAGCTCTGCAGACCACCG
>Ga0114911_1000833_pt1 | contig 17866 bp, 13 predicted proteins | sample MalvireepMed_904_FD_89688 | JGI IMG/M metagenome (GOLD analysis project Ga0114911, IMG submission 89688) | Marine viral communities from the Global Malaspina Expedition - Malaspina viral metaG DeepMed_904 | ecosystem: Environmental > Aquatic > Marine > Oceanic | place: Mediterranean Sea...
AGGTCAGCGTCGCATCGGCGGATGCGGTGTGGGCCAAGCTCGAAGCAGAACTGGGCGAAGCCATGCCCGCGCACGAATTGCTGGCGCGCGATTTCGATACGCTGCGGGCCTGCGGCCTGTCGCGGCAGAAACAGGGCTATGCGCGTAGCCTGTGCGAACTGGTGGCCAGCGGCGAACTGGACCTTGCCGACCTTCCGCGCGACGACGAGGAAGCCATCGCCGAACTCACCCGGATCAAAGGGATCGGGCGCTGGTCGGCGGAAATCTACCTGCTTTTCGCCGAGGGGCGCGGCGACATCTGGCCGGCCGGCGACCTGGCCGTTCAGGAAGCGGTCGGACGCATGCTCGAACTGGCAGAGCGGCCGAGCGAAAAGGAAACCCGTACCATCGGCGAAGCTTGGCGGCCGCATCGCGGCGCAATGGCCATCTTCACCTGGCACGCATACACCAACGCCGCGCTCTAGCGCGCACCGAGGGAGACAGAGCATGGGCGATCGCAAGGCGATCTTCATTACCGGGGGCGGTTCGGGCATCGGACGCGCGGTCGCATTGCATTTCGCCGAACGCGGGTGGTTCGTCGGGCTCGGCGATATCGACAAGTCCGGCCTGCACGAGACGGCCGAATTGATCGGCAATGGCTTCGTCTATTCGCATGTCTTCGACGTGCGCGACCGTGCTGCCTGGGACGAGGCGCTCGAGGCCTTCTCGGTGGCGAGCGGCGGACGGATCGACGTGGTGTTCAACAATGCCGGCATCCCGCTGGGCGGATCTCTGATCGAGAACAGCGCCGAGGAAATCGAACGCTGTCTCGACATCAATCTGAAAGGCGTTCTGTTCGGCGCTCAGGCAGCCCATCCCCATCTGAAGAAAACCGCCCCGGGATCCTGCCTGCTCAACACCGCAAGCGCTGCCGGGATCTACGGCACGCCCGGCGCAAGCGTGTATTCGGCAACGAAATTCGGGGTGCGGGCGGTCACCGAAAGCCTCGACGGCGAATGGTCGGCCGATGGGATCAAGGTGGCTTCGCTGATGCCTAGCTTCATCGAAACGCCGCTGCTCGACCATACCCCGCACGCCGGCGCGAACGAGGGTATTCGTCAGCGCGTCACCGATGCCGGGCTCGAGATAACCCCCGTGGCGGACGTGGCCGCGGCGGCCTGGGCGGCCGTGCACGGCGACCGGCTGCACACGACGGTCGGAAAGACGGCGAAAACCATGGCCTTTGCCGCACGCTGGCTTCCCGGCAGGGTGCGCAAGCAGACGCGTTCATCGATCCGGCCGATGGGCAAATAATCCGCCGGGCGCAGAGATCTGCGCCCGTGCCCGGAATGTCAGGCAGACAGCGCGTCGATCTTGCGCGCCATCTTAACGTCGCGCAGCGACAGACCACCGGCGTCATGCGTAATCAGGGTGATTTCCACCCGGTTGTAGACATTGAACCATTCGGGATGGTGATCGCGCTTTTCCGCAATCAGCGCGACGCGCGTCATGAAGGCGAAGGCCGCGGAGAAATCGCCGAATTCGAACGTGCGCTCAATCGCGTTCCCGTCGCGGCACAGCGACCACTCGGGCAAGGCGCTGAGCCATGTCTTGCGCTCTTCTTCGCTTAGCTGCTCGACGGTCATGGCGTGCGAATCTCCTCCGGCTTGTCGCTGGCGCGGCTTTTGCCTATCGCCCTCGCCCATGCAAGCTCGCCTCGTCGCAAAGGATATCGCCTGCCGTCGCGGCGAGCGGTTGCTGTTCCGGCGCCTCTCCTTCGCATGCGAAGCCGGGGAAGCAATCCACGTGGTGGGCGTAAACGGTGTGGGAAAATCGAGCCTGATCCGTATCCTGGCAGGCCTTCTGCGTCCCTTCGCAGGAGCGGTCGAACGGACCGGCGCTGCGGGTCTGGTCGACGAACGCCTGGCACTCGACACCAATCTCGCGCTGGGCCAGGCACTCGCATTCTGGGAACGGATCGACGGATGCCGCGATCCGGGCCGCGCGCTCGAACTGTTGCAGCTCGAACCGCTGATGGATGTCCCGGTGCGCTATCTTTCGACCGGCCAGAAGAAACGTGCGGCGCTGGCACGGCTGCTCAATCGCGATTGCCCGATCTGGTTGCTCGACGAACCCCTCAACGGGCTCGACAGTCAGGCGCAGACGGCCTTCGAAACGCTTATCGCCCGGCATTGCGCGGCCGGCGGGATGGCCATTGCCGCGTCGCACCAGCCGATTGCTTTGCCTGCGCCCGCGATCATCGATCTCGCCGAGTATGCGGCATGATAGCGGCGCTGCTCAGACGCGACCTCGGATTGCTGTTGCCGGGCGGCCGCGGCGGCGGGGGCATCCTGCCGCTGCTGTTCTTCCTAGCCGTGGCGATGCTTTATCCCTTCGCGGTCGGCCCCGACGCCCAGCTGCTTGCACGGACCGGCGGCGGTGTCATCTGGGTCGCGGCGCTGCTGGCAGCAATCCTCCCGCTCGAAAAGCTGGTGGCGGGCGATCTCGAAGCGGGGGTGTTCGACCAATTGCACTTGCGCGGGATCAGCGAGGAATGGGCTATGGCCTCGCGCCTGCTGGCGCACTGGCTGGCCTTCGCCCCGCTGCTGCTGCTGGCGACATTGCCCGCCGCCGCATTGCTCGGCTTGGACGCGGACACCACCCGGACCGTCCTGCTAGGCCTGCTCGCTGGTACGCCAGGGCTCGCCGCCGTGGGCCTCGCGGTGGCGGCGCTCACCGCCAGCCTGCGCGGCGGCGCGGCGCTTGCCGGGCTGATGGTGATCCCGCTGGCAGTGCCGATCCTGATTTTCGGGGCCGGCGCGCTCGGTCGTCCCGACCCTGCGGCGCTGTTGCTCACCGCGGCGATCAGCCTCGGCCTGTGCGCGGTTACGCCCTTCATCGCTGGCGCCGCGCTGCGCGCAGCGCGCGAGGCCTAATACGGCGGCTTGTGCAGGCCCTTGGGGCTCTCGGTAAAGATTTCGACCCCGTCTTCGGTGATCCCGATCGAGTGTTCGAACTGCGCCGAAAGCGACTTGTCGCGCGTGACCGCCGTCCAGCCATCGCGCAGGATCTTGGCATGCGGGCGGCCGCCATTGATCATCGGTTCGATAGTGAAGAACATGCCCGGCTTCATTTCCGGACCGGTTCCGGCACGCGCCGCGTGGATCACCTCGGGCGCGTCGTGGAACAGCCGGCCTAGGCCGTGTCCGCAGAATTCCTGCACCACGCCGTAGCGATACTGGCGGGCATGCGCCTCGATCGCCGCGCCGATATCGCCCAGCCGCGCGCCGGGCCGTCCTGCCGCTTCGATACCGAGCATGAGGCATTCATAGGTCACATCGACCAGCCGCCGCGCCTTGATCGACGGTTCACCGGCAAAGAACATGCGGCTGGTATCGCCGTGCCAGCCGTCGAGCAGCGGGGTCACGTCGATATTGACGATGTCGCCTTCCTTCAGCGCCTTGTCCGAGGGAATGCCGTGACAGATGACATGGTTGATCGAGGTGCAGCAGCTGTGCGTATAGCCGCGATAGCCCATGGTTGCCGGGACTGCGCCCGCATCGAGCATCATGGTGCGCGCCTTGTCGTCGATCGCACCGGTGGTAACACCCGGCTGGACGAAGTCGGTCAGCTCGTCGAGGATTTCCGCGGCCAGCCGCCCGGCCTTGCGCATGCCTTCGAAGCCGGCTTCGCCGTGCAGCTTGATCGTGCCGTCGCGATAGACGGTCTCATCCGCCTCGATTACCTGATATTCGGTCATGCGGCCCACATAGGCGGTTGTGGCCGGAATTGCGAGAGGACTAGCGCTTTACGCTGAAGGCGTCGGCGTAATGCGGCTTGACCGCATCGAGCACCGAGGCGGTGACGGGGAAATCGAGCTCGTAATCGCCTTCGGCATAGGGGCCCGCGACATAGGGACCAAAATAGACACTCAACCGGTCGAACGTCTTGCCGTTCGACGATCCCAGCAACACGCTGGCTTCGTCCAGCCCCGGGCAATCGTCGAACGTGTTGCCGCTGCCGGGTTCGACAGGGCTGCCGCGGCGTTTCGCCCGCTCGGCGTTGAGCGTATCGCACAATCGCTGGCCGAGACCCTGCTCCAGCGCAACGGGGGAATTGAACAGCGCAATGCCTTTCATCGCCTGCTTCGCTTCGCGGTCCCACACCAGCGAACGCAGACCGTACATGCCATGGGCGCCGCCCGAATAGGTGGCCAGATGGCCCGACAGGCTGAGATAGCGCTGCAGGTCGGCGACCACTTTCCATTCTTCGGACAGGCTGTGCTGGCGCGGCGTCCAGTCGCCCTCGCCTGCCGCCTCCCAATCCTCGTCGGCGCGCGCGGCGACTTCGGCCTTCATGCCCTGTGCCCTGTCCCCGAGCACCTCGACCAGTCCTGCCTCGGCAGCAACCGCGGCCGGCCAGGAATATTCGAAAACATAGCGCTCGGTTTCCTCTTCCTCCGCGTAATCCTCGGCTGGCACTGCAGCGTCACCCGCACCCTCGGCGGCAGCCGCGCTTTCGTCCTGGCTCGCCGCGCCCTGTCCGGAATCGTCGGCGGTCCCGGAACAGGCCGCACTCGACAGCGCGAACGAAATCAGGAACAGGGGCGCACGCATCGCGGTTTCCTTATGCGAAGAACGAATTGATCTGGGGCACCAACAATATGGCCGACAAGCAACCGCTAATCCAGCCCGACCGGGGCCAGGACGCTATTTCCATCCACCTCGTCAATCGCGATGGTTTCCCCGAATGGAAGAAGTCCCTGTCCGCCAGCCAGCGCGCAGCGCTGGATGCGCAGAAATTCGATGGTGGCGGCTATCAGGTCGGCATCGTCCCCGACGGCGATGGCTGGTTCGCAGTCGGCGGCGTTGCCAATCCGGACGAGTTGTCGAGCTGGTGCATGGCGAAACTGGCCGAAAGCCTTCCCGAAGGAACCTATCGCCGTGCCGGGGCCGAACCCGGCCCAGCGCTGCATGGCTGGCAGACCGGCCAATATGTGTTCGATCGCTACAAGAAACCCGAACGCCCCGTCGGTCCGCGGGTGCTGCTTACCAAGGACGTCAAGGCCATCGACGGCGCGCTGGCCGAGGCGCAGGCGGTGTGCCTGATCCGCGATCTGGTCAACACGCCCGCCGAGGACATGGGCCCGGCCGCGCTCGAAGAGCAATGCGAAGCGCTGGCCAAGACCCATGCGGCCAGGCTGGAGGTAACCAGGGGCGATACGCTGGAACAGGAATATCCCATGGTGCATGCGGTGGGCCGCGCCGCCGCGCGCCATCATGCGCCGCGGATCATGCACCTGACCTGGGGCAAGGAAAGCGACCCCGTTCTCGCGATCGTCGGCAAGGGCGTATGCTTCGACAGCGGCGGGCTCGACGTCAAAAGCAGCAGCGGCATGCTGTTGATGAAGAAGGACATGGGCGGCGCCGCACATGCGATCGCGCTGGCCGGACTGGTGATGGCCGCACATCTGCCCGTGCGTCTGCACCTGCTGGTACCTGCGGTGGAAAACGCGATCAGTTCCAACAGTTTCCGCCCCGGCGACGTGCTGCAAACCCGCAAGGGACTGACGGTCGAAATCGGCAACACCGATGCCGAAGGCCGGCTGATCCTCGGCGACGCCTTGCAGCGGGCCAGCGAAGAGAACCCCGAGCTGATCCTCGATTTCGCCACGCTGACCGGCGCAGCCCGGGTGGCGCTCGGCCCCGAATACCCGGCGCTGATGACGCGCCGCGACGAAACCGCCGCGGCGCTGATCGCTGCCGGCAAGGCGCATGACGACGAACCCTGGCGCCTGCCCTTGCCCGATGTCTATCGCGAATGGCTCACCTCGGACATTGCCGACACCAACAACGCGCATGGCAATGCCTTTGCGGGTGCCAGCGTGGCGGGGCTGTTCCTCGACAAGTTCGTCGGCGAAGGGATCGACTGGGCGCATTTCGACACATTCGCCTGGCGCCCGCAGGCTAAACCGGGCCGTCCCAAGGGCGGCGAAGCCTACGGATTGCGCGCCGCATGGCACATGCTGGAGGCCCGTTTCGGGGGAGGCTGAAGGCCGCCCGCTTGCGGGAAAGCGCCGGCGCGGCTAAGCGCCCGCAACGTTCACAACCGGAATTAGCACACAGCGTGACTGCCCCAGACCGTTATTCCCTTCCTGAAGGCGTCGTCGGATTGAACGGCCCGGTCGACAAGCCTGCGCCGGGCACGCTGCCCCTGCGCGGCGATCTGGCGCATATCGCGCTGGCGCAATCCTATCTCGCTGCACACTATGTCATCCCGCAGCCGCGCGCTGTCGGGGCGGCGCCCACGACGCTCAAGCTGAACATGCGCGACGATGCCGAAGACGGCACGACCCTGCCCGCCGGACAGGAAATAGAATTGCTCGACTGCGCAGGCGACTGGGCGTGGATCACCTGCGGCCCCGAAGGCCCCAGCGGCTATGTCCGGCTCGGGCAGCTCGCACCGGTCATCGATGCATAAGGTTTTCATCGACGGGGCAGCCGGAACAACCGGGCTCGAAATCGCCGAACGGCTTGCCGGCCGGTCCGAATTCGAACTGCTGGCGCTCGACGATGCCAAGCGCAAGGATAGCGCGGCGCGGCGCGAGGCGCTCAACGAGGCCGATATCGCGATCCTCTGCCTGCCCGACAACGCTGCCCGCGAGGCAGTCGAGCTGATCGACAGTACCAGCGCCACGCGGGTTATCGACGCCTCCAGCGCGCACCGCACCGCGGAAGGCTGGTGCTACGGCCTGCCCGAACTGGTCGGACGCGAACGCGTTTCCGAGGCGCGCCGGGTGAGCAATCCGGGCTGCTATCCCACCGGCTTCCTCGCTCTGGTAGCGCCATTGGTACGCGAAGGGCTGCTGCCCGCCGACTGGCCCTATACCGTCAATGCGGTGAGCGGGTATTCGGGAGGCGGAAAAGCCCTGATCGAGCGTTTCGAAGCCGCCGGGGCACCCGCCTTCATGGCTTACGGCTATGGCATGGCGCACAAGCACCTGCCCGAAATGAAAGCCCACGCGGGACTTGCGCATCCGGTGCTGTTCGCACCGTCAGTCGCGTCGACCTATCGCGGCATGATCGTGGAAGTCCCGCTGCATCTCGGAGCGATGGCCGACAATCCGCACGCCGACAGCCTGCGTGACTCGCTCAATCGGTTTTACGAAAGCTCGGCCGTCGTTACGGTCCGCGACAAGGCACCGGTCGCCGAACTCCTGCTCGACAGTGATGCACCCGCGTCGGACGCGCTCGAACTGTTCGTGTTCGGCAATGATGACGGATCGCACGCGCGGCTCGTCGCCCGGCTCGACAATCTCGGGAAAGGCGCCAGCGGCGCCGCCGTGCAAAATCTCAACCTGATGTGCGGCCTGCCCGAAACGGCAGGGCTGCGCCTGACACTTGCCTAAAAAACAGGCACCGCCTGTCTGTGCTTCGGGCACCGACAGCGACTTCCATCGCCCCGATTCACGCAAATACGCGTTGCGCACGTTTGGCACGGTTCTTGGAACACGTGCGGACGCGGCGCGTAACCCTCGTGAGCTACGGGCCAAAGAATTCTCGGGGGACACCACCAGGTGAAAAAGATCGAAGCGATCATCAAGCCGTTCAAGCTGGACGAGGTGAAGGAGGCGCTGCACGAAATCGGCGTGTCCGGCATCACCGTGACCGAAGCGAAGGGCTTCGGCCGGCAGAAGGGCCACACCGAACTCTACCGCGGGGCGGAATATGTCGTCGACTTCCTGCCCAAGGTAAAACTCGAAGTCGTGGTGCCCGCCGGCATCGCCGACCGCACGGTCGAAGCCATCGCCGCCGCCGCCCAGACGGGCCGGATCGGCGACGGCAAGATCTTCATCTCGTCGATCGAGGGTGCCTTGCGCATCCGCACCGGCGAGAAAGACGACGACGCGATCTGAAAAAACGGGGGCGCCAGTCCCGCATCAACCCAATCCTGTTCAATCGGAGGCAATACCAATGGCAAGTGCAAGCGACGTCCTGAAACAGATCAAGGACGAAGGCATCGAATGGGTCGATCTGCGCTTCACCGACCCCAAGGGCAAATGGCAGCACCTGACCATGGTCGCGGGCGTTCTGGGCGAAGACGAGCTCGAAGACGGTCTGATGTTCGACGGTTCGTCGATCGCCGGCTGGAAGGTCATCAACGAAAGTGACATGATCCTGAAGCCCGACCTCGATCGCGTCTATACCGACCCCTTCAGCGCCGAACCGATGATGATCGTCTTCTGCGACATCGTCGAACCTTCGACCGGGGAGCTGTACGCACGCGACCCGCGGTCGACCGCCAAGCGCGCCGAAGCCTTCGTCAAGAGCACCGGCCTGGGAGACACGATCTACGTCGGCATGGAAGCCGAATTCTTCATGTTCGACGATGTCCGGTTCGAGGATGGCTATGCCGGTTCGGGCTATGCCATCGACGACATCGAGCTGCCGACCAACACCGGCAAGGAATATGAGAGCGGCAATCTGGCGCACCGTCCGCGCGCCAAGGGCGGGTATTTCCCCGTGGCCCCGGTCGACAGCGCAGTCGATATCCGCGGCGAAATGGTCTCGACCATGATCGAGATGGGCCTGCCCTGCGACAAGCATCACCACGAAGTCGCCGCCGCTCAGCACGAGCTGGGGGTGACCTTCGGAACGCTCGTCGAAACCGCCGACAATTTGCAGATCTACAAGTATGTCGTGCAGCAGGTCGCCCATATCTACGGCAAGACCGCGACCTTCATGCCCAAGCCGATCAAGGACGACAACGGGTCGGGCATGCACACGCACATGTCGATCTGGGACGGCGGCAAGCCGACCTTCGCGGGCAACCAGTATGGCGGCCTCAGCGAAAACTGCCTCTATTACATCGGCGGTGTCATCAAGCATGCCAAGGCGCTGAACGCCTTCACCAACCCGACCACCAACAGCTACAAACGGCTGGTACCGGGCTTCGAGGCGCCCGTGCTGCTCGCCTATTCGGCGCGCAACCGTTCGGCCGCCTGCCGCATCCCCTATGGTGCGGGCGACAAGGCCAAGCGCGTGGAATTCCGCTTCCCCGATGCGATGGCCAACCCCTACCTCGCCTATTCGGCACTGCTCATGGCCGGACTCGACGGGATCCAGAACAAGATCCATCCGGGCGAAGCCATGGACAAGAACCTCTACGATCTGCCGCCCGCCGAACTGGCGGACGTGCCCACGGTCTGCGGCAGCCTGCGCGAAGCGCTCGAAGCGCTCGAGGCGGACCATGAATTCCTGCTCAAGGGCGATGTCTTCACCAAGGACCAGATCGACGCGTATTGCGAATTGAAGTGGGACGAAGTCCTGCGCGTGGAAACGACGCCCTGCCCCGCAGAATTCGACATGTACTACAGTGCCTGACGCCTAATCGGCGTTAGATAGCAAATGGATAGAAGAGGGGCGGCCGGAGCGATCCGGGCGCCCTTTTTTCATGCGCAATCAAAAGGTGGGTCCTTCGCGCAACACAGGCATACAAAATGGTTCAACCGAGGACGTTACCGGTCTTTCCTTTTCGTCCAACTGGGGTCAAACGTAACCATATGCGCGACTTGGGGCGCGCCACTATGCGAAATATTCCTGGAGGGACCTTCGTCATGAAATCCACGTTCAATCGTAACGGCAGCCGCCTGTTGGCCGGCGCCGCCACCATTGCCTTGTCGACCGTCGCGCTGAGCACCCCCGCCCACGCCATCGTACCGAACGACAATTATACTCCCGACGACATCGTCGATACCGACGAGGAGTTCAGCGGCGTCGGCATGTTCTTCCGCAACGACGGCTTCGTTTGCACCGGGACGCTTATCAATCCGCGTACCGTGCTGTTCGCTGCTCACTGCGTGAACGATCGTCCGGAAACCGATTACGACACGACGGTTCGCTCGGCTTTCTCCTTCAATGTCGATGCCCTCCCCGGCTTCCGCGACTGGATTGGCAATGGCTTCGCCAGCAATCCCGACCTTGCGGTCTTCGACGTCAATCGCATCTACTACGATGCGCGGTCGCTGCAGCGCCCCGAAGCAGTCGGCTTCCTCGAGGCTGATATTGCCGTCGCCAGCCTGTCCGATCCAGCCGCGAACCTGCCGACCTGGTCGCTGCTGTTCTCGCCGCTGCCGACGCCCGAGGCAATCGACGATGCGGACGGGACCGGGTATCACGTGAACATCACCGGCTACGGCGCGACCGGCTCGGGTTCCACCGGTTCGAACCTGGGGATCGATTGGCGACGCAAGTCGGCCGAGAACATGATCGGTGCGCTCACCTCATTCGATTCACGCAACACGTTCCTGTTTGGCGGTCCTGCCGACCTGCCGCAGAACCTCTATCGTCTCGACTTTGACGATCCGAACAAGACCAATCCGTTCGATTTCAACCTGTACAAGGATGAAGCGCGCGAGCGCGAAGGCACCACCGCTGGCGGCGATTCGGGTGGTCCGCTGATTCTCGACGCGGCCAACAATACGCTGAGCGACGAAGACCTCGTCATCGGCGTTCTTTCTGGTGGTTCGCGTTTCTTCGGACCGCAGGTCTTCTCCAGCTATGGCACCGAGAGCTTTTACCAGCCGCTGTATCTGTTTTGGGATTACATCGTTGCCACCAATCCCTACCGCTACGTCACGGCGAAGGATGGCGACGGCAACTGGGAAGACGCCTCGCACTGGGAAACCACGCTGGATCCCGTCTATCGCGTCATCAACGAAGATGGCGAGGTCGTTAACGGCCTGCCTACCTCGCCTGGGGCTGGCATCACCGGCGACTCGCCCGAGTGGGGCGAAGTCTGCTTCGACCCGCAAGGCGACGGTCCGGGTGAAGGCTGCCAGGATCTGGCGACCGGTGAAGATACGCCCCCGGTCCGCAACTCCGATGGTTCCATCTCGTCGGGCATCGGCCAAGCCGATGCCGACATGCTCGATGCACTCGGTGGTGGTGGCGCAAAGGGTGCCAATCCCGATGCCGTCGATGCTTCGGCGGTCGGCCGCGGCGGCCTGATCAATGCCAACGAGGCGCAGAACCAGGGCCCCGAGTTCGCCGAAAACGCCCCCCACGCGAGCGACGGCGGCACGCCCGAATTCTCGGACGCCGCGCTTCCCGACCCGACGCTGGACAACGGCCTGCCAGGTGCGACCGGCTTCGTACCCGACAACATCGATCCGGTGGTCAGCAGCGACGCCGACGTCAATGTCGACCCGCGCTATTTCGATGTGACGCTGGCTAATGCCGGCACGACCACGCTGAGCAGCGATGTGACGATCGACCGTCTGACGGTCCGCAGTTCTGCCGGCCTGAACATCACCGCGGACGGCAGCCTGACTGCACTGATCGACATCAGCCAGTTTGGCGGCACCATCACTGTCGATGGCGCACTGAACTCGGTCGGTGACTACACCATCTTCGGCGGCGCCCTGCAGGGCGGCGGAACGGTTACCGCGCCGTTCGTCACCAATGTCATGGGAGCCATCTCGCCCGGCACGGTCGGCGGGATCGATACGCTGACCATCGATGGTTCGGCCGTACTTTCGTCGGGCTCGACCCTGATGATCGATGTTGGGCCGGACAACACGTCCGACCTGCTTGCAATCACCGGCGAAGCGTCGCTTGGCGGCGTCGTGGCCGTGGGTGCAGGCGTCCTGGAACCGGGTGTCGGCCTGGGGCAGGAGTTCACCATCCTGACCGCCGATGGCGGCCTGAGCGGCACCTTCAACGCCGGTGATCTTTCCGCGATCCTGTACCAGAACTTCACCTACACCGACACTGCGGTGCTGATGGAAATCCTGGCTCGCAGCTATGGGTCGGTGGTCGATCGGAACGATGCCGTCCAGCGCGGCTATGCGCAGCTGCTCGATCAGAACCGCGGCAATGCGGCTCTGGCAGCGCTGTACAACGTGCTCGATTTCGCCGACCAGTCGGCGATCCAGAGCGCCTTCGAAAGCTGGGCACCGACGACTGAGACGGCCGCGCTGCAAATGGTCGCGCAGTCCTACAACCAGGTCCAGTCGTTCAACGCTTCTCGGCTGCGGGAATCGACGCTGGCGAGTTCGGGCGGCACCATCGCGACGCTGGGCAACCCGATCCGTACGGCCGGGCTCAGCGTCTCGCGGGGAAGTCAGCCGATCTCGGCAGTGGCCATGGGTCTCGACCAGGCCGACGAACCGACGCGTGTGCGTGAAAGCGGGCTTCGCGAAGATGTCGCCATCTATCTCGCGGGTGGCCTGATGCAGGGCAGCGGCGCGGCCATGCCCGGAACCGGAGGTGACACCGACGTCGATGGCTATTTCTTCGGCGGCGGTATCGAGTACTTCCCCGGCGAGAACTCGATGATCGGCATCTCGGCGCAGTATTCCGATCTCGATTCCGAAGTTTCGCTCGGTAATGAGACCGAGTCGACGACCCTCGCCCTGTCGCTCTACGGCAGCGTGAAGACCGTCGACGGCTTCGTGGTCGATGGCCAGCTGACGGTTACCGATGTCGATCTGGACACGACGCGCACCATCGCCTTCGGCGGCGGTACGCAGACGCTTACCAGCGACAGCGGCGATGGCGGCCTCGGCGCAGCGCTGGGGATTTCCTACGACATCGAGGGCGCGTTCGGCACGATCTCGCCCGGTATCGAAGTGCGCTATGTCGACCATTCGCTCGATGTGATCGAGGAAACCGGCGGCCCGCTTGCCCTGCGCATCGACCGCGAGGATTTCGAAAGCCTTCAGGGCCGGATCGGTTTCGACTATCAGAAGGTCACCACCGGTCTCCAGCTCGATGCCAATGTCGACTTCGTGCATGAATACGAAGACGGACCGTTCGCCGTTTCGGCACAGTTCGCCAACGGCACCGGCCCCGGTGTGCTTTTCCCGGTCAACAGCCAGGACAAGTTCTGGGCCGAAGCGGGCATTTCCGCCAAGTTCAACAGCGGTCCCGCGCAGTTCGGTATCGGTGTGGACACGACGATCGCCCGCAACAATGCCAACGCGCAGACCTATCGCGCTTCGGCAACGTTCAAGTTCTGAGCCAATCCGTACCGGACCTTAGGGTTCGGCAAGAAAGGGCCGTCCGGGCAACCGGGCGGCCTTTTCGATGCGCGAAAGCATTTTCCTACTCTGCCGGTTGGTGCCTAGCAAAGCGGCCTCGTTTCCCCGGGAGGCCACACTATGAACCGCAAACCGCTCTTCGATACGATCCGCAAAATTCTGGGCCGGGGGTTCCGCCAGTCCGAGGTCGAGCGGCTTGACGCGGCAATCGACGCTGTCAGCGCCGCAACCTCACCCTCGGGTGAATTGTTCCAAGGGCGCGGCGTCAGCGAGCGCGGGCTGCGGCTGATCCGCGATTTCGAAGGCTGCGCGCGAATCCGGCAGGATGGCCTGGTCGAGGCCTATCCCGACCCGGGCACCGGAGCCGATCCATGGACGATTGGCTGGGGCGCTACCGGGCCAGGCATCGGTCCCGGAACGGTCTGGACGCAGGAGCAATGCGACAACCGGCTGGAGGAGGATGTCGCCCGTCACGCGCGCTATGTCGCAACCGCGCTGGACAATGCGCAAACGACGCAGGCGCAATTCGATGCCCTCGTCAGCTTTCATTACAACACGGGCGCGATTGCCCGTTCGACTTTGCTGCGCCTTCACGAGGCAGGAAAATATGGTGAAGCCGCTGCCGAATTTGCGCGGTGGAACCGCGCCGGCGGCCGCATCCTCAACGGTCTGGTCCGCCGCCGCAAGGCCGAGGCAGCGCTCTACCGCTCGCAGTGAACGCCGCAGAACTCCTCCCATTCCACTCGTCGAGCGGCATGGAACCGTAGGGCCCGCGCCGCCGTTGCAGGGACGAAGGAGTATTCTTAATGCGTAGTGTGGTCGCAGCCGCGGCAGTCATGGCGCTCGTATCGATCGGCGCACGCGCCGCACCGGCTACGAATGCCGCAAATGGGTCCAAAATGGCCGCTTTTGCCGGCGAAGCGGTATCGGGGGCGGAATGCTTGCCCGGATCTGCGGTGGGCAATGCTGCGTGCCTGGACACCGATCGCACCGACCGGATGGAACAGTGGCTCGACGGCTATCGCACAAGGGCAGGCCTTCTCGGCGGCGCCCTCGCCTTGGGCAAGACCTGGCCCGAACGGATCGAGAGTGCGGCCGCTCCGGCCTATTATGTCGACTATTTCGATCTCGGTTCCGCAGAGTCCTATCGCTTTGCCGAAAATGTTCTCTACCGGGTAGATCCCGAAGACGCTTCGATCACCGGAGTGGCCGCGCTTCTGACAGGTGACGAATTCGTCATCGGACAGGAAATGCCCGCGGGCTACGACGTCTACAACGTCCCCTATTCCTATCGCACGCGTTACCAGGATACGCCCACGGTCTGGTACCGCTATGTCGATGGCTATGTGTACCGGGTCGATCCGCGGACCCGGCGGGTCACCGCAGCGATCGATCTCTTGGTATGACACCCCCCTCGTCCCTCGCCCGGCGCGCAGGGCATGCCGTACTGCCGTTGTTTGCGTTGGCGCTGCTATCCTCCTGCGGCAGCGAACCTCAACCCGACGACGACGATCCCGTCCTTACCGAGGATGCCGGAGCGCTTACGGTCGCTGCCGCACTTGGCTCCGACCCGGATCTCAGCGCGGCGCAGGACGCCATCGAGAAATCGCAGCTCACTACCGTGCTCGACGGCCCGGCCAGCTACACGCTTCTCGCCCCGACCAACGCAGCGTTCGCAGCGGTGAACGATCGCGCCATGCCATTGCTCAAACCGGAGCACCGTCCCGTCCTGATCGCGATCCTGCGCAACCACCTTCTGCCGGGGCACCTCACACCCGAAGCCATCGACGCCGCGATCGACCGCGAAGGCGGGCCCGTCGCGATGACGACGCTCGGCCGAACGCTGGTCTATTTTTCAAGATCGGAAGGGAAGCTGTATGTTTCGTTAGGCGACACCCGCGCCGCGCTGGTCGATAGCGCCACCGCGGTGAACAACGGGGTCGTCATTCCAATCGACACGATCCTGGCACCCGATCCGCGCAACGCCGCGGATCAATAGTCGCGGCTGATTTCAGCCACCAGGCTTTCGCGTCCGACAGTGGACACCGCAGCAAGCAGAGACAGCCAGCTCGTCACCCGGAATTCCAGCTCGGTCGCGCTGTATCCGCGGCCATCGGTGATGATTTCCGCGTAGAAGCGCCGTCCGAAATTCTTACCCAGCGCCACGCCCGTGCCGCGCCCCAGCGCCGGATCCGCGCTGACGATCCGCAGCCGGTCGAGGCCGATCGCGCTGCGTAGCTGGTTGATCGGGTCGAGCCCGCCACCGCCGCGCAGGCTGGCAACCGCAGCGCCAAGCTGCAACGCGTCGGTGGCCGACAGGCTGGTGACCGACCCGCCGAACAGCAGTCGGGCCAGCAGTTCTTCCTCGGGCAACGAGGGATTCGAGTTGAAGGCGATTTCCGGCTGGGTCGCGCTGCCCTGTACCGTCGCTTCGACAGTCAGTCCGTCGCGCTCGGTTTCGGCCCGGATGTCGAGCCGCGGGTCGACCGGCAGATTGGCATCGAATTCGATTTCGCCGCGGGTGAGTTCGAACCGCGTTCCGGCGAAGGTGTAATCGCCGCGCACGACTTCGGCGCTGCCGCCAATCCGCGGGTCATCGGTGGTTCCGCGCAGGATGACATCGGCGGACCATTCGCTGTCGAGGCCCATCCCGTCGACATCGATGCGGCTGGTTGCCCGTGCGTCGATCAGATAACGCCAGGGGCGCGACGGGGCTGCCTGCGGGGCCCGGTTGGCCGGGGCATTGATCTCGCGCGTGGCGATTTGCGGAATCCGCAGATCATCCGATGCAGTTCCCAGCGTCCAGCTGGCGCGGTTGACGCGTACGCGGCCCGCTATGGTGCCGCCCAGGCCGTTGGATACGATGCGCAAGGGTCCGGTGACCGTGGCACTCAAGCCGCCCGTATCAAGCAATTGGGCATTATCGGCTGCGATGCGCAGATCGATCGTCGGGCCGCGAATCTCGAGTATACGGCCTTCCACCGCCTCGCCGAGGGTCCGCAGGTCGACGATCCCGCTTCCCGTCACGCTTCCGCCATTGACCGGGGTGCCGGCAAACCGCGTCAGTTGCAGCCGCGAACCGCGGAACTGTCCGCGCAGCGCAATATCGCGGATATTGGTACCCGACAGAGAACTGCGCAGCTGGAGCGCTTCGCCGGAAATCGAGCCGCGCACGGTCGGGTCGCGCAGGCTTCCGCTGGCATCGGCGGCGATCGCGATCGGACCGGTGATATCGAACGTATCGAGCGCGGCCAGCCGCCACAGGCTTTCTGCCGCCCCGCGGTAGCGCAATTGCGCGAACAGGCTGCCTTCGCGCAGCCGGTCGAGCAGCATGCCCTGAGCGGGCAAACCCGTGATCCGGGCCTGGATCCGGCCACGCTGGATATCCGCATTCGCTAGCTGGGCCCGCGCGGCAAGTTCGGTATCGGTCAGCTGCGCTACCAATGCGACATCGACGGGCCGCGAGGTCAGCACCAGACCCGAACGGGTCAATTGCTCGATCTTCACCTTGGCTTCGCCTGATGGCAGGCCATTGGCACCGGCGCGGTAATCGACCGTACCCGAAACCGTCCCGCCCAGCCCCGTATCGGGGCGCACCACATCGATCAGCGACAATGGCATGCGCGCCAGCTTGAAATCGAAATCGAGATTGCCGCCGCCGAAGCTGCCGGCAGCGACCATCGCGCCGTCGCCATAGGACAGCTGTGTCGGTGCCAGTTGCCAGCCGCCATTGTCGAGGCTGGTCAGCACGGCGCGGCGCATCGATATCGACCGCCCGGCGAATTCCCCCTGCGCTGCGACTGCGATCCGTTCGGGGCGGATCGCCGCGTTGAGGTCGAGCACGAAGCGCCCGCTTCTCCGCCCGGAAAACGAGGCATCGACCCGGCCCACCCCATTGTCCAGTTCGCCCTCGGCGGCCAGGCGCCCGATAAACAGGGTGCCATAGGACAGGCCTGCCGCCGTAGCCGAACCGGTGAAGGTGGTCCGTCCCTCGGCCAGCAATCCGCTTGCTTCGACATCGGCGCGCGCGACACGCAGGACGGTGTCCCCGCCGAACCGGGCGTTGCGTGCCTGCAGATCGACATCGACGCCCTGCCCTGCGCCGCGCGGCGCGAGCGCTACAGTGCCATCGAGGCCGCCGCCTGCCAGAGCGATCGTGCCATCGACGCCGCCATCGACCAGGGTCAGCGCGCCGGTCAACTGCGTATCCGACAGCTGCATGGTTTCGATGGATATCCGCGTAGGGCCGGCTTCCGGGGCGACCAGTGCCAACTGGCCGGCGAAGGGCCCCAGCACCGATTCGCCATCGGTGTCGATCGCAAACCCATCCTCGGTTGGCGCTATCGCGAGGCGAACATTCTCGAGCCCCGTCACCGGCTGGGCGAACACCAGCGCGGCGCTGGGCCCGGCATCGGTGACGCTCGCCTCGACCGTGAAGGGACCGTAATCGACATGCCTGCCGCTGCCCGCGACCTGCGTGGTGCCCGCGCGGATGCTACCATCGACCGAGAGAGCGAGCTTGTTCGAGTTGACGCGCAGGCGATTGAAATCGAGCGGTGCGTTTCCGCCCACCGCAACTCCGCCGCGTACACGGATCGGCGTGCCGGCAAGATTGGCCAGGGTGGCGTTGGTGACCGGTGCGATACGCGCGTCGAGCTCGGCCGAAAGGCGCCAGGGGGCGCCCGGGGCAAGCGCGAAATCGATCACGGCCGTGCCGCCCGCGGTGCCGATATCGTCCAGCGCCAGGCCCTGCGCGCGCACCGGCCCGCGGATCCGGTAGCTTCCACGGGCGAGATCGCCGCGCAGCGCGAGGTTGGCTGCCGCGCTGGGGAAAGACAGCCGCAA
>Ga0114911_1000834_pt1 | contig 17844 bp, 15 predicted proteins | sample MalvireepMed_904_FD_89688 | JGI IMG/M metagenome (GOLD analysis project Ga0114911, IMG submission 89688) | Marine viral communities from the Global Malaspina Expedition - Malaspina viral metaG DeepMed_904 | ecosystem: Environmental > Aquatic > Marine > Oceanic | place: Mediterranean Sea...
AATCCGGCTATTTCCTTCTGGGTATCCTGGCAGTCGGCGCCAGTGAACTTGCTCTGCCATCCATTATACTGTTTGCTGCCGCCTATGCGGCCATGAATCTGGGCGCTTTCGCCGTTGCCGCCAATATCGGACGGACTCTGAACGATTTTGACGGATTGGGGCGCGCCCAACCGCTTATTGGCATCGCAATGGTGGTCTTTCTGCTATCGCTGGTCGGGATTCCGCCACTTGCCGGCTTCGTTGGGAAGTTCCTGCTGTTCGCCGCCGCCATTGATGTCCAATTCACCTGGCTGGCGGTGGTTGCAATTGCCAACAGTGTACTTTCACTGGCGGTATATCTGCGCATTGTCGTGCCCATGTACCAGCAGGCGGCGACGGAATTCGCGCCGGTGGGCAAAGCTCTTGGCACGGTGGTAGTGACAACCTTTGCTGCCACGCTGATCCTCGGCCTGGCGGCCCAGTTCTTTCTCTTGGGACTGGTAGCGTGGTCGTCGTCCTAATTCCTCCCCTGGCGATGTTGGCAATCGTGCTGGCAATGGTTACTGCACGAAGGCCTCAATCGGTGCGATGAAGCCATATTAGTAGACAACACAGTCTGTGCGGTACCTGCTTTCAAAGCAGCGCCAGTATGAAGCCTTCAGATACCTTGCTCTACTCGATTATGCCCGCGGAGTTGCTGTTTCCTGCAGGTCTTGATTTATGGCAGTGAGTAGTGCGCTCTGCTGACTGAGGCCGGCTGGAAACAGTCTTGTGAATTTGATCGGGATCAAAAATTGAGAACGATTGCTCTGCTGATTCAGTTCCGTTTCAGGCTGGGCGGATAGGATGATGATTCAGAACAGGAGGGGGTATGTCGGACACGGTCAATGAGTTGCTGGTCAACTACTGGGCAACCGGTTTTTTTGTGATCGCTGCCCTCGGCTTATGTGCCTTCATGGCAGGCGTTTCCAGCCTGCTTGGCGGGCGCAGCCATGGCGTCAGCAAAACCATCCCGTTTGAGTCCGGTATTGTCGGTGTCGGTGACGCCCGCCAGCGGTTTTCCGTCAAGTTTTATCTGGTCGCGATGCTCTTTGTGATCTTCGATATTGAGGCGGTGTTTCTGTTTGCCTGGGCGGTTGTGATTCCGGAAACGGGCTGGAGCGGGTTCTGGGGCGCGGCGGTTTTTATACTGATATTGCTTGCCGGCCTGCTCTACGACAGTCGCTCCGGGGCGTTGGAGTGGGCCCCCGAGGGTTCTCAGGGACACGGGGAGGGCTAATCGTTCGGTTCCAGGGTGTATTCAGTTCCCGATGATTGTCGTCCGGACCTTGATCACTGTCAGCAAACCTTTATATGGAGACCAGCCATGCCTTACAGACTGACACGGGCCGAGGAAGAGCAGGAATCCAGTGACCGTTACCCGATGGGGCGCCGGCAGTCATCGGAGGAATACGTCAAAAGCCAGCTTGAACGCAACGTATTCACCGGCAAGCTGAGTGACGTCCTCAACTCGGCGGTGAACTGGGGGCGCAAGAACTCCTTGTGGCCCTATAACTTCGGTCTGTCCTGCTGCTACGTGGAAATGACTACCGCATTTACCTCGCCCCATGACATTGCGCGCTTCGGGTCGGAGGTGATCCGCGCCTCGCCGAGGCAGGCCGACTTTATGGTGATAGCGGGTACCTGTTTCATCAAAATGGCTCCGGTTATTCAGCAGCTCTACGATCAGATGCTGGAACCCAAGTGGGTCATTTCCATGGGCTCCTGCGCCAACTCTGGCGGTATGTACGACATCTATTCGGTGGTTCAGGGGGTTGACAAGTTCTTGCCCGTGGATGTCTATGTAGCGGGCTGTCCGCCGCGGCCCGAGGCCTTCCTGCAGGCACTTCAGTTGTTGCAGGACTCGATTCAGGAGGAGCGCCGGCCGCTGTCCTGGGTCGTGGGGGATCAAGGGGTTTACAAGGCCGAGATGGGGGCCCAGCGGGAGCAGAAACGGAGCCAGCGAATCGAGGCCACCGAACTGAGGACTCCGGACAAACTCTGAGCGCCGCCTCCCGATTTGCCCAACCTTGACAGGAGATGAGTCAGCATCATGAGCACAGACGCTCTCGACAGGCATGCACCGGCCCAGTCCGGCATTGACCGGGCCCTCGGGCTTCTGGACGGATTCCGGGAACACATCGAGCACGTTCAGCCTACCCTGACCGGGCTTCCGGTGCTGTGGGTGCGACGTGAGCGGATAGTGGAGATACTGCGCCACCTGAAGGCGCCGCCGGCGTCTTTTTCCATGCTTTACGATCTCTCTGCCGTGGACGAGCGGCTCCGTGCCCACCGTGACGGGCTACCAGCCGCGGATTTCACGGTCTTCTATCATCTGCTGTCGGTGGATCGTAATGAAGACCTGATCATCAAGGTGGCGCTGACCGGTGGCGACCCGAACCTGCCAAGCGTGACCCGGGTGTTTGCCAATGCCAACTGGTATGAGCGGGAAATCTGGGATCTGTTCGGCATTACCGCAACCGGCCATCCCCATCTGCAACGGCTGCTTATGCCGCCCACCTGGCATGGCCACCCATTACGCAAGGACTATCCCGCGCGGGCCACGGAATTCGACCCCTACACCCTGACAGTGGAGGGGCAGCAGACGGAGCAGGAGGCGCTGAAATTCGAACCGGAAGCCTGGGGCATGCAGCGTGAGCGGGATGGCAGCGAGTTCATGTTCCTCAATCTGGGCCCGAATCATCCCTCTGCCCACGGTGCCTTCCGGATCGTGCTTCAACTGGACGGCGAGGAGATCATCGACTGCGTGCCGGATATTGGCTATCACCACCGGGGCGCGGAAAAAATGGCCGAGCGCCAGACCTGGCACAGCTTCATTCCCTATACCGACCGCATCGACTACACCGGCGGCGTAATGAACAACCTTCCCTATGTCCTTGCGGTTGAGAAACTGGCGGGTATCGAGGTGCCCGACCGGGTCAAGACGGTCCGGGTGATGATGGCGGAGATGTTCCGTATTAGCAGCCATTTGCTGTTCCTGGGGACCTACCTGCAGGATCTGGGCGCCATGTCGCCGGTGTTCTACAGCTTCACTGACCGCCAGCGGGCCTACAAGGTGATTGAGGGCATCACCGGTTTTCGCATGCATCCGGCCTGGTACCGGATCGGCGGCCTTGCCCAGGACCTGCCCGTGGGCTGGCAGCAACTGGTGCAGGAGTTCCTTGACTGGATGCCGCCGCGGCTGCGGGAATACGAGCTGGCCATGATGAAAAACGCCCTGGTGCGGGAGCGGACCCGGCATGTGGCTGCCTTCACCACCACCGAGGCCCTGGAATGGGGCGTGACCGGTCCCAACCTGCGGGCCACTGGCTGCAACTTCGATCTGCGCAAACAGCGGCCCTATTCCGGCTATGAGAACTTCGACTTCGAGGTGCCTCTGGGGCAGCACGGAGACGTTTTTGACCGGGGCCAGCTGCGTATTGAGGAAATGCGGCAGAGCCTGCGCATTATCCAGCAATGCGTCGATCACATGCCCGCGGGCGACTACAAGGCGGACCACCCGTTGACCACCCCGCCACCCAGGGAGCGGATGTTGCAGCACATCGAAACGCTGATCACGCACTTTCTGCAGGTGTCCTGGGGTCCGGTTCTGAAACCCGGCGAATCCCTGCAAATGGTGGAGGCCACCAAAGGCATAAACAGTTATTACCTGACCAGCGACGGCAATAACATGAGCTACCGAACCCGCATCCGGACTCCGAGCTTTCCGCACCTGCAGCAGATACCGTCCTTGATGCGCGGAGGCTTCGTGCCGGACATGATCGCCCACCTGGGCAGTATCGATTTCGTAATGGCAGACGTGGATCGCTGATGATGGCAACAACCCCGCACACAACCGAACTGATCGGCAGTGACCGTTTTGAACTGCACCCGGACGACGAAGCCGCGATTCTCCGGGAAAAGGAACACTACGAGCAGCCCCAGGCCGCTTGTATCGAGGCGTTGAAAATCGTCCAGCGCCGCCATGGCTGGGTTCCCGACGGTGCCATCATGGCCGTTGGGCGGTTGCTGGGCCTGGGATTCGCCGCGGTGGACGGCGTGGCTACCTTTTACAGCCTGATTTTCCGTCAGCCGGTAGGGCGCCATGTGATCCTGGTCTGCGACAGCAGCTCCTGCTTCCTGACCGGGTATGAAACGCTGAAACAGGCCTTGGTGGAGAAGCTGGGAGTGGACTACGGCGCCACCACCGCCGATGGCCGCTTCACTCTGTTACCCGTGTGTTGTCTCGGCGCCTGTGACGGTGCCCCGGCGCTGATGATTGACGGCGAAACCTTCGGGCCGGTCACACCGGAGGATCTGTCCGACCTGCTGGAGGGCTACGAATGAGCGGATCCACCTCAGGTCAAGGCAACCCGCTGCGTTATCACAGCCGGATACGGCAATCCGGTACCGAGCGTCAACCCGAAACCCATCCGCTGACCTGGAGGCTGAGGGACGACGGCGAGGTGGTCTGGCTCGGCGAATATCTGGATAAGGATGGTTATCAGTCGGTCCGCCGGGCATTGGCCGAGAGCGACCCCCAGGGCATCATCACCGTGGTGAAAGACGCCAATGTGCGTGGCCGGGGCGGCGCCGGTTTTTCCGCTGGCGTCAAGTGGAGCCTGACGCTGCAGGGGGGTGACATGCCCCGGGGCTACCTGATCTGCAACGCGGATGAAATGGAACCGGGCACCTTCAAGGACCGGTTGCTGATGGAGCAGCAACCCCACCTGCTGATTGAGGGGATGATCCTCGGAGCCCGGGCCAACAACGCCCGGCAAGGCTACATTTTTCTGCGGGGTGAATACGTGGAGGCGGCCCGGGTGCTGAACCGGGCCATTGATGAGGCCCGCGAAGCCGGCTGGCTGGGGCCGGATATTGATGGCAGCGGGTTCGATTTCGACATCGCGGTGCATACCGGGGCGGGGCGCTACATCTGCGGCGAGGAAACGGCTCTGATCAATGCACTGGAGGGGAAGCGCGCCAATCCCCGGGCCAAGCCGCCGTTCCCCGGCCAGTCCGGAGCCTGGGGCAGGCCCACGGTAGTTAACAACGTCGAGACCCTGTGCAACATACCCGCCGTGATTCTCCATGGCGCTGACTGGTATCAGAACCTGTCCGGCAACCGTACCGGTGACGGCGGCACCAAGCTTTATGGCGTGTCGGGGCCGGTTGCGGAGCCGGGCCTCTGGGAGCTGCCCATGGGCGTCACCGGGGCCGAGCTGCTCGACCGGGCCGGGGGGCTGCGGCAAGGCCTCCGGCTCAAGACATGGTTGCCCGGCGGCACCAGCACCGGCTTCCTGTTGCCGGAGCATCTGGAGCTGCCCCTGGACTTTGACTCTATCGCCAATGTCGGCAGCCGGCTGGGCACCGGCCTGATGATGGCGGTCCCCGAGGACCGGGGCATGGTATCGCTGATGCGCAACCTGGAGGAGTTCTTCGCCCGGGAATCCTGCGGCTGGTGCACTCCGTGCCGTGATGGTCTGCCCTGGGTGGTAAAACTGCTCCGGGACCTGGAAAAGGGACAGGGGCAGGCCGGCGACATCGAATTGCTCGACAAGCTGGCGGCGGACTGTGGCCCGGGGCTGACCTTCTGCGCCCTTGCCCCTGGTGCCGCCATGCCGCTGGAAACAGCGCTGCGGCACTTCCGGCAGGAGTTTGAGCAGGGCATTGGCAAGGTAAGCGGCGACACCCGGGGCGTTCCGGACCGGGTCGCAGCGGACGCGCCGGCAAACAACCGTTAGTTTCAACAGTCACTTTCAACAAACAGTGATCGTACTTTCTAGGTGAAGGCAGAAGCAAGCATGGCGACGATTCACGTGGACGGAAAAACCTACGAGGTCAACGGGGCGCACAACCTGCTCCAGGCCTGTCTGTCACTGGGCCTGGATATTCCCTATTTCTGCTGGCATCCGGCCATGGGAAGTGTCGGCGCCTGTCGCCAGTGCGCGGTGCGCCAGTACAAGGACAAGGACGACAACAAGGGCGTTCTGGTCATGTCCTGTATGACCCCGGCGGCGGACCAGACCCGAATCGATATCGATGACGAGGAAGCCCGGGCTTTCCGGGCCAGTGTGGTGGAGTGGCTGATGATCAATCACCCCCACGACTGCCCGGTGTGCGAGGAGGGCGGCCATTGCCACCTGCAGGACATGACGGTAATGACCGGCCATGACCGCCGCCGCTACCGGTTCAACAAGCGCACTCGCCGCAACCAGTACCTGGGGCCGTTCATCGCCCACGAAATGAACCGCTGCATTACCTGCTACCGGTGCGTGCGCTTTTACAACGACTACGCCGGTGGCACCGATCTGGGCGCCTTTGGTGCCCGGGACAACATCTACTTCGGACGATACGCCGAAGGCACACTGGAAAGCCCGTTCTCCGGCAACCTCACCGAAGTCTGCCCCACTGGGGTGTTCACCGACCAGAGTCATTCCGATCACTACACCCGAAAGTGGGACCTGCAGTATGCCCCCGGCATCTGCCACCAGTGCGCGGTCGGTTGCAACATCAGCCCCGGGGAACGCTACGGCGAGATTCGCCGCATCGAAAACCGCTACCACGGTGAGGTTAACAGCCACTTCCTCTGTGACCGCGGCCGGTTTGGTTACGGATACGTCAACCGCGCCGACCGGCCACGGGTTCCGGAATGGACCGAACGGCCGGGGCAGGAGGCCGTGACGCTGGGGGTGGATCCGGCCCTGGAGCGTATCACCGGCGCCCTGCGTCAGGCCCGGCGCATCATCGGCATCGGATCGCCCCGGGCCAGTCTGGAAAGCAATCACCAGCTATTGGCCATGGTGGGGCCGGAAAACTTTTCCACCGGGATAGAGTCCCGGGAGCAGGCGTGCCTGGCCATGATGAACCGGCTGCAGGAAACGTCGGGACTGCCCACCCCGACACCCCGGGAAATAGAACGCCACGATGCCATTCTGGTGCTGGGCGAGGACCCGGTCCAGAGCGCCGCGCGCCTGGGGCTGAATCTGCGTCAGGCTGTGCTGTCACGGCGGGAAGAACTGGCTGAACAGATCGGCGTGCCGGCCTGGAATGCCGAGGCCGTCAAGACCCTGGGGCAGGACCGGTACCACCCGCTGCACATTGTCTGGCCAGCGCCCACCGAGCTGGACAGTGTCGCTGTCGCCCGCCATGCCCTGGCGCCGGATGATATCGCCCGGCTCGGTTTCGCGGTGGCTCATGCCATCGACCCGGCGGCGCCCCCGGTGGACGGCCTCGACCCGGCCAGCCAGGAGCGGGCCGGAGAAATCGCCGTCAGCCTGTTAAAAGCGGCGCGGCCGCTGGTTGTCAGCGGCGGCTCCCTCGCCAGCGAGGCCATCCTGGAAGCCGCCGGTGCGGTTGCCCGGGCCCTGTCCAGGCGGGCAGCGCAGGGTGGGCTGGTGTTGATCCGGCGGGAGGCCAACAGCACCGGGCTGTCGCTCATGGGGGGGCAGACACTGGACTGGGCGCTGGATGAGTTGAGTGAGGGCCGGGCCGATGCGGTGGTGGTGCTGGAGAACGACCTGTATCAACGCCTGCCCGCCGACCGGGTGGAGCAGGCCCTGGCCCGTGCCAACACCCGCGTGGTGCTGGACCACCAGCGGACGAGAACCGCCGAGGGGGCGGACTTCATCCTGCCTGCTGCCAGTTTCGCGGAAGGGAGCGGAACCCTGGTAAATCTGGAAGGGCGGGCCCAGCGCTTCTTCCGGGTGTTCGAACCGGCCTACCTGCGCCCCGAGACCCGAATTCACGAGAGCTGGCGCTGGTTACACACCCTGGCCGCCGGGCTGCGGGGCGAAGCCCCCGGGGATATCAGCCTGGATCTGGCCACCCGGGCCTGCGCCGGGGCCCATCCAGGCCTGGCCGGGATTGTGGATGCCGCGCCCGGGCCCGATTATCGCATAGAGGGCCTGCGGCTGGCCCGTGAGCCCCAGCGTTACAGCGGCCGCACCGCCATGCGCGCCAACCTCGATGTAAATGAACCCCGCCCGCCACAGGATACCGATACACCCTTCGCTTACTCCATGGAAGGCTACAGCGGATTTGACCGGCCCCGGCAGCAGATACCTTTCGCCTGGGCGCCGGGCTGGAATTCCCCGCAGGCGTGGAACAAGTTCACCGATGAAGTGGGCGGTCACCTGCGCGGAGGGGACCCGGGCATAAGATTGATTCGGCCTCAGCCCGGCCATCGCGAATACCCCGACCCGGTCTTTGATGACGGCGCCACTGACAGCAGCGGGCTGCGGGCGCTGGTGTTGCCACGGGTGTTCGGGGGCGAGGAAACGTCTGCCCGGGCTGAACCTGTCCGGCAGCGGATGACCGCGCCGGTGGTCATCCTGGCCCGCCCGGATGCCGAGGCGCTGGGCGTGCGCGACGGCGACAGCCTGACGCTGCTTGGTGTGCGTGAGGGTGACAGCCTGATGCTGTTTGGCGGTCCGGACATTACGGTATCGGAGCAGGAAGACTGGCCCCCCGGCTGGGCTGGCCTGCCCGCGGGATTGTTGCCCGGCCTGGGGCAGGGCGCGACACTCACTTTAGGAAAACCCACGGGAGGTGAGTCATGAGCTGGTGGACTCCACAACTGGCAGCCACTCTCTGGGCCATGTTCCAGGCGCTGGTGATCCTGCTTGCCGTGGTCGTGGTGGGAGCGGCACTGACCGTGGTCGAACGTCGGCTGCTGGGCCTCTGGCAGGATCGTTATGGTCCCAACCGGGTAGGGCCATTCGGCACTCTTCAACTGATTGCCGATATGCTGAAGATCTTTTTCAAGGAAGACTGGACTCCGCCCTTTGCCAGCCGCGCCCTGTTTATGCTGGCACCCAACCTTGCCTTCGCTTCCCTGCTGCTGTCTTTCGTTATTATCCCCATAACACCGGGGTGGGGGGTGGCGGACATGCACATCGGGCTGCTGTTCTTCCTCGCGCTGGCCGGCATCAACGTCTACGCGGTGTTAATCGGTGGCTGGGCCAGTGGCAATAAGTATGCCTTGCTCGGCGCGTTGCGAGCCTCGGCCCAGACCCTGTCCTACGAAGTGTTCATGGGGCTGTCGCTCATGGGTGTGGTGGCCATGGCCGGCTCCTTCAACCTGCGCGACATCGTCGCGGCCCAGGAAGGCCTGTGGTTCGTGATTCCCCAGTTCCTGGGTTTCGTCACATTTCTGATCGCCGGCATCGCGGTGACACACCGCCACCCTTTCGACCAGCCGGAGGCGGAACAGGAACTGGCGGATGGTTACCATGTCGAGTACTCCGGTATGAAGTTCGGCATGTTTTTCATTGGCGAATACGTGGGCATGGTGCTGGTTTCCGCGCTGATCGTGACATTGTTTTTCGGCGGCTGGCAGGGCCCCTGGCTGCCACCCATTGTGTGGTTTGCCCTCAAGACCAGCTTCTTCCTGATGCTGTTTATCCTGCTCCGGGCATCGCTGCCACGGCCCAGGTATGACCGGGTGATGAGCTTTGGCTGGCGGGTGTGTCTGCCGCTGACCCTGGTCAATCTGCTGGCTACCGGGGCGGTGCTGCTACTGACCGGTTCATAGGGAGGAAAGATGCGAAAAAACAAGGTGTTGTCGGTGTTATGGCTGATACCGGCCAGTTGGTCGCTGTTGCGTACCATGTGGATGGTATTCATGCACGGCTTCCGCAAGCGGGAAACCGTGAACTATCCGGAAGAGGAGGTTTATCTGCCTCCCCGGTACCGGGGCCGCATCATACTCACCCGGGATCCGGACGGCGAAGAACGATGCGTGGCGTGCAACCTTTGCGCGGTGGCCTGCCCGGTGGATTGTATTTCCCTGCAGAAAGGTGAAAAAGACGACGGCCGCTGGTATCCGGAGTTCTTCCGCATCAACTTTTCCCGTTGCATTTTCTGCGGCATGTGTGAAGAGGCCTGCCCCACCTCCGCCATCCAGTTGACACCGGATTTCGAGATGGGCGAGTACCAGCGTCAGCAGTTGGTGTACGAGAAGGAAGATCTGCTGATCAACGGCCCCGGCAAGGACCACGACTACCACTTTTACAAGGTTGCCGGCATGGCTATCGCCGGCAAGGATAAAGGTGAGGCACAGAACGAGGAGGTCCCGGAGGATGTCCGTACGCTTTTACCCTGACCAAAAAAGGAACTACTGATGGAACCGGGATTCTACCTTAGCGGCCTGGTGGCGGTGCTGGCCACGGTCGGTCTTATCAGCGGCTCCAGTCCGGTGCATGCGGTGGTGTACCTGATTGTTTCGCTGATTGCCGTCGCCCTGGTGTTCTTCGCCCTGGGCGCGCCCTTTGCCGGTGCTCTCGAGATTATCGTCTATGCCGGCGCCATAATGGTGCTGTTCGTGTTCGTGGTGATGATGCTCAACCTGCGTCCGGAGGCCAAGCGGGATCCCCTGTGGCAACGTCCGGGCTACTGGCTCGGGCCGTCGCTGCTGGCTCTGGTGTTGCTGGTGGCGCTGGTGGCGCTGATCGGCGACGGGCAGGCAGGCATGACCATTGACGGTGAGCTGATAACCGCCCGGGACATCGGCCTCACCCTGTTCGGCCCATGGCTGATAGTGGTGGAGCTGGCCGCCATTCTGCTGCTGGCGGCGCTGGTGACGGCGTCCCACGTGGGCCGGCGCAACAAACCCCGGGGCAATCGCAACCGTGGAGGCACCCGATGACTGGTATCCCGATGGAGCATGGCCTGATCCTGGCCGTTATTCTGTTCAGCCTGGGGTTGGCCGGGTTGATGCTGAGGCGCAGTATGGTGTTCGTTCTCATGAGCCTGGAAGTCATGCTCAATGCCGCCGCGCTGGCCTTTGTGGTGGGCAGCACCGCCTGGAACCAGCCGGACGGGCAGGCCATGTTCCTGCTGGTCATCACCCTGGCGGCAGCCGAGGCCAGCGTCGGCCTGGCGCTGATGATACAGCTTTACCAGCGTTTCCGTTCACTTGAGCTGCACGAAGTCAGCAGGATGCGTGGATGATGATGGCTGCGACTTTACTGTCATTTCTGTTACCTCTGGCCGGTGCCATTGTTCTAGGCTTTTCCGGCGGGCGGCTGGGACCGCGGGCCAGCGCGGCCATTGGCGTGGGCAGCGTGGGGCTGGCCGCGCTGGCCACCGCCTGGGCGCTGCTGACCTTCTCCGGCGACAGCCAGGGCTTCACGCTCTGGACCTGGGTTTCCGTGGGCGAGTTCCAGCCGACCATGGGCGTGGTGGTTGATCGTCTCTCGCTGGTCATGATGTCGATCATCACCGGCGTGGGTTTCCTGATTCACCTGTTCGCTGTCTGGTACATGGTGGGCGAGGCCGGTCTAACCCGCTTCTATGCCTGGATGAACCTGTTTGTGTTCAGCATGCTGGTGCTGGTGCTGGCCGATAACCTGCTGTTGCTGTTTCTCGGTTGGGAAGGCGTTGGCCTTTGCAGCTACGGCCTTATCGGCTACTACTATCAGAACGAAGCTAATGGGCGGGCGGCGTTCAAGGCGTTTATCGTGACCCGCACAGGTGACGTATTCCTTGCCCTGGGGCTGTTCCTGATCTTCGTGGAACTCGGCACCCTCGATATCGGATTGGTGCTGGAGCAGGCACCACGGGTCTGGGCCGAGGGGAGTGTCACTGCCAATCTTGCGGCATTGCTGGTCCTTGGCGGTGCCCTGGGCAAGTCTGCACAGGTGCCGCTGCACACCTGGCTGCCGGATGCCATGGCAGGCCCCACTCCGGTGTCGGCCCTGATCCACGCGGCCACCATGGTGACCGCCGGCGTTTATCTGATTGCACGCCTGAACGGGCTGTTCCTGCTGGCACCGGATGTGATGTGGCTGGTGGGCATCATCGGAGCCCTGTCGCTGTTGCTGGCGGCCTTCGCGGCCCTGGCCCAGACCGACATCAAGCGGGTGCTGGCCTATTCCACCATGAGCCAGATCGGCTACATGTTCCTGGCGCTGGGGGTCGGGGCGTTTGACGCGGCCATTTTTCACCTGATGACCCACGCCTTCTTCAAGGCATTGCTGTTCCTTTCAGCCGGGGCCGTTATCATCAGTTGCCACCATGAACAGGATCTGAGCCGGCTGGGTGGGCTCTGGCGCAAACTGCCGGTCGCCTATGCCGGTTTCCTGGCGGGGGGCGCGTCGCTGGTGGCATTGCCGCTGGTAACCGCGGGCTTCTTCAGCAAGGACGAGATTCTCTGGCAGGCCATGGCCTCGGGCCACTACGGACTGTTCGCGGCGGGTCTGACCGGAGCCGTGCTAACCGGCCTGTACACGGTGCGGCTGATCCTGGGCATTTTTCATGGCCAGCCCCGCAGTGATCATGCACGCCATCCCCGGCCGGGCACCAGTCCCCTCAGGCATCACCTGCCTTTGGCAATCCTGGCCGTGCTTTCCACCTTCGTTGGTGCCTGGCTGTACCCGGGGCTTGAGGTGGTGTTCCCGCCGCCCCCCGATGATGCCACGAACGCCGGCCACACCCTGTTTCAGTTCCTGGCGACCGGAGCGGTGCTTGCTGGCCTGGCTCTGGCTGGCTGGCTGTTCCTGGCGCGGCGCCGGTGGCTTGACGCAAAGGTCGGTCGGGGCCTGGGGGCGCGGCTCTGGATCCTGTTCAACCGGGCCTGGGGCTTCGATGCCCTGTTCGACCGGACACTGGTCCGGCCCTGGCAGGCCCTGGTACGCGTGCTGCGTTTCGACTTTATTAACCTGGGGATGAACCTGCCGGCCGTGATTGCCCGCCTGTGCAATGCGGGCCTGGTGCGGTCCCAGGACGGCCAGCTGCGGACTTACGCCAAAGTGATGGTATTCGGTGCCACGGTGATACTGGTTGGCCTGGTAATGACTCAGGGAGGTGGCGCATGATTCTGTTCTGGCTGATTCTGATTCCCTTCCTCGGTGGCATGCTGTGCTGGCACTCGGAGCGTTGGGGCGAACAGGCGCCGCGCTGGATTGCCCTGGCCACCATGCTGTTCGTGCTGGCGGTCAGCGTCGTGCTTTGGGCAGGCGGTGATTTCAGCGCCTATGGCACCGGCGAGAGACCGTGGCTGCTGGAGTGGCGAGTCCCCTGGATTCCTCGTTTTGGCATCGAGATTCATCTGGCTCTGGACGGCTTGTCGCTGATCCTGATTGCGCTGACCGGCTTTCTGGGTGCCTTGGCGGTACTTTGCTCATGGAAAGAGATTGTCGAGCGGGTGGGCTTTTTTCATCTGAATCTGCTGTTTGTTCTGGGCGGCGTGGTGGGTGTGTTTCTGGCGCTGGACCTGCTCCTGTTCTTCCTGTTCTGGGAAGTGATGCTGGTACCCATGTATTTTCTGATTGCCCTCTGGGGGCACAGCGGCTCCCCGGGGCAAACCCGGATTCGTGCCGCCACCCGCTTCTTCATCTACACCCAGGCCAGCGGCCTGCTGATGCTGGTGGCGATCCTTGCGCTGGTGTTCGTGCATTACACCAGCTCCGGCGAGATAACCTTCAGCTATGACGCACTGTTGAACGCCGACGTGCCCGACAATCTGTCCTTCTGGATTATGCTCGGGTTTTTTATTGCCTTTGCGGTGAAGCTGCCTGTCGTGCCTTTTCATGGCTGGCTGCCGGATGCGCACGCCCAGGCGCCCACTGCCGGCAGCGTGGACCTTGCGGGCATTCTGCTGAAAACCGCCGCCTACGGCATGCTGCGCTTTGCGATTCCGTTGTTTCCGGAACAGTCCCAGGCCTTTGCGCCGGTGGCCATGGCGCTGGGGGTCGTGGGTATTATTTACGGCGCGGTCCTGGCCTGCGGCCAGCAGGATATCAAGCGGCTGATTGCCTATGCCAGCATATCCCATATGGGGTTCGTGCTGATTGCCGTTTATTCCGGATCCGAACTGGCGATCCAGGGCGCAATCGTACTCATGGTGGCCCATGCGTTCTCCAGTGCCGCTCTGTTCATTCTCAGTGGCCAGCTCTTTGAACGCATTCATACCCGGGATATGCGTCGCATGGGCGGGCTCTGGGGCCGCATACCGGTGTTGCCCGGCGTGACCTTGTTTTTCCTGGCGGCCTCTCTGGGGATGCCCGCCACGGCCAATTTCCTTGGCGAGTTCATGGTACTGTTCGGTACCTTCCGCAGCGCTCCGGTGGTGGTGGTCATCGCCAGCGCCGGGCTGGTGCTTGGCGCGATCTATTCACTGCTGATGATGCAGCGGGTGCATTTCGGTCGCGAACAACAACCGGGCCTGCTCGCGGGTCCGGATATGCGGGAGTACGGCATGATGTTGGCCTTGATCGGACTCACCCTGGCAGTGGGCCTGAATCCGCAACCCCTGCTTGATACCACGGCGTCAATGGTCCGGCCGGTGGCGGACCTGTTCATGGCGGGCCCGGTCCGGGCAGGAGGGATGAACTGATGCTGACCCTGATCGATCTTGTGGGGCTGCTGCCCCTGCTTATTGTCGCCTCGACAGCCGTACTGGTAATGCTGGGCGTCGCCTGGCGACGCCACCACGGTGGTACCGCGGCGGTCACTGTCAGCGGTCTGGCCCTGGCCCTGGCGAGCCTGCCGCTGGCCTCGGCCGCGCCCTCTTCGCCGCCGCTGATGATCTTTGACGGCCTTGCCCTCATGGGCAGCGCGCTGGTGTTGGTGAGCGGCCTGTTTATCGCCGCCATGAGCCATGGTTACCTGGCCGGCTACAGGGGGCCGCGGGAAGAGTTTTACCTGCTGTTGCTTTGCGCGGTAACGGGTGCCCTGGGCCTTGTGGCCAGCAACCACCTGGCCACCCTGTTCATCAGCCTTGAATTGCTGTCGATGCCTTTGTACGGCATGGTGGCGTACAGTTTCCGGACAGAACGGTCCCTGGAGGCGGGGATCAAATACCTCATATTGTCCGCCGCCGCCACCGCCTTTCTGCTGTTTGGCATGGCGTTGATCTATGCCCGCACCGGCCACCTTGAGCTGACGGCACTCGCCGCGGGGGTTGCTGGCAGTCCGGACCCCTGGATTCTGGGCGGCGCCGCACTGTTACTGGTGGGGCTGGGGTTCAAGTTGTCCATCATACCGTTTCACCAGTGGACACCGGACGTATACCAGGGAGGTCTGGCGCCGGCGACCACTGTGCTGGCCACGGTGAGCAAACTGGCGGTGTTTCTGGTATTGCTGCGGCTGGTACTGGTGGCCCCGGTCTTCGGCAGTGGATGGCTCCTTGGCCTGATCAGCCTGCTGGCTCTTCTCAGCATGTTCGGTGGCAACCTGCTGGCCCTGTTCCAGCCTGACCTGAAGCGCCTGCTGGGCTACTCTTCCATCGCCCATATGGGCTACCTGCTGGTGGCCGTTATAGTAGGTGGCCCCCTGGCGTTGGAAACCACCGGGGTTTACCTGTTCACCTATATTGTGGCCACCATGGGGGCGTTTGGCGTGATTATGCATGTCTCCGGCACTGGCAGTGGCGAGGATGCCTCCGGGTTGCACCATTACAGGGGACTGTTCTGGCACAGCCCCTGGCTGGCAGCATTATTGACTCTGAGCATGTTGTCCCTGGCCGGCATTCCGCTGACCGCCGGATTCTTCGGTAAATTCTATATCATCGCCCTGGGTGTGGAAGGCAGCCGGTGGTGGCTTGTTGGAGGGATCGTTATCGGCAGCGTTATCGGGCTGTTCTACTACCTGAGGGTGATCATCACCCTGTATCTGCGCGAACCGGGTATGCAGCAGGCGGTGGCGGATGCCGGCCGGGGTCGGGTAGAGAAGCTCGCCCTTCTGATTGTTGCCGTCTCAATACTGCTGCTGGGTATTTACCCGGTGCCGTTTATTGACTGGGTGGCGGGTCTCGCCTGGGCGGCCAGGCTTCTTTGACTTAAATCAGTATAGCCTCGGCTGGTTTCAGATTGTTCCCTATTTTCAGTGTCAGTTCAGTTGTGGGTGATTAACTGTCATTTTCAAGCCGAAGAACCGGAGCGATCCTTCTTCAGCTCACTGACGAGGAGGCGAAATGAATACGAAGTTTTGCAAAGTGACTGCGATCTTCTCCAGTCTGGACTTGAAGAAAGTAGAGGATGCGCTGATCGCGGCTGGTTTTTCCGGTATGACTGTGTCTAAAACCCATGGCCGTGGCAGATATAAAAACTACTATGCCAAGGACACCATGGCCGATTCCGTTCGCGTGGAGATATTCACGGAAGCCGAGCAGGCAGACGAGATCGTTGACCTCATTGCCCGGACGGTGCACAAGGGGCTTGCCAGCGACGGAATCATAGCCGTGCTGCCGGTGGAAGACCTGCTGCACATCCGTGACTTCAAGGAGGCCCAGTGATCGGGTATCGCTGTGTTTTATGTCTTTGTGACAAGGTGAGGGGAAGGCGGGTGCGGACATGATGGGCGTCAACGAGGCTGGGACTGGTATCGGAGCCATGATGTCAGACAACAGAAATGGCGCGGTCGAGATTGCCGGCGCCGGGCCGGCCGGGCTGGCAGACGCCATCACACTGGCGCGCGCGGGGCGGTCAGTCATCGTGCATGAGGCCCGGGCCGAGGTGGGGCACCGCTTCAAACGGGACCTGCAGGGGCTGGAGAACTGGAGCACGCAGCAGGATGCCCTGGCGGTGTTGCAGGAACTCGGAATCACCACCGACTTCAAGCGAGTTCCATGCCGCCGGGGTACCGCCTTTGATGCCTGGGATTCCCCGTACGCCATTGAGAGCATTGAGCCGCTGTTCTACCTGGTGGAGCGTGGCTCCGGGCCAGACACATTGGACACGGCGTTGCTGAGACAGGCCAGGGAACTGGGCGTGCAGGTGCATTTCAAAAGCCGGCTGCGGCATGCCCGGGGCCCGGCCATCCTGGCGACTGGCCCAAAGGCCGCCGATGCCATTGCGGTCGGCTATCATTTCGATACATCCATGCCGGACGGTTTCTGGGCAATTTGTGATAACAACCTTGCCCCTAAAGGGTATGCCTACCTTTTGGTAATGGGAGGCAAGGGAACGGTAAAGAGTTGCATGTTTACTGGTTTCAGGGATGAAGCAAAGTATGTGGAGCGAACTGTCAGTGCGTTTCAGAGGCTGGCCGGCATGGAGATGATGAATCCTCAGCCGCACGGCGGTGTTGGAAACTTCCGGATCCCTGTAACCGCATTGTCCGGGGTGCACCCGGTAGCGGGTGAGCAGGCCGGTTTCCAGGATACGCTGTGGGGCTTCGGGATGCGCGCGGCCATCACCTCCGGCGTGCTGGCCGCACGCAGTCTGCTGCATGGTGACGACTACAACCGGCTTTGGCGAGAATCCCTGGAGCGTCCGATGGCGGCGGCGTTGGTGAACCGCGCGTTTTATGGGCTGCTGGGTAACCGCGGTTATCGCTGGTGCATGCGCCGCCAGGAAAACCATCTGGATGCGCGCGAGTTTTTGCGCCGTCTCTACCGGCCCACACTTGCCAGGCGTCTGCTGGCGCCGTTGGCGGGTTTGCATTTGCGGAGCCAGCGACGGGATATAAGCTGCAATCACGTCGACTGCGGCTGTATCTGGTGCCGGCATGGCCGGGAGTGGCATACGTAATGCCAACCGTTCGCAAGGACTTCGGAGTTGAGTGATGGATGAGTCGATCAGTCACAGTGGAACATCGTATTATTGTGATCGTACTTGTCTACGTCTGGCAATGGTGGCAATCATCAATAGTGTAGTGTCGCTGACCGCCACACTCGTGATTGGTGTGGATGTGCAGTTGTCTGTAGGGCGGTTTATATGATGCCCGGGGCTCCGGCATTCATTGCCGAGGGTGATCACAGCCCTGACGTCTGAGATCAAGCCAGCCTCTGTAGAGCCAACGCAAACCAAAGAGCGAGACTGTTGGAACGATAATCCACTGCGCTAGAGGGGCGATACCTGTGCCAAGGAAGGGAAACAGGGG
>Ga0114911_1000844_pt1 | contig 17722 bp, 16 predicted proteins | sample MalvireepMed_904_FD_89688 | JGI IMG/M metagenome (GOLD analysis project Ga0114911, IMG submission 89688) | Marine viral communities from the Global Malaspina Expedition - Malaspina viral metaG DeepMed_904 | ecosystem: Environmental > Aquatic > Marine > Oceanic | place: Mediterranean Sea...
CCCTCGATATCGAAGGTCTTCAGCGTCTTGGGATGCAGCGCGCCAAACCGGGCGAGCACGTTCTTCGGGCCGAGGCGCAAAGTGGCCGACTGGCCGGGGTGGAACTGGCTCCCCGCTTCGCCCATCACCATGAGATTGCCGACCGGTGCACCGGCAGCAGCGAGCAACGCTTCGGCTTCGGCCTTGGCGTCGAAGGCATCGAATTGCTTGGCCTTGCCCTGCGCCCAGCCGCGCGGCGTCTTGTCGCCTGCAAGGACGACACCCAGCGTCGGTTTCTCGTCGCTCGCCCCGCCCTTGCCGCGGAAATAGCGGCGTCCAAGCTCGAACAGGCGCGACCCGTCGCTGCCGCGATCGGCATTGCGCTTCGCGGCCGACAGCAGGCCGGGGATCAATGAAGGCCGCATCGCCTTCATGTCTTCGCTGATCGGGTTGTCGAGCACCCACAGCCGTGCCCCGTCGGCGAAATGCTCGGCCTCGGCGGTGGGGAGGAAGGACCAGGTCACCGCTTCGTTGAGTCCGCGTGCCGCTGCAGCGCGGCGCAATTTGCGTTCGAGCTGCTGCTGCGGCGATGCGGTCGGCGTGGCCACGCCTTCGGCGCGGGGTAGCGCGGTGCTGGCAACGTGATCGAGACCGTAAATGCGGACCACTTCCTCGACCAGGTCGGCCGCGCCCTCGATATCATGGCGGCGTAGCGGACAGGTGACCTGCCAGTCGGCCCCGACGGTGAAGTCGAGCGCTTCGAGAATGCGGCGCTGTTCAACTTCGCCGATTTCGACACCGCCCAGACGCGCAGTCAGCGCGGGATCGAATGCCACGATCTTCGCTTCGGCAGGCGGCTCGCCCACGCGCACCACCTCGGTCGGCTGGCCACCGCAGGTCTGGACGATCAGATCGGTCAGCAGCGCCAGACCGTCGTCGAGAAACGCCGGGTCGACGCCGCGCTCGAAGCGCGTACGTGCATCGGAGGCAAGACCCAGCTTGCGCCCGGTCACGCCGATGCGCTCGGGATCGAAATAGGCGATCTCGAGCAGGACATCGCAAGTGTCATCGGCCGCGCCCGAATGCGCCCCGCCCATGATCCCGCCGATATCATGGACGCCGCTATCATCGGCAATCACGGTCATCGTCTCGTCGAGCGTGTAGGTCTTCTCGTTCAACGCCTCGACGCTCTCACCAGCGGCAGCGCGGCGGGCGACCATCGCCCCGCTCAGCTTGGCGAGGTCGTAGACATGCGCCGGGCGCCCGGTCGCGAACATCAGGTAATTGGTGCAATCGACCAGCGCGCTGATCGGCCGCTGGCCCGCCGCCTTGAGCCGGTGCTGCATCCAGTCGGGCGACGGGCCGTTGCGGACGCCGCGGATCACCCGGGCGAAATAGGCCGGGACGCCTTCCGTATCTTCGATCTTCACTTCAACCGGGCACGCGCCGTCACCCGTGATGGCAGGCACGTCGACCGGTTTGAACGTCCCCAGCCCCGCGGCAGCCAGATCGCGCGCAATGCCCATCACGCCCATGCAATCGGGCCGGTCGGGCGTGATCGCGACGTCGAACACCGGCGAGGCATCGCTGTATTCGGCAAAGCTGGTGCCGACCGGTGCGTCCTCGGGCAGTTCGATAATTCCGTCGTGTTCATCGCCCAGTTCGAGCTCGCGCACCGAACACATCATGCCGTTCGATTCGACCCCGCGGATCGCGCTCTTGCGCAGTTCCATGCCATTGGCCGGAACCACCGCGCCGGGCAGGCCCAGCACCCCCTTCATGCCCGCACGCGCATTGGGCGCGCCGCAGACGACCTGCAGTGGATCGCCCTCGCCCGTGTCGACGCTCAGCACCTGCAGCTTGTCGGCATCGGGATGCTTGGCGGCGGTCAGCACCTTGGCGACGCGGAACCCTGCGAGCCTTTCCGCCGGGTCCTCGATGCCTTCGACCTCGTGGCCGATCCGGTTGAGCGCGGCTGCGATTTCCGGCACCGAAGCATCGGTGTCGAGGAAGTGTTTGAGCCATTCGAGCGAGAACTTCATGCCTTCGCTCCTACGCCTGCGGAAAGGGTCGGCTGGTCGAACGGGCTGAAGCCGTAATGATCGAGCCAGCGTCCGTCGCCATCGAAGAAGGCCCGCAAATCGTCCATCCCGTATTTGAGCATGGCGAGGCGGTCGACGCCCACGCCGAAGGCGAAGCCCTGCCATTCGTCGGCGTCGAGCCCGGCGAACTCGAGCACGCGGCGATTGACCATGCCGCTGCCGAGCAGTTCCATCCAGCCATGGCCCGGTGCATCGCCGTCACCGCCGAGCACGCGGCGGCCCTTCACATCCTGCCAGCCGACATCGACCTCGACCGACGGCTCGGTGAAGGGGAAGTAGGACGGGCGCAGGCGCAGCACGATATCGTCGCGTTCGAAGAACGCCTTGAGAAAGGTCTCCAGCGTCCACTTGAGATGGCCCAGGTGAATAGCGCGATCGATCACCAGCCCTTCGACCTGGTGGAACATCGGCGTGTGCGTCGCATCGCTGTCGCTGCGATAGACGCGGCCCGGGGCGATGATCCGGATCGGCGCGCCCCCTGCATCCTTCGAAGCAACCTCGACCATCGAGCGGATCTGCACCGGCGAAGTATGCGTGCGCAGCAGCATGCGGTGCCCGTCGCTATCGTGGTCGGGGAAATAGAAGGTGTCGTGCATCGCCCGCGCAGGATGCGTTTCGGCCATGTTGAGCGCGGTGAAATTGTGCCAGTCGTCCTCGATCTCCGGACCGGTGGCAACCGAGAAGCCGAGGTCGGCGAAGATTTCCGCCAGTTCGTCCATTACCTGGCTGACCGGATGGACCGAGCCGCTCGGCATGGCTGGCGCCGGCAGCGTCAGGTCGAGGCCTTCCGTGGCAAGGCGCGCTTCGAGCTCCGCATCCTCGAGCACTTCCTTACGCGCGGCAATCGCATCGGCGGCCGCGGTCCGCAGGCCATTGAGCAGCGGCCCCTGAACCTGCCGGTCTTCGGGCGACATCTTGCCGAGCGTTTTCATCAAGCCCGAAATCGACCCCTGCTTGCCGAGGAATTCGATCCGCAGCGCTTCGAGCGCAGCTGCATCGGGAGCATCTTCGATCCGCGTCAGCGCATCGGACTTGAGTTGGTCGAGGTCGGTCATTCTGCCTGGCTTGGAACTGTCGGATGGGATTACCCGCTGGCCCTAGCGCCAAGTGCCCCAATGCTAAAGCCCAGTTTGGTGATCGGCCCGCAGGATCCGCTGTGCTCAATCGGCGCTGGGTTCGTGCAGGACCTGCATCGCCTGACCCGCTACGGCCAGGCGCGCATGCGCTGCTGCAGCCAGCACCGGGTGGGGCCGGCTGGCGTATTCGCTCGGCGACATCAGCATGAAGCGCTTGAAGTCGCGGACGAAGTGGGCCTGATCGTGATAATGTCCGTCGAGCGTGTCGATCCATTTAAGCGAGGGATCGAGCATGAACTTGGCCAGGCTGCGCACAAAGCGCTGGCGGCGCAGCAGCAATTGGGGCGAGAACCCGAACACCCGGCTGCAGAACCGTTCCATCGTCCGCGGGCTCATCCCCAGCGCTTCAGCCAGTTCGGCCACGGTGTGGAACCGTGGGTCGGTCAGCGCCTCCTCCAGACGCAGGATGTCCTCTTCGCGCGCGACGGGCTGCGCCAGCAGACGGTCCAGTCCGCGCACCAGGGCGTCGCGTTCGGCAAGGAGATTTCCGTCCGCTGCGGGGACACAGGCGCACAGGCTCCGCAGATGATCGAACGCGGGGTCTTTCTCGACGTCGCTGTACCGATCGGCGTAGGCGCTGGCGGGCGTATCGGTCAGCCGCGCCCACCCCCGCGGCATCAGGCCGATACCCCACGACCGGCCGGTGTATGCGCTGAAATGCGTGGCAAAACTGGTCGGCCCGGCCATTACCGCCCGCGGCATGCGCTCGAGCGGCTGGCCGCGCATCCCGGCTGCGACTGTGCGTTCGGGAATGATGCGCAGATTGGCCCATTCGGGGTGGAGCCAGTCGACCACCGGCTCGTCCTCGGCACCTGAGATTTCCATATGATAGAGGGTGGTGATGAAGGGACGCAATCGGCGGGGCGGCAGGAAGAACCGCAGCGCGACACCCGCCGGCGCTTCCCCCGTGCTCATCGCGGGTTCTCCGCGCAAGAATATGACCGGCCCTGATGCGTTGAAATCATCGTAAAAACGCCCTTGGCATCCCGGCTAGCAAAAAAGCATCCGTTGATCGACCGCTATGTCGGCGGATCGAGCGTCTGTACGGGTGATCCCCATATCCGCTTGCGCTCGGCCATGAACGCACCCAAGACGGGATGCGGCTGCGCGGCGTAGTCGCTCGGTGTGCAGCCCATGAAAGCGTGGAACTCGTGCACGAAATGCGACTGGTCGTGGTAATGGCGGTCGATCACTGCGGACCAGCTGGCGCGGGGTTCGAGCATGAATGCCGCAAGACTGCGCATCAACCGTTGCCGGCGCAGCAGCAGGCGCGGTGCGAACCCGAAATGGCGGGCGCACACGCGCTCCAGCGTTCGCTTGGACAAGCCGCTGCGCCGGGCGAACTCCTCGACCTGCAGCAGCCGCGGGTCGACCATGACCTCGTGCACCCGCTGGATCCGCGGCTGGTCGCGCGGAGGTTCGGCAAGCTGGCGAAAGAAGCTGGACAGCGCATCGAACTGCTCTTCATCGGACCGGGCCCGCGTGCACAGGACATCGCATAGCGGGGCAAAGCGCGCGAACGGCGGTGCCGCTTCGCCATCGACCACCGTGTTGGCATGTGCGCTGGCATCGTCGGCGACGAACCGTGCCCAGCCGAGCGGGCGCAGGCCGATGCCCCACATGCGGGTACGGCCGAGCGTGAAGTGGGTCATGCAGGAACTGGGACCGGTCGCCTGGAAACGGGCGCCATCGACGCGCGGGCCCTTGAGCGCTTGCGCAGTCGGAGGATCATCGGTGAAGAAGCGAAGGTTGCCCCATTCGGGCTGCAGCCAGTCCTCGAGCTTTTCGCCTGGCGGAACATTCACTTCCAGCCGGTAGAATGTCGTGAAGCAATGCGCCAGATCGGCCGGCGGTGCGAAGAAGCGCACATCGATCACATCACCCTCGGCCACGCGCCCCCCGTTTCCCCTGCCAAAAGCTCATAACGCCTTGGCGAACGGCGGCAAGCGGCCCAACGCAAAAGGGCGCCCCATACGGAGCGCCCTTCGCAATTCCGGGTACGGACCGCGACTTAGGCGGGCAGCGCCTTCTTGGCCTGATCGATGATCGCCTTGAAGGCGGCCGATTCGTTCATCGCCAGGTCGGCCATGACCTTGCGGTCGAGTTCGATGCCAGCGAGCTTGGTGCCGTGCATGAACTGCGAATAGGTAAGACCTTCGGCGCGGACCGCGGCATTGATGCGCTGGATCCACAGGGCGCGGAAGCTCCGCTTCTTAACCTTGCGGTCGCGATAGGCGTACTGGCCGGCCTTTTCGACGGCCTGACGGGCGACGCGGATCGTGTTCTTGCGACGGCCGCGATAGCCCTTCGCCTGATCCAGTAGACGCTTGTGCTTCTGGCGCGTGGTGACGCCGCGTTTGATGCGAGGCATTTCGTATTCTCCTTAATTCGCGCTCAGTCGAGGCCGTAGGGGGCCCACTTTTTCACCGTTCTGCTGTCGGCTTCCGACAGGACAGTGGTGCCGCGGTTCTGGCGAATATACTTCGCATTGTGGCTGATCAGGCGGTGGCGCTTGCCGGCGACACCATGCTTGACCTTGCCGGTCGCAGTGATCTTGAAGCGCTTCTTCACACCGCTTTTGGTCTTAAGCTTGGGCATTTTCATCTCCTTGACAGAGACACGTCCAACCAGCCCTGGCAGCCCTTACGGCCAGACCGGCAGATGAATCACGTGTCGGTGAAGGGCGCGCTGATAGCGATTCTGCGCGGTAAAGCAAGTCAGAAGTGGGTCAGATAGCCGCCATCGACCGCCAGCGTATGGCCGGTGATATAGCTCGCCTCGGGCGCAGCAAGGAAAGCGACTGCCCCGGCGATCTCGCTCGGTTCGCCCCAACGGCCCAGCGAGGTCCGGCGGGCAAGGTGCCGTGCGATTTCCGGATCGGAGGTCATTTCGCCATTCGCTTCGGTTGCGAAATAGCCCGGGGCGATGGCGTTGACCGTAATCCCGATGGCGCCCAGTTCAGCCGCCAGCGCACGGGTCAGCGCGGCCAGGCCGCCCTTGCTGGCAGTGTAGAGCACATCGCCCCGGGCGATATCGGCCGCGATCGAGGTGATGTTGATGATCCGCCCGTATTCGCGCGCCTGCATCAGGGGCGCCGCGCGGCGCGCAAGATCGAAGGGCGCAACGAGGTTGGTCGAGAGCATCGCCGCCATATCGGCCCGTCGCAATTGCTCCAGCGGCCGCCGGTCGCGTTGCCCGACATTGTTGACGAGAATATCGAGGCCATCTTCGGCAAGACGCGCGAATGCCGCCGCGCTCGCCTGGTCATCCCCGATATCGAAGGGCAAGGCCCGGGCGTTGGGGCCGATCCGTTCGGCGGCGGCTTCGACTGCGCTGGCCCCACGCCCGTTGAGCCAGACGCGCGCGCCCTGTTCTGCCAAGCGCCGGGCGATCTCGAAACCGAGCCCGCGCGACGCGCCGGTAACGAGCGCGATGCGCCCGGCAAGCGATCCCTCCACTGTCATGTCAGTGCTCGTAGATCATCTTCGCCGTCATGCCACCGTCGATATTGAGGTGCTGCCCGGTCACGAACCCCGCTGCGTGCAGATAGGCGACTGCCTCGGCAATATCCTCCGACCGCCCGATGCGCCCGACCGGATGCTGCTCGCGGTCCTTGGGTCGATGCTCGGGATGGCTCCGTTTGCCCTCTTTCTGCCACGGCCCGGTTTCGATCCAGCCCGGACGTATCGCATTCGCGCGGATCCTGGGCCCAAGCGAGACTGCGAGCGAATGGGTGAGTGCATCGAGCCCGCCCTTCGCCGCCGCATAGGCAAAGGTATCAGGCTCGCTCATCACCGCACGGGTGGATGAGATATTCGCGATACTCGCGCCACCGCTGCGCCGCAGGAACGCCAGCGAAGCGCGCGTAACCAGAAAGGCGCCGGTCAGGCTGGCATCGATCCACGTCTGCCATTCAGCCAGCTCGAGCTCCTCCAGCGGGCCAGCTACGGGATCGGCGATACCGGCATTGTTGACGAGGCAATCGAGCGGGCACTCCCCCAGCCATTCGCCGATCCCCTCGAACGCGTTCCTTACCTCGCTCTCGCGGCCGACATCGCAGCTCAGGAAGAGCGCGCTTTCCCGCGGTAGCGCGCCGCGCAATTCGGCCAGCGCTTCGGTATCCGTGTCGAGACCGATCACCTGCCAACCGAGGCCATGAAAATGCATTGCGGTTGCGCGCCCGATCCCGTTTGCGGCGCCGGTTATCAAGATGGTTTGCATGCCGGGCTAACGGGCCTGGCGCCGATCAGTGCCCGTGGTCGTGGGCTGGCCCGCCCATTGCCTCGAGCACGTCTTCCAGCCGTGCGGCATCGCCCAGCGCGATGACCCGGCCATCGCTTTCGGCACCGAGCGGATTGCCCTGCCAGTCGCTCATGACCCCGCCCGCGCCTTCGACCACGGGCACCAGTGCTGCAAAATCGTATAGCTTGAGGCCGGCCTCGACGACGATGTCGACATGGCCGGAGGCGACGAGCCCGTAATTGTAGCAATCACCGCCATAGATGATCTTGCGCTCGGCCACCGCCTTGGCGACACCCATGAAGGCGTCGACGTCGTCGCCGGAGAACTGGTGCGGCGTGGTCGTGCCGAGAACCGCGTCGGACAGCTCCTTGCACGCAACCGCGCGCACCGGGCTACCGTTGAAGGTGGTGCCCTCGCCGATCCGTCCGACCCACCGTTCACGCGCGATGGGCTGGTCGATCACGCCGAGCACCGGCCAACCATCCTGCATCAGCGCGATCAGCGTACCGAAAATGGGGCGACCGGCGATGAAGCTGGTGGTGCCGTCGATCGGGTCGAGCACCCATTGCCGCCCCGCGCCCTCGTTGCGCGTGCCGTATTCCTCCCCGATGATGCCGTCATCCGTACGCTCGCTCTCGAGAATCGCGCGCATCGCCGCCTCGGCGGCGCGGTCGGCCTCGGTCACGAAGCTGCGATCCGCCTTCCGTTCCTGCGACCATTCGCCGCGGAACAGCGGACGGATCGCTTCGCCCGCCGCTTCGGCGAGGCGATTGGCGAGCGCGAGATCGGCAGCGGTCGCCATGCTCAATCGAACAGCGAGCTGACCGAGCTTTCGTCGGCAATGCGGCGGACCGCTTCACCGACCAGCGGTGCGATCGTCAGAATGCGGATCCGTTCGGAATCCTTGGCGGCATCGGTCGGCCGGATCGAATCGGTGATGACCAGTTCCTTGAGCGCCGACTTGTCGACCCGTGCCACGGCCCCGCCCGAAAGGACGCCATGCGTGATATAGGCCGCGACCGAAGCCGCACCCTGATCGAGCAGCGCCTGCGCCGCGTTGCACAGGGTCCCGCCCGAATCGACGATGTCGTCGATCAGGATGCAGTGCCGGCCCGACACGTCGCCGATGATATTCATCACTTCGCTTTCGCCGGGGCGATCGCGCCGCTTGTCGACGATCGCCAGCGGAGCATTGTCGAGCCGCTTGGCCAGTGCGCGCGCGCGCACAACGCCGCCGACATCGGGGCTGACGACCATCAGGTCCTCGTCGCCGTAGCGCGCCTGGATATCTGCCGCCATCACCGGGGCGGCGAACAGATTGTCGGTCGGGATGTCGAAGAAGCCCTGGATCTGTCCCGCGTGGAGATCGACCGCGAGCACGCGCTCGGCCCCTGCCTCGGTAATCAGATTGGCTACCAGCTTGGCCGAAATCGGAGTCCGCGGGCCGGGTTTGCGGTCCTGGCGGGCATAGCCGAAATAGGGCACGACTGCTGTGATGCGCCGCGCCGAAGCGCGCTTGAGCGCGTCGATGCAGATCAGCAGTTCCATCAGATTGTCGTTGGCCGGATAGCTGGTCGACTGGACGACGAACACGTCTTCGCCGCGCACGTTCTCGTGGATCTCGACGAAGATCTCCTCGTCGGCAAAGCGGCGCACCTGCGCATCCACCAGCGGCATTTCGAGATAACCTGCAATGGCCCGTGCAAGCGGCAGGTTCGAGTTGGCGGCCATGATTTTCATGCGGAGAATCCCCGGGCAAACTGGATGTGCGCCCCGCCTAGCCGAGCGTCACGGATATGCAACAACCGACGGGCGCGTTTCCCCGCCCCGACCACGCCTAGCCCTCGCGGTGTTCGCCCTTGATCCAGCGCACCGTGCCGCTGCTCGAGCGCATGACCACGCTTTCGGTCGTCATGCGTCCGCCGCGCAGATACTTTACCCCGTCGAGCAGCGAACCCGGCGTGACTCCGGTCGCGGCGAAGATGCAATCGCCCTTCACCAGATCGTCGCGGGTATAGATGCGGTCGAGATCGTCGATGCCCCATTTCGCCGCGCGGCCGCGTTCGTCATCGTTGCGGAACACCAGCCGGCCGTTGAACTGGCCCCCGACGCAGCGCAGCGCCGCCGCCGCCAGGACGCCCTCGGGCGCACCGCCCTGACCCATGTACATATCGATCGTCGTGTCCTCGTCGGTCACCGCGATCACGCCGGCGACATCGCCATCGCCGATCAGCACAACCCCGCAGCCCAGGCCGCGCAGTTCGGCGATCAGTTCGGCATGACGCGGGCGGTCGAGCACGCAGACGATGATGTCGGAAGGCGCCACGCCTTTGGCCTTCGCCACCGCCTGCACGTTTTCGGTCGGGCTCTTGGCCAGGTCGATGATGCCATCGGGATAGCCCGGGCCCACCGCCAGCTTGTCCATATAGACATCGGGAGCGTTGAGCAGGCAGCCCTCTGCCGCCGCCGCGAGGACTGCCAGGGCATTGGGCCCCGCTTTCGCGGTGATGGTCGTTCCCTCGAGCGGGTCCAGCGCAATATCGATCTTGGGGCCTTCACCCGGCGCGCCGCCGACCTTTTCGCCGATGAACAGCATGGGCGCCTCGTCCCGCTCGCCTTCGCCGATCACCACGGTGCCATCGATAGCAAGCGTATCGAACGCCTTGCGCATGGCTTCGACGGCAGCCGCATCGGCAGCCTTCTCGTCGCCGCGCCCGATCAGCTTGGATGCGGCCACTGCCGCAGCTTCGGTCACACGAACCATTTCGAGGACCAGGACGCGGTCGAGCGGATTTTCGGCGGGCGAGTTCATAGTCGGTTCAGTCCCTCACGTGTGTGTGGCGCATGACGTTGGCCACACGGTTTGCGGTCGTGCGGCGGATAGACAGGGAGCCTGACATTGTCGAGACGCTGGTGGGCGGCCTGCGTGGCAATGGCGGCGGCGGGCCTGCCGTTTCCCGGATCGGCACAGGATGCCGCAGCCCCGCCCGAACGGATCGACATATTGATCCCGCAGCAGGACTACGACGCGCCGCTCGAAGACTGCAGCGACGAGCAGGAAGCCGCCTCGATCTCGGGAGACATCATCGTTTGCCGTACACGGCGCGACCAGCGCGAATTCGGCTATGACGAAGAGCGTGCGCTACAGCGTTACGCGGCGGAGACCATGAACAAGGGCGATCGCCGAGCGCCCGACTTTGGCGAATCGTGCAAGAAGAACCCCGAAAAGGGCGCCTGCATCGGCTTCGGCCAACCGCCGCCGCCCGCACTCATCATCGACATCGAGGCACTGCCCGAAGCGCCGGCCGGTTCGGATGCGGACCGCGTCTCCCGCGGTCTTGCACCGCGCGGCGAAAACGCTGCGCCGGAAGTGTCCCCGCGCGAAGCCCACCTCGGCCTGCCTCCCCCGCCCGACAGGGCCGGCGAAGAGGACGAAATCAGTCGCCCAGGATCGGCATCACCAGCGGCGCAGCCGTCAGGCTAGGCGAGCCATTGAGCAAATCGAGCGCCTTGGTGACGCAGCGTTCGGGTCCTTCGTGCGTGACCATGGCCACCAGCACTTCCCCGCCTGCATGATCGCGCCCGCGTTGGATCAGACTCTCGATCGAGACTTCGGCATCGCGCATCGCGGCAGTGATTTCCGCCAGTACGCCGGGGCGGTCGTTCACAGTGAAGCGGATGTAGTCGCGGCCCATGCGGTTGCCGGGATCCGCCGGAGCGAACTGCTCGAGTTGTTCGACCGGGACCGAGAACGGCGCGCCGCTGTCGCCGCGGGCGATGTCGATGAGATCGGCGACCACTGCGCTGGCGGTCGGCCCTGCACCGGCACCGGCTCCCTGGAACAGCAGCTGGCCTGAAAAATTGCCTTCGGCGACGACTGCATTGGTCGGCCCGGTCACCGCGGCCAGCGGGTGGCCGCGCGCGACAAGGCAGGGCCGCACGCGCTGGAGCAATCGCGTCTCGTCGGCGCTTTCGTCGAGCGAAGCGATCCCGACCAACCGGATGACATAGCCCAGGGCACCCGCCTGCGTGATATCGGCCGCGCGCACTTCGCCGATACCGGTCGCTTCGACGTTGGCGAAGTCGACCCGCGCGCCGAACCCGATCGCGGCCAGTATCGCGAGCTTGTGCGCCGCATCGACGCCTTCGATGTCGAAAGTGGGGTCGGCTTCGGCATAGCCCTTCTCCTGCGCCGCCTTGAGCATCTCGCCGAAATCCGCGCCGGTATGCTCCATTTCGGAAAGGATGTAATTGCAGGTCCCGTTGAGTATCCCGTAGATTCGTTCGATGCGGTTTGCTGCTGCACCTTCGCGCAGCCCCTTCACTACCGGGATGCCGCCCGCGACCGCAGCTTCGAACTTGAGCGGGACGCCGCGCAGCGCCGCCTGTTCGGCGAGTGCTAGGCCGTGGTGCGCGATCATCGCCTTGTTGGCGGTGACGAAAGCCTTGCCCGCATCGAGCGCTGCCCGCGCCAGCGTGAGCGCAGGACCATCGGATCCGCCGACCAGTTCGAGCACGACATCCACATCACCGCGCTGCGCCATCGCCTGCATATCGTCGACCCAGGCATAGGGCGAAAGGTCGATGCCGCGGTCACGCGCCCGGTCGCGGGCATTCACCGCTACGATTTCGAGCGGGCGTCCCGCACGGCGTTCGATGGTCGAACGGTTGGCTGCGAGTAGTTCGATGACGCCGGTACCGACGGTGCCGAGACCGGCGAGGGCGATGCGAAGGGGTTCTGCCATATCCGCCGCCTAGCGCAGCGATACGGCGGGTTGGAAACAATTTGTCTTGGCCGCGGTGAAGTCCCGCCTTTACTCGCGCGTTCGCGTGCAGGTCCCGAGGTCCTCGCGCACCAGCGCATAATCGTCTGCTGCCAGTGCGCGGGCATTGGCGTCACGCGAGAGAATCGCGGTTTCGGGCAGCGTCTCGGGCAGCGAACAGGCCAGACGATACCATTCGAGCGTCCCCGGCTGCGGCGCACGCGCCGCCTGGTCGACGATCTCGGTCCACGAGACCCCCCAGCGCGGCGCCTGCCCCGGCCGGCGCACGACCGTTACCGATACCGGGCCGTCGTTTTCGGTATCGAGGAACAGCTGCGTTTCCGATTCGCCGACCAGCGTACCCTCGACCGCGAGCGCATCGCGAATCCCGGTGACTCGCGGCGGTGCATCCTGCGCCAGCAATTCGGCCAACACCGGACGCAGGCGCGCCTCGAACGCCTCGCTATAGGCGAACTGCGCGCGCGGATCGACCAGCTGGAGCTGCGCCGGGCTGCCGGCGACGGGCCTTGCGAACAGGATGACTTCCTGTTTCTTCAGCTTGGGCGGCTTGCCCTTCGCATCGAGCGGCACATCGACCAGATAGCGCAGCGCTTCGCCCAGCGGCGCATTGCCCGCAATCAGCGCCGAGGTGCGGGCCTCGATATACAGCCGGACGAAGCCGGGCTGCAGACCTGGCGAACGTTCCGGTTCGACGGTTGCCTGCCGGCGGATCTGCGCGCGCACCACCAGCGGCGCCTCGTCAGCCAGATCGACCATGTCGGCATAGGTCAGTTCCGCCGTGCGCGCACCGTCCTGCGCCATGGCCGTCACGGGCGCTGCCGCGAGCGCTGCACCGAGAAGCAGGAACGGGCCGGTGGTGCGTAAGATCGACATAAGAGCAGCTTTCGATTTTGCGGTACGGTTTCGAATCACTGAACCCACCGGCGTTAAGGTCGGTTCCTCCAGCCAAGCTACTGAATTGGCGGTTAACCGATAAAGGGTTTGCGGACGCTTCGCATCGTAGCTAAAGGGTCGGACCGGACCCGAGTGGATGACACTTTATTGCTTGGGGAGAGGCGTCCGGGTTCTTAGTGAGAATTTCGGTCTGCCTTCGTCGCGAGAGTCTTCAGGGTCTCGAGCGGCGCGAACGCGTTAACGATTCCCCAAGTCGCGCCAATCCGGCGGGTCGCAAAGGGGTTTTCAATTGCCCCGGGATTTCCGGGGTGACCGATGGAGTGAAGCAACCGAATGGCTTATGCTGACCAACAGATGAGCGGCAATCGCATCGTCGCGATCATCATTGTTGCCCTCATCCATGTCGCTCTCGGTTACGCTCTCATCACCGGTCTCGCATATAATGCGGTCCAGCAGGTGGTCGAGCGCGTAACGACGATCGATATCGAGGAGCCCCCGCCGCCCGAGGAAGAGCCGCCGCCGCCGCCGGAGAACGTGCCCGACACGCCTCCGCCGCCGGTTGCACCGCCGCCGCCGATCAACATCGCGCCGGCACCGCCTCCGATCCGTACGCAGACGACGATCCCGCCGCCGGCTCCGCCGCAGCTGGTCATTCCGCCGCCTGCGCCGCCGGCACCGCCGCCGCCGCCTTCGCAGGCACGTGGCGCATCGCCCAAGGGTCAGGCCGGCTGGGCACGTCGCATCCAGAGCAACTATCCCCGCCGTGCCGAGCGTGAAGGCATCGAGGGTAACGTTGGCGTGACCATCACGGTCGGAACCGACGGGCGCGTAGTATCCTGCCGCGTGAGCAATTCCAGCGGGTCGAGCGATCTCGACCAGGCTGCTTGCGACGGCATGACCCGCTATGCGCGTTACGAACCGGCGCTGAATGCTGCGGGCAACCCGATCCAGGACACCGTGTCCACGACGATCGTTTATCGGCTTAACTAACCTCGTTTCTGCCCAGGGTCAGGGTACCCGGCGCAAAAGACACTCTCAAAAGGACCATTCGTTATGACCTTCGAACTTCTTGCAGCTGCCGCTGATGCGGCACCGGAGAACTCCTTCGGTTTTCTTGAAGCCATGGAACAGGGCGGTTTCGTTGCCTGGTTCATTCTCGGCGTGATGGTGATCATGTCGGTCGGTTCGTTCTACATCCTGTTCACCAAGCTGTTCGAACAGCGCAAGGTGCTGGCGCAGTACAAGGCCGTCCGCACGCAGTTCTGGAAGACCGGTTCGCTGCGCGACGGCGCGACCAAGCTCGACAAGAACAGCGCATGGCGCCAGCTCGTCGACGACGCCATCCTGGCCGAAGACCAGCACGCCAAGATGACCGACAAGCTCGAAGCCCACGACTGGATGCACGGTTCGCTCCAGCGCTCGGAAGACACGATCAACTCGAAGCTCGCGGGCGGCCTGTCGTTCCTCGCGACGGTCGGTGCAACCGCTCCCTTCGTCGGCCTGCTCGGTACGGTTATCGGTATCTACCGCGCCCTGATCAACATCGGCATCGCCGGTTCGGCATCGATCGACAAGGTCGCCGGCCCCGTCGGTGAAGCGCTGATCATGACCGCCATCGGCCTGCTCGTCGCGGTTCCCGCCGTGTTCGCCTACAACTGGCTCCAGAGCCGCAACAAGCGCATCGCCGAACTGCTCCACGCGTTCTCGACCGATCTGCTTGCGAACATCAACTCGGCCGGCAGCGTCAAGCCGACCTACATGACCGCGACGTCGACGCAGGCTGCCGGCAAGGCCGCCCGCACCGCTCCGGCTGCCAAGCCCGCTGCGACGACCACCACGGTCAAGAAGTAATCGATCGGACCGGGGGCGGCCTCCTGCCGCCCCCGCCCACCGCATCGAACCCAAGAATTTCGAACGTTAGGAACTGAACCATGGCGATTTCGACAGGAGGTGGCGCCGACACGCCGATGTCGGACATCAACACCACTCCGCTCGTGGACGTGATGCTGGTGCTTCTGATCATCTTCCTCATCGCGGTTCCGGTCGCGATCCAGACCATCGAAAAGCTGGAAATCCCGGTTTTCGAATCGACTGAATCGAAGGACAAGGTGGAAAACCTTCTCCTGACCGTCAGCACGACCGACGAGAACGGTGTCAGCGCGGGCGAACCCGGCTTCGCCGGCGCTTCGCGGAACGGCCAATGCCGCGTCTATTTCGGCAATGTTACCCCGGTCACCTCGGAAGAGCTCTATGACCAGGCATTCGAACGCCTCGATGCCATCGTACAGCGTGCCGGTGGTCCCGACGCCATCATGGACGATCCGGAGAAGATCCCGCAGGTACACATTCGCGGTGACGTGAACGCTCCGTGGTCCTGCGTGGCCGGCGCGATCTACAACGTCCAGGCGGCGGGTTATCCCACCGTCGGCTTCATTTCGAACCCGGTTGATCCCAACGCGTGATCGCGCGGTTCGACAAAGCAGATTAGGGAGTAACCCACTATGGCAATGTCAGGCGGCAAGGATGATGGCGCGCCGATGATGGAAATGAACATGACGCCGTTGATCGACGTCCTGCTCGTTCTCCTCATCATGTTCATCATCACCATCCCGGTCGCGACGCACTCGGTCGATATCGACCTGCCCGCACCCAATAACGTTCCGCAAGACATCACCGTCGAGCCGGAAAAGAACAAGCTGGTGCTTTCAGCGCAGAACGAGATTCTGTGGAACGGTAATGCGATCGATATGGGCCAGCTGCGTACGCTGCTGGAAGAATCGAAGAACATCAATCCGGAACCCGAACTCCAGTTCGAACCGGAAGCCCAGGCCAGCTACGATCTCGCGGCCAAGGTGCTGCAGCTGATCAAGGCTAGCGGAGTCACCAAGTTCGGCTTCGTCGGCAACGAACAGTATCGGACCTTCGGCAAGAGCTGAGATTTCGAGACCTCGAAAAACCGGGAAAGGGGCGGAGCGATCCGCCCCTTTTTCTTTGCGCGTCAGTCCCCCGCAAGTGGGTCGTCGACGCGCATGGCCGATCCGGCCAGGCTTTCCGCTTCAAGCAACAATTCGTCATCGACCGTCCCTTGCGGCGTCGCCTCACGCCCGATCATCACCATGACCGGCACGGCGAGCGGACTCACGCGGTCGAGTTCGACGTGGACCAATTGCTCGGCCGAGCGATCGAGCAAATCGCCAAGCCGCCCGACATCGGTCATCCGCGTCCGCGCATCGGCCCAGGCGGCTTCGATCAGCACATGATCGGGTTCGTACTTGCGCAGCACGTCGTAGATGAGGTCGGTCGAGAAGGTCACCTGCTTGCCGGTCTTTCGCTTGCCCGGATGCTGGCGTTCGACCAGGCCCCCGATAACCGCAACCTCGCGAAACGCGCGGCGCAGGAGATGCGAATTCTGCACCCATTCGACGAATTCGTCCTGCAGTATATCGGGTGACAGCAGCGGCCCCGGCTCACTGACCGGTTTGAGCCCCCATACAGCCAGCGAATAGTCGTTGGCGACGAAGCCGCCGGGCATTAGCCCGCGATCTTCCATTCGCCGCGTGATGAGCATCCCCAGGCTTTGGTTCGCGTTCCAGCCTTCGAAGGTATAGTAGACGCTGTAATGCCGCTTCGCATGCGGGAAGCTTTCAACCAGCAACTGCCCGGGACCAGGCATCTGCGAGCGCCAATCCTGCACCTCGAGCCATTCGCGTACATCATCAGGGAAGCGGGCCCACCCCGCCCGGTCGACCAGCATGGCGCGCACCCGGTCTGCCAAATGCGTCGTCAGCGGCAAGCGCGCACCGCCGTAACTGGGTATCATCGCACTGGCTTTCGCCGCCCGGACGAGCACCTCCATATCCTGCAGTTTGACCACCTCGAGGCTCATCCCCGCAAAGGCGAAGGTGTCACCGGGACTGAGCGAGGCGGCAAACCGTTCCTCGACCTTGCCAAGGCTACGTCCCCCGCGCCCGCGACCCGAGCTGATGCGCACTTCGAGCATTTCGGAATCGATGATGATGCCCGCGTTCATGCGGTGTCGCTGTGCCTGCTGCGGATGGGCCAGCCGCCAGATGCCGTCCCCGTCGCGCTGGATCCGCTTGAACTTGTCATAGGCCTTGAGGGCATAGCCACCCGTTTCAACGAATGAGAGCACCCGCTGCCACACCGCTTCGTCGACCCAGGCATAGGACAGGCTGGCCCGGATTTCGGCCAGCAGGCCCGCTTCGTCGAACGGCGCGGCACAAGCGCAGGCCATTACGTGTTGAGCGAGCACATCGAGCCCGCCCGGACGGAAGGTTTCGCCGTCCCGCTTGCCTTCGTCGACCGCCTCCTTCGCAGCGGTGGCTTCGAGGAACTCGAACCGGTTGCCTGGTACCAGCAAGGCCCGGCTCGGTTGATCGAGACGGTGATTGGCGCGCCCAATACGCTGCAGTAGCCGCGAAGAGCCCTTGGGGGCCCCCATCTGGACCACCAGGTCGATATCCCCCCAGTCGACGCCCAGGTCGAGACTGGCGGTCGCCACCAACGCGCGTAACTCGCCCCTCGCCATCGCGCCTTCCACCTTGCGGCGCGCCTCCTTGCTCAG
>Ga0114911_1000855_pt1 | contig 17558 bp, 15 predicted proteins | sample MalvireepMed_904_FD_89688 | JGI IMG/M metagenome (GOLD analysis project Ga0114911, IMG submission 89688) | Marine viral communities from the Global Malaspina Expedition - Malaspina viral metaG DeepMed_904 | ecosystem: Environmental > Aquatic > Marine > Oceanic | place: Mediterranean Sea...
GTTCAAAGGAGACCATCTCATTGTCTCTGACCACAAAGAGACGGGCATGGTTACCTTGAACGTAAAAAGCCAAGCACCCCCCGTAGCGAAAGAATGGGCCGAAAATTTGGTGCATGACATTAATGAGCACATGCGCCAACAAGATGTAAAAGATGCTGAAGCCCGAATTGCTTATCTTGAGGAAAAGCTCAGCGAAACAAATATTGCGGGCATGCAGCAAGTGTTCTACCAGCTTATTGAAAGCGAAACCCGAACTGTGATGCTCGCGAACGCCCAGAATGAGTATATCTTCAAGACCGTAGATCCAGCGGTCATCCCTCAGGAAAAAAGTGAGCCCAAGCGTGCCTTGATCGCAATCATAGCAACCTTGCTGGGCACCATGCTTGGCGTCTTTGCGGTCTTCGCCCGTGCCTTTGTCCGTAGCGGCGAAGAAGACAGAGAAACCATTCAAAGCTCATAATAGTTCCAGCCAATTGGTACCTATGCCTTTCGGATAGTCAAAGTGCTCTATTAATGAAATTTCACCTGAGAGTTTAATAATCCCGAATGTCCTTCAGGTATTTCATACGAAGAGTTTCCGGAAATAAGAAAATCACTAAGTGTTGACGGAGTCTTGATCGTACGTTGGTGAAAAAGGTCCTAGTCTCTCGCCGATAAAAAAAATGGATCCGACGAATCTCCCACCTAAGCGAAGAGCTTCAGTTTTGCTAACTATGAATAATAAATCGTTAGGTAGCTGTGAATCCTAGAAGTATTAAAAAACTATCCGCCGAAGGGAGTTGGGTGTTCGTCGGCCAACTCTTAGTGGTGGTATCCTCTTTGGTGCTTGTTAGGTTGCTAACGGAGCACCTTTCAGAACAAGAATACGGCAACTTTACGCTTGGTCTAACCTTGGCGGGACTTGTTAATCAGACAATTACGGGAGGGGTCGCTGCAGGCATGCGAAGGTTCTACTCAGTAGCAAGTGAATCTGATGCATTGCCGGAGTACCATCAAGCCAAAGATAAACTAAATTTAAAAGCAAGTTTGATGATTTCAAGCTTGATCATACCCGCCGCCATTCTCTTTGGAATTGATGGCATTCAGCAGCATGCTCTATTAATAATCTTTGTAATATCGTACGCCGCCCTAAATAGCGTATTCACAATATCAAACAGCTATTACGTTGCTTCGAGGAAACGTCGATTCTCCGCGATCAACCTCGTGATTGACGCTTGGTTGAGGGTATCACTGGGCGTTGCAGCAGTATGGGCTTTCCCAAAAACTGCTGAATCCGTATTTTTAGGGTATTTGGTAGCCTCGGCCATTGTATGTCTACTGCATGTTATTCTTAATAACAGCATAAAGCGCAATTATCGTGATTCTGGCGAAAATTATTTCCGGATCTACCGTGAGATTCAAAACTATTCAATGCCATTTGCTATTTGGGGTGTATTTGCGTGGCTTCAGCAAAGCGTTGATAAGTGGTCGCTATCATATTTCCATTCAGTAGAATCAACTGGTAGCTATGCTGTCCTTTATCAACTGGGATACTCGCCTATGTTGATGTTCTGCGGCCTTATTACATCATTTCTTGCTCCAATCATTTTTCAAAAAGCAGGAAGTGGTAGCGATCAGGAAAGAATGAAATCGACGCAAGATCTCATTTATAAATTGACAATTTTAGGATTTGGAACTGTCATAGCCGGCTTCTTTTTTACAGTTGCCTTTGGCGACATCTTAATAAAAATATTTGTGTCTGACACATTTTCTGTCGAAAAAAATTATCTACATTGGCTAGTGTTAGCCGGCGGCTTATTTTCGATAGGGCAGTTAATCACTTTAAGGTTAGTAAGTGAGCTGAATTCCAAAAAGTTAATTCCTTTGAAAATCGGAAGTTCTTTGCTCGGCGTTATCTATACAGTAGGGTTGGCAAAATGGTATGGGGTAGGAGGTGTCGTGTTATCAGCTAACTTATTTGGTCTAACTTATCTCGTATGGGCTTTGATGTTGATCAGAAAATTGAATAGGAATTCTTAATTGATACACGTTCTATATAAAGCCGTCAAAAAAACAATACTCAAAGTGGGAGCTTGCATCGGTCTGAAGAGGTATTCAAGGTTCAGGTATATATTGGATGACAATATAACCGTCGGTCGGTTCACGAAAATCGATTCACAATCTAAAGTTGGGGATTTTACTTATATCGGTAAAAATTGCGACATAACAAAAGCTATAATTGGCCGATATTGCTCCATCGCCAACAATGTTTCAATTGGCCCTGGCGAGCACGATATTAATCGAATTTCAACGAGCTCATTGCTATATAAAGATGGCTTCGACGATTTAACGCACGAAAATTGCATAATTGAAGATGACGTTTGGATTGGAGTAGACAGCATTATTCGTCGTGGCGTTACAGTTGGAACCGGATCCGTTGTTGCGGCAAATTCATTTGTTAATAAAGATATTCCACCATTTGCAGTTGTCGGTGGCAACCCCGCAAGAATTATCAGGTATCGTCTTAGGGATAGCGCTTCCAGGGATTTAGTTATTAAGAGTAAGTGGTGGGAGCTCCCCCCTGAGGACGCGAGAAAAGTGGTCTTAATAATGGAAGAGAAGGACGAAAAATCGTGAAAAACGTCATCCATGTCGGTCTAGGTAAGTGTGGGTCGACATTTTTACAACGCCATTTTTTTCCAAATATCCCGGGCTATGAGTTTGTGTCCACATATTCGGGAACCGAATTTCCAAAAGAGTTAAATTTCATTTATGAAATAAACAAAGATTTTGATTCTTTAGATAAGAACAACAATCGTGCTCTTGGAAGAATAGGGTTTAAAGGCTCAAAATTAGATAATTGGAAAAAATTAGTTGACTCATATTTGAACAAAAAAAATAGTCCAATCCTGTTGTCTTCCGAAGGACTATGTGGAATTAGTTACTCCCCATCTCGTAACAATTATGATTTGGGCTTGCTTCTTAAAGTTTTATTTGGAAAATCAAAAATTATTTTCGTTTACCGAAAACATGCTGATTACCTTGAATCTTTGTATAGACAGCTTGTCTTTAAAGAACAGCGTTTTGGAAGATATCTTGACTTTAGTGATTTCTTTTCAGTCGAACCTACGCTAGAAGCTTTATCAACCCCAAGAGACCTAGATTGGTCCAGATGTGTTAGAAATTACCAAGACATATTCGGTAAAGAGAACGTTTTGGCGATTCCCTACGAGTTGATGAAAACAGATCTCCCAAGATTCGTTAAAGAGTTGGAAGAGTTCATATCTACAACGCCGAGACTTAATGATGAGTTCTGGAAGACCCATGAAAATAAGTCACCATCAAAAGCCTTTCTGCGTGAAAAAGGTATACTACGACGCTCGAGAGTCCGCGAATTCTCAGGGTTGAATCTCGAAACCCGGAATGCGATTGATGAACAATTTCGGGCTGATTGCCGCGAGCTCGCTGTAATTTCTGGATTTGATCTCGCAAGCCTTGGTTACGTTTTATAGTTATCTTAGGGGGTTATTCAAAGCTAATGATTTAACCAGCCCTTAGGCATTTTGGATAAATAATCTTTCTATGAAGAATATAATAGTTGCACGCCTGGTTGGCGGTCTAGGAAACCAGCTTTTTACCTATTCAGCTGCCCGCCGTCTAGCAATAGTGAACAACGCTGAACTAGTTATTGATGATCTAAGTGGATTTAAAAATGATTCAAAGTATCGACGTTTTTCGCAGATTCATAACTTTAACATTAAAGCTAGGGCTGCGACTCCTTCAGAAAGATTGATACCATTTTCACGACTTCGACGAGGTGCAATTAAATGGATTAGTGCCAAAAAAGACTTTGCTAATCGAAAGTATCTGACTCAAGAATTTATTGAGTTAGATCCTCGACTTTTGAGCTATAAGGTAAAAGGGCGTGTTTTTTTAGAGGGTTATTGGCAAAGCGAAGAGTATTTTAAGGATATAGCTTCGACAATAATGAATGACCTAAAAATAACTGCGCCACAAGATCGGCGAAATCTTGTCCTGAAAGATCAGATGGCCCACTGTGAGTCTGTGGCTATCCATGTTCGATTCTTTGATAAGCCTAATGAAAAAAATAGGGGTAATAATGTTGACCCCAGATATTATGATAAGGCGATCGCTGAGGTCGAGACAAAAATTCCGAATGCACACTTCTTCCTGTTTTCAGATTCCCCTAGTTACGCTCTTAAACTGCTTCCTATCGATACGAAGAGAATAACTGTTGTGGACATCAATGATGGTGATGCTATGGCGTATGCCGATCTTTGGCTTATGAGTCACTGTAAGCACTATGTTATCGCTAATAGCACTTTCAGCTGGTGGGGTGCTTGGTTATCAAACAATCCCGAGAAAATAGTTATTTCTCCTGGAAGGGTAAGAGGTAGTGATACAGAATGGGGCTTTACCGGCTTAATCCCCGAAGACTGGAAAGTAATTTCCACATGACAATTGTCAGGTTTTTATGAGCTATTTACTGAAAGTTGAATTTAAAGAGCATAGTTCTCCCGTCGTAACCGAGTTGCTTGGTGAGCGTTTTACAGACGTTTCGGGAGATGCTCAAGGGAATAATCTATTTCTGGTATCCGGAAAATCTGAGCCTCACCTTCCCGGTTTGTCTGCCATATTAAAAAGTGTGTGGCAGGGGGTTTTGGTAAAAATTGATGGTGCTGAGGTTACGATATATTCGGATCCTGTAGGATCGGTGCCAGTTTATTACACGAGTATTTCTTCTCGCAATACGGTTTATATATCAGATTCGGCTGATCAAATTTTTTCCATACTGGATAAAATTGAGCTCGAAATGGTGGCCTTCTGGCAGTCCGTTGCATTCGAGACACCCCTTGGAAATCGCACGATAATCGCCGGAGTTTACCAGCTGAATGGTGGTCAGAGCCTACGTTTTGCAAGCGATCTAGACACTACAATTCAACGGTATTGGGATTGGAATTTCCGCGATGAAGTGATTCACAATCTCAGTTTCCAGGAATGTATTGAACGTGCTTCGGAGCTTCTCGAGAGCTCGTTTAATTCCCAGTTAAAAGGATGCGACGGTCCATATTTGCTCCCGATCAGTGGCGGTCTCGATTCTCGTTTAGTGACCGTTCTCGCATCAAGGAATCTACCAAAAGATTTGGTACAGCCTGTAACCTATGCATACAGTAGCCGGTCGCAGGAATATCAATTGGCAAAAGCTGTTTGTTCTAATCTTGGCCTAAAAGAACCTATTTTTCACGAGCTAAACAGCACGGTTTATAAAGATGCGACGGAGTGGATGCCTCGAGAAACGGGAGGAATGGTTGCATTCTTCAATTGTCACTTGCTGGACTATCTGCGGAAAACGGATTTCAGGGGTACGGTTCTGACGTCCGCATTTTCTGACGGGCTTTGTGGCTATGAATCCCAAGATGTGCAGGGTGAATCATGGGAGAATTCGGCCAAGGTTAAGCAATGGATTAGATTCTCGAAGGATTATGGACTCGATGAAGATATCTCCTGTACTACGATGGAAGATCTCGAGAAGCTTTCCTGGGAATGGACACGTTCTTCCATATCGAGTTTCGATGAATTCCTATACATTGTAGAGCGCCACTCGAAATTTCATTTACCGCTGATAAACCTTTGGCAGCGGTTTTCCAGCACTGCTACGCCATTTATTTCCAGTGAGTTATTTGAGTTGTTTTTTTCCATGCGTCCTGAGTTCCGAATCAACAAGAGCGTTGAAAAGGACGTTGTAGAATATCTCTGCCCAGGTATTGCTGACATCGGTAGTATGTCCTCTCTTGTGTTGACGGGGCGCACGGGAAGCCGGTCCAAACGACTGTTTCATCGTTCCATTAATTTTCTCAATGTATTGTTGCGTGGATTGGGTTATGCGGAGCATGAAATTCCATCTTCGAGGATAACAGAGCAGCTTGCAAAGGCACTGCATACAGAATTGAGGGCTGATTTTGACGCCGCAATAAATGAAATGTATTCCAGGGGGGCGTTATCGTCGTTTCAGCTTTCTAAGTTTTCCAAGCCGTCTTTGCGGTTTAATGAGAAACTACGGTCACAGCTTTCCATCTTGAACGCGTTTAGAATATTTGAATAACTAATAAATGAAGTATCGGCAATTTTCCAAAGGCCCATAGAACTGTTGATTAACCGAAGTCTCCGTTTTATAAGGAAAGCCGCTATTAAAGATGTTGCTTCAAGCCTATTTTTTGTGATAAATGTTCAAAGTCATGGCGCCTGGGAGCTTGGTTCTTACACTTAGTATTTGCTTAGATAATAAGCTTTATGAAAATTTAGATGATATATTTTATTGATTGTCCCCGGCAAGCATCAATAAATAATTTCTGTTAACGTCATTTGCAATTTAGTTGACTTACTATATATTGTTTATAATTTTGAGTGTAATTTCAATCGACATCGTCTCCAATCGGAGCGTTGGCATTAAAAGGTAGACTGGGACTAATCTCGTGAATAGCAATGTGATGTGTCGAATTGCTTCAATTAAATCCTTAAGTAATTAGCTCGCTTACTATTTACAAAGACCACCTATTAATTCTATTCATTTTATTTTTATCCGGTTCTTTTGAAGAAGATGTTGTCGGAATTCTGGAAGTCGGACTCAGTTAAATTATAAATAACCAACTAGTATCTGGTTTTTGAGGTTTAAACATAAGTGATATGTAAAGGCCCAGTGCAGCTTGTTTTTTTTATGTCTTTGCCAATGCTATACGTTTTTTCTGCAGCATATACCTATATTGGAACTTATATTTTTGATTGGGCAAAGGAGGTTCCATTTGATTTGTATTACGATGTCTCTTCTATATATATTAAAGAGGCCGTGCTTGCGTTGATGTCGGCGTCAGTTTTTTATGTCGTCGGCTGGGTTTTTGCTGCTCTGATTATTCCTAGAAAGAAAAGCATCAATTATAAAGAATCGGAATCTGGTCTGTTTGTGTTTGGCGGAAGGACTGAGCTGTTCGTAATATTTTTCGTCGCCATAACTCCCCTGTTTTATGCCGTAGGATATGGATTTGCCTCGTTAGTAGAGAGAGAAGGGTACTTAGATCCTTCTGTAGATCGAAGCGGTCTTCTTTTGAAGATCCATATGATTATGTATCCCATTTCTGCATTTTCTTGTGCTTTTATTAAAAGAAAGTATCTTGGATTTTGGTTGATGGTTTTAAATTTTTCGGTTTTATTTGCGGCCTCCTCACGAGGCGCAGGATTAGTTTTGATAATCTATGGGATTTCTATGCTGATTCGTAGAAGATCGTTTACGGTGCGTCATTTCATTTTGATGTCTTTAGGCGCATATATTATGATCTGGATGCTCAGTATAAGAAATAACAACGTGCAAGGTTTGAGTAGCAATGTTTTGAGTCTTTTTAGTTTTAGTCTCGATTCAAATGTGTTTTTTTTGGGCCTTAATTATCTGACGAGTTTTTCAGTTTATGGTTTTGCTTACACTATACAAAGCTTAGGCGTTCCTTTAAAGGAATTTCTTGTTTCAATAAGTCCTTTTCCTCTTAGTTTTCATGGAGGTTTCAGTTCTATAAGTTCTTTAAGTTTGAATGCTAATTCTCCAATACCTTCGGTGCCAACGGTTTATTCGATGGGAGTGAGTGTTTTTTTTGTTTTTTATTTTTTTCTGGGCATTTTTGCCTTTCTTATCAGTTTTAATTTAAAAATGAGAAAAATAATAGATCTATGTGTTATTGCGGTATTTTTGTTAGCTGTTTTCATGAGTATCCAGTATAACCTCAGGGGGTTTAGTCGGCTTGTTTACTTGGCTGGGTTTCTCTCGGTTATAGGTAGAATTGGCTTAAGGAAGTATAGATATTTATCGTTTAGGTGGTGAGTTGTGATATCAGTTTTGATGAGTGTTTTTAATTCCGATAAGTACATTCGTGATTCTCTCGTTAGTGTTATCGAGACGGTATCACCCAAGCTAGAAGTGATATTAGTTGACGATGGCTCTGTCGACGATACAAAGAATATAGTTTTACATTTTCTTGAGTCAGAGAATGGTTTGGAGAAAGACCTTATTTTCATTGAGAATGCCGAAAATGTTGGATTGCCTAAAAGTCTTAATAAAGCTTTTTCTAAATCGAAATGTAATTATATCGCGCGCATGGACGGGGATGATGTTTGCCTCCCCGATCGCTTTAGCCGACAACTAAGATTTATGCTTGAGAATAATGAAATAGATATTTTGGGAAGTAATGCGATTCTTATTGATTCAGACTCCCAAGTCGTAGGAAAAACAGACGTCCCGTTGCAACATGAAGACATTGTCAAAGCTTTAGCATATAAAAATCCAATAATTCACCCATCGGTTATCATGAAGCGCGAAGTTCTGGAAAAACTAGGGGGTTACGATGAAGCTTTGCTCAAAGCACAAGATTTGGATCTTTGGCACCGAGCAGCGAAATTTGGTTTTCGGTTTGCAAATATGCCGGATTTCCTGATTCAGTACCGCGTGGATTTGGAAAAAAAGCCTATTAAAACAGTTTTTAAAGGGTTCAGGGTAAGTTTTAGTCACGCCGTTCGCAACCGATCTGTGAAAGGTGCGGTGTTCTCCTTAATCGATTTAATTAAATATTTTTTGATAAAATTGAACGTTTATACTCCGAGAAGTATAAGGAAGAAAAGTTGAAGATTTTATTTTTCGGCGAGCTATATCCTAGGGTCGTTCATGGCGTAAGCATTGCTAATAGGTTGAATTTAGATTGTTTTGTAACTGGTCCCGACATTTATGTTGATGTGATAGAAGAAAATTCAAAGATCAATACAATAGGAAAAGCCTCTTTTTCGAAAATAAAGTCAACCATTTTGTCTGCGTTCAAGATTGGGAGAAGGTCTAGAAAGAATTCCTACGATGCCTTCTATTCAGTGATATCGCTGAGTACGCTGGGTATTTTGAAGACGTTATGTGCGGTTTATTCTTTTCATCGAAAGTCGAAAGGGAAGATCATTGTTCATCTACATAGGGGTGACTTTTCGTCTTTCTATAGAAGTCGCTGGGTCATTCCGTTTTTGGTAAAACTTTGTTTTTTAAAAATTGATCGACTTATTGTATTGTCTGAATTGCAGAAATCCGAAATGGAGAAGTATTTTCCACGTGAGGCTATTTTCGTCGTTGAAAATACTGTGCTAGAAGAAAAGATGCTTCCAGATTTTGGAGTGAAACGTTTCGGCAATAGCTTTGTGTATGTTTCCAATTTTACAAAGGAAAAGGGCATATTTGATCTTCTCTCGGCTTTCAGGGCTTTAGATCAAGTTCGGCTTGATTGCTACGGGGCCTTTGCAGGCAATGAGGATGAAATAAAGGCAAGTGAAAGCTCATCTGTCGGTATCCACTCTTCCGTCTTTGGGTTGGAGAAGTTTAGGCTGATTCATTCTTCAAGTGCACTGATTTTGCCCTCCTGGAATGAAGGTCAACCAACTATCATTCTTGAGGCAATGTTGGTTGGAACACCTGTTTTGACTACGAGAGTCGGCTTAATCGGGGAGTTATTGGGAGACGAATATCCCTTTTTCTTTTTGCCTGAAAACCCCGAGGATTTGGCGGAATGCGTAGAACGTTACATAAAATATGAGTATAAGTCCGAGCTGTCAAATGCCTTGCGAAAACGGTATTTTGAGTTTTTTTCTCAAGACTTGCATAGGGCGAAACTATTCAACGCTTTTGGCCTCGAAAATTTTTGAATATAATAGGTATTTAGTTATGATTTGTGCGTGATAAAATTAGTTAATCAATGATGGCCTCTCGCACATATATTGAACGGGCGTCCAAAAACTTAAATATACCCTCGTTTATATCGCTTCGATTTTGCCTAGAGGTATAGAATTAAACGCATTGTGCCAGTTCAAAGGTTGGTTGTTCGCGGTTGGTTAAGGTGTGCAAGGAAGTGTTTCGTTGAAGTATTTTTCTAGATCGAAGAAATAAAATCCATTTAGAAGCCTATTATCCGAATAGCGATGGGTGAAAAGCCATGCTATGGGCGAACTCCATGCTGTTGGCTCGGGTTGAGCGATTTCCGGTTGATCGATATAGGCATTTCGCTTTTTTGAGCCCTGCTCAGCAAGCTCGACCGCGGTGCATCGGATATTGCTTCCCTCAGCGCCACAGAGGCGACAACTCCTTGCTACGGATATCAACCTAGTGGCAATGGTCGCATAAAGTTTTATCCTATATTTTGGATAACATTGTCATGGCGATTATAGGTCATAAAAGGCTCGCTATACTAGATATCCTATAAACATAATGTAGGATGGTAGCGCGAACGCTATTTTTCTAAAATCAATAATGTTTGAATTGAGAATGCCGTTTGGCCGTCTGTTTTTGGGAGAACTGGTTTGCCATCTTCGGCTAATTTACATTGTGGGGTATCCAGCTCTGCAGGCTACGCGCTTTGATCAAAAGAACCGGCATGATTTGGTTATATCCGTTTTTCACAAAAGTGGATGTCTGACAGAGGCGCAGCTTTAAATAGGTCTCGTTGCGCGGGTATTCCGATTTTTCAGCACACAATAATGTGTCGTAATGGAGTTATATTAGGCGCGACTATGAAATGGCGTTTACGTATTAAGTTATATCACTAAAGATCGAAAAAGGAAGCTGCATGAGAAAAGCTCTAATCACCGGTATCACGGGGCAAGATGGGTCTTATCTTGCTGAATTTCTGTTGGAAAAAGGTTACGAAGTTCATGGCATAAAACGCCGGGCCTCTCTGTTCAATACCCAGCGAGTTGACCACATTTATCAGGATCCGCACGTAAAGCACCAAAACTTCATGCTCCACTATGGGGATCTTACGGATTCTTCCAATCTCACCCGTATTTTGCAGCAAGTTCAACCGGATGAGGTCTACAATTTGGGTGCTCAATCTCACGTAGCAGTATCTTTTGAAGCGCCTGAATATACGGCAGATGTGGATGCCATGGGTACTTTGCGTCTTTTGGAGGCTATCCGACTATTGGGGCTGGAGAATAGAACCCGTTTTTACCAGGCCTCAACTTCCGAGTTGTATGGACTTGTTCAGGAAATTCCCCAAAGGGAAACTACACCGTTTTACCCACGCTCTCCTTACGCAGTTGCAAAGTTATATGCGTATTGGATTACTGTAAATTACCGGGAGGCGTACGGTATGTACGCGTGCAATGGTGTGCTGTTCAATCATGAGTCCCCGCGCCGAGGCGAGACATTTGTTACCCGCAAAATCACTCGGGGGCTGGCTAACATTGCGCAGGGACTTGAAGACTGTCTTTACATGGGCAACATGGATGCGCTCCGCGATTGGGGACATGCCAAAGATTATGTGCGAATGCAATGGATGATGCTGCAGCAGGATGAGCCAGAAGACTTCGTCATTGCCACCGGTAAGCAATATTCGGTACGCCAGTTCATCGATTGGTCCGCAAAAGAGCTTGGACTAACGCTGCGGTTCGAAGGGCAGGGCGTTGATGAGGTGGCTATTGTTGACAGTATCGATGGCGATAATGCGCCTGAGATAAAAGAGGGTGATGTGATTGTGAGGGTCGATCCACGCTATTTCCGCCCAGCCGAGGTAGAAACGCTGCTGGGTGACCCCGCTAGAGCCAAAGAAAAGTTGGGCTGGACTCCTGAAATCACCACAGAGGAAATGTGTGCTGAAATGGTTGCCGAAGATCTGCATACTGCTAAACGCCATGCGCTATTGAAGAAGCATGGTTATGAAATTCCGGTCTCGGTGGAGAAGTAATTAATTATGGCTAAACAGCGCGTTTTTGTAGCCGGGCACAAAGGCATGGTGGGTTCTGCACTGATTCGCCAGCTGGAACAGGATCAAGCGGTCGAATTAGTGACTCGTAACCGCGCCGAGCTCAACCTCCTGGAACAGGCGGCGGTTCAAAAGTTCTTTGACCAGGAGAATATTGACCAGGTGTACCTGGCGGCAGCGAGAGTGGGCGGCATTCACGCCAACAACGTCTACCCGGCGGATTTCATCTATGAGAACCTGATGATTGAAGCTAACATCATCCACTCGGCACACTTGGCCGGTGTTCCGAAACTCTTGTTCCTGGGGTCTTCGTGTATTTACCCGAAAATGGCTGAACAGCCCATGAAGGAAGAGGCGCTGTTGACTGGGACACTCGAACCGACTAACGAGCCGTATGCCATCGCGAAGATTGCCGGTATTAAACTGTGCGAAAGCTACAACCGCCAATACGGTCGCGACTATCGCAGCGTAATGCCCACCAACCTCTACGGCCAGAATGACAATTTCCACCCCGACAACAGCCACGTAATCCCTGCCATGATGCGCCGCTTTCACGAAGCCAAAGAAGTCGGAACCAGTGAAGTGGTGGTGTGGGGAAGCGGTAAACCCATGCGCGAGTTTTTGCACGTTGATGACATGGCTGCTGCCAGTGTTTATGTCATGAACCTGGATAACGAAACGTACTTGGGGAATACCCAGCCGATGCTTTCACACATCAACGTAGGAACCGGGGTAGATTGCACCATTCGTGAATTGGCCGAAACCATGAAGCGGGTTGTCGGATTTGACGGTGAGTTAGTGTTTGATACCAGCAAGCCGGATGGCACTCCCCGTAAGTTGATGGATGTTTCCCGGTTGAAGGCGTTGGGGTGGGAAGCCAGTATCTCGCTGGAGGCAGGGCTTAAGCAAACTTACCAGTGGTTTCTTCGAAATCGAAAGAAGCTCAGGTTCTAACGTTTCGACGCCAAATCCTCAGAATATTTTCTACCTGACCACCAAGAGTTGTAATCATGATTACTCCCGTAATAATGGCTGGGGGCACCGGCTCCAGGCTTTGGCCGCTATCCCGGCAGTTGAATCCTAAACAATTTTTGTCGCTATGTGGTGAACAAACGTTGTTACAGCAAACTCTCGCTCGCCTGAAGGGCTTAGATGTGGCTTCGCCTGCGATTATTTGCAACAACGAGCATCGTTTTATGGTTGCCGAGCAGTTGCGACAGGCGGGTGTAAAGAACGCAAATATTTTATTGGAACCTGTTGGGCGCAATACGGCTCCAGCAATTGCACTGGCAGCTCTTAATGCACGGAACAGTGGCGAAGATCCCCTGCTGCTGGTTCTCGCCGCTGATCATTACATTGAGAACGAGGAGCTGTTTCAGGATGCAGTGATCAATGCAAAGCGTTTGGCTGAACAAGACAAGCTAGTGACGTTTGGTATTGTGCCAAAGCATGCCGAAACGGGCTATGGCTATATCCAGCGAGGGAGTAGTTTGGTCGAAACTGGGTACGGTGTTGCTCGGTTTGTGGAAAAGCCGGATTTGTTGACCGCGGAACAATATCTTACCAGTGGTGATTACTTCTGGAACAGCGGAATGTTCTTGTTTAAAGCCAGCGTTTATCTGCGTGAGCTGCAAAAATTCCAACCAGAGATGCTAAGAGCTTGCAAGCAAGCTCTGGAGCTTGGTGAGGCAGATCTGGACTTTGTACGCGTAAATGCCGGAGTGTTTTCTCAATGCCCGGATAACTCTATTGATTATGCTGTGATGGAAAAAACCGACTCTGCGGCTGTCGTTCCGCTTGATGCGGGCTGGAGTGATATCGGTTCTTGGTCTGCCCTTTGGGAAATCGGTGAGAAAGATGAACGTGGTAACGTAACGAAAGGCGATGTTCTGGCGCACGATACTTCCAATAGTTTCATCCATGCTGACCACAAGCTGGTTGCTACCGTGGGTGTCGAGAATGTGGTTGTGGTTGAAACCAAAGACGCTTTGCTGGTGGCTCACAAAGACCGCGTCCAAGACGTCAAGAAAGTGGTTGAAGCCATCAAAAATGATGGCCGCCATGAGCACATGAATCATCGCGAAGTATACCGCCCTTGGGGTGTTTATGACTCTATTGATAACGGCGAGCGGTACCAGGTGAAGCGTATTACGGTGAAGCCAGGGGCCAAACTCTCTGTCCAGATGCATCACCATCGTGCTGAGCACTGGATTGTGGTTAGCGGTACAGCGAAAGTGACGAATGGCGATAATGAGTTTTTGGTAGCGGAAAACCAGTCTACTTATATACCGGTCGGTCAGGTGCATTGTCTGGAAAACCCCGGCGTTATTCCACTTGAGCTGATTGAGGTGCAATCGGGTTCATACTTAGGAGAAGATGATATTGTGAGGCTGAAGGATCAGTATGGACGGCGCTAGTTCCGATTATCCGAAAATTTCAATTATCACGGTTTGTTACAACAGTGAGGAAACGCTAAAAGATACTCTGGAGTCAGTGGCTTCGCAAACGTATGAAAATATTGAATACATTGTCATTGATGGCGGCTCAAAGGATGGAACATTGGACCTTATTGAAGGATTTCGGGCTCGTATCGATTACATGATATCCGAGAGAGATAAAGGGATTTACGATGCCATGAATAAGGGAATTCGGGCGGCAACCGGGGATTTCGTAGGTATTCTGAATTCCGATGATGTTTTTGCGAACTCAGGCTCTATTGCTCGAATCGCCTCCAGCATTCGCGAGGGAGGGGGAGTTGATGCGGTATATGGTGATTTAATATATGTTGATCGATCAGACTTAAACAAAAAGGTTCGATTCTATTCCTCCAGATTTTTCCGGACTTGGAAGGTGCGGTTTGGTTTAATGCTTCCGCACCCTACGTTTTACGCACGTCGAGAACTCTTTGACGATCTTGGGTTTTACAAGACGGACTATCGTGTCGCTGCTGATTTTGAGTTGTTGAGCCGTTTTTTGAGCAAAGGTATAAAGGTCGCTCGAATTGACGAGACATTGGTGAAAATGCGTAACGGTGGGATAAGTTCAACTGGGTTCTGGTGGCGAGTTCACCAGAATTTGGAGATTGTCAGGGCTTGCCGAAGCAATGGGATCTATACGAATATTTTGTTCGTGAGCATGAAGCTACCTTTTAAGATCGCGAGCTACGTTATGGCTCGAAAGCCATGATGGTATTGGTTACTGGGGCGTCCGGTTTTATTGGCCGGCGTCTAATGGTCCGGTTAGCAGAGTCGAAACGGTCAATCCGTGGTGTTGTTCGTCCTGGGCCTTCTGGTGCTAGACGTTACGACAACTTTCCCACTGAGACCGTTGAGACCTTAAATGGCACAACTTGTTGGTCCCGTTTATTACGTGATGTGTCTTCGGTAGTGCATTGCGCCGCTGTTGCGCACGGAAAATCAGGCGATATTAGAGCCGTCAATGTGTGCGGCACTCTCAATCTCGCGAGTCAAGCGGCTGAGGCTGGTGTCCAAAGGTTCGTTTTCCTCAGCAGTATTGGCGTAAATGGAAACTCAAATACCTTTCCTTTCTCCGAGGCTGATTTACCAAAACCTGAGGGACTCTATGCCCAATCCAAGCTGGAAGCCGAGCAAGGCCTATGGGAGCTTCATAAGCGAACTGGAATGGAGGTTGTTATTTTGCGCCCGCCTTTGGTTTATGGTCCAGATGCCCCTGGTAATTTTGGTAGTCTGGTGCGTTTGGTTCAGAAAGGCGTTCCTCTCCCTCTGGGCGCAATAGACAATAAGCGCTCTTTGTTGGCACTGGACAATCTTGTCGATTTGATCCTTAACTGTATAGACCACCCGGCTGCGGCCAACCAGGTATTTCTCGCAAGTGATGGCGAAGACCTTTCCACGACTGAGCTTTTAAAGGCGGTGGGTAGAGCTATGGGAAAACCCGCGCGCTTGGTTCCTGTGCCTGCCAGTATATTGATGTTAGGAGCTAGTCTTTCAGGCAACAAGGCCTTTGCGCAACGTTTGCTGGGGTCTTTACAGATCGATATTTCGAAAGCCTGCAAAGTGTTGAATTGGGAGCCGCCGCTTACCGTAGAAGAAGGGCTCCGCCGCTGTTTTGACTCGGAGAATGTATCTTGATTCGTGTGCTTGATTTTTTCCTTTCTCTCGTCGGTATTATGTTTGGTTTCCCGCTGTTGTTGGTTCTGTGGGCTGTCGGTTTTCTCGACACTGGCTCTCCGCTTTTTCGCCAAGAGCGAGTAGGACGCAACAAAAAGCCGTTTATCCTAGTGAAGTTTCGCACAATGAAAAGAGATACGGCCTCGGTGGCCAGTCACTTGGCTAGTACCAGCGCGATCACGCCTTTCGGGCACTTTCTTCGTCGTACCAAGCTGGATGAGCTGCCGCAGCTGTGGAATGTGCTGAAGGGCGAGATGAGTCTGGTGGGTCCTCGGCCTTGTTTGTTCAATCAAGAAGAGCTGATTTCTGAGCGTGAGCGAAGGGGTGTGCTGGCTGCCCGGCCCGGTATTACCGGGCTGGCACAGGTGAATGATATTGATATGTCGACGCCGAATTTGCTGGCGGAGACAGACCAAAAGATGTTGGAAAGCCTCACGCTCGGAGCCTATTTCAAATACATCTTTATGACGATCTCAGGAAAAGGCGCGGGAGATCGTGTGCCTGGGAAGGATTGAGAGGTGATGGAAGTTTACGATGTATTTAACGGCGACGCAGATGGCATTTGCGCTCTGATTCAGCTCCGGCTAGCGGAGCCTGCGGAAACTACACTGATCACCGGAGTAAAGCGGGATACTTCCTTGGCTCAGAGGGTGCCCGCTTACAAGCCGGCCCAGGTTAATATCCTCGACATCAGCCTCGATAAAAACCGTGAGGCAGTGGATCAGTTGCTTGTCGCAGGCTGTTCCGTTTTCTATGTGGATCACCATTTCCCTGGTGACGATTTGCCTGAGGCGCCGGAATTCAAGGCTCTGATCGATACCAAGCCTACGACTTGTACCAGCTTGTTGGTAGATCAGCACCTTGGCGGCTCTTTCCATAATTGGGCTATCGCAGCGTCGTTTGGTGACAACCTCAATGCAGTGGGTGAGGAGCTGGCAGCCAAGGCGGGGTTGTCGCCTGAACAGACCGAGGCGCTAAAAACACTCGGCGTTTGCATCAATTATAACGGCTATGGCTCAACGGTTGACGACCTACACTTCCACCCGGCGGATTTGTACCGGGAATTTGTGAAGTTTTCGGATCCGCTGGAGCTGATTGCCTCCGCCCCCGTTGCCTGGCAGCAGCTAAGGGATGGCTACGAAGCGGATATGGCCCAGGGGTTGGATGCGCCTATACTTACGGAATCTGTTTCATCACTGGTAGTGAAGTTGCCCGATGAGGCCTGGGCACGCCGGGTAAGCGGGGTGCTGGGCAATGAGCTGGCCAACCGGAATCCTGACAAAGCTTGTGCGATCGTTACTGAAAAGGCTGATAATACTTATCTGGTGAGTATTCGTGCGCCTTTAAACAACCGCACTGGTGCCGATGCGGTTGCGCGACAGTTTCCGACCGGTGGCGGGCGGAAGGCGGCAGCCGGAATTAATGTGCTTCCTGCCGATCAGTTAGACGAACTTTTGAGCGTGATGGGCTCTTTCTGGGCTTGATGGTTCGTTTGTCGGATTACGAGGCTTTGCCTCTAATCCGTATATGGTCTCCTCCCCGTTTGCAAGGTCTCAGCACTCAATGTCAGGGACAGGTTTGCGCCCGTATATCCGGCCTGTTTGATGAGGCGGCTTTGTCGCCTCTGGCCTTGATGGAA
>Ga0114911_1000856_pt1 | contig 17480 bp, 23 predicted proteins | sample MalvireepMed_904_FD_89688 | JGI IMG/M metagenome (GOLD analysis project Ga0114911, IMG submission 89688) | Marine viral communities from the Global Malaspina Expedition - Malaspina viral metaG DeepMed_904 | ecosystem: Environmental > Aquatic > Marine > Oceanic | place: Mediterranean Sea...
TCGTTATCTATCGCAAAATTGGATATATGCTAACAATATCAGTTTATGCTCAAACTAAAACCAACAAATGGCTCAATTTATTTGTAAAAAATGCAAAAATAAAAAGGAATTAAAAAAACAAACTTTAATTTTTTTCAAAAAAAAAGTTGTGGCAAAAGAAGCTCTTTGCAAGTGCGGAAAATACATGGAATCTAAGATAGAAAAAGGGATGCCAAATATAATTAGAAATGAAAATAATGGGTAAAGGAAGAAAAAAACTACCGACTAAGATAAAAGAAATGCAAGGTACGCTTGATAAATCAAGGCAAGTTAAAAATGAAATGCAAGTAAGTTCCTTGAATAAATTACCTGATGCTCCTGATTGGCTAACTCCTTTGGCGCAAAACGAATGGGCTAATGTAACTAATGAGCTTTTAAGTATTGGGATGCTACATCAGATTGATTTGATTTTATTAGCTGCTTATTGTAATGCTATTTCTTTGCATATTGAAACTGAGAAATATTTAATGGAGAAGGGTAGAGTAAATCATTATTATAATGAAGATGGAAGTTTAAGGCATAGCCAAAGTAAACCTGAAGTAAAGATAAGTAATGATAGTTTGGCAAACGCTTTAAAGATTGCTGTTCAGTTTGGATTTACCCCAAGTAGTAGAGGTAGTATTTCCGCTCCTAAGATTACAAACAATACTCAGATAAATTATTTTGACTAAATATTACTTTGATAAAGAAGCAGCAGATAGAGCTGTAAGTTTTATTGAGAAATTTATAACTCATACTAAAGGGGAGTTAAGTGGAAAGCCATTGATTTTAGAAAAGTGGCAAAGGGAAATAGTGGAAAAGATATTTGGATGGAAGAATAAAAAAACTAATCTTAGGCAATATAGAACGGCCTTTATTATGCTGGGGAGGAAGAATGGTAAAACAACTTTAACTGCTGGGATAGGACTTTATATGTTATTTGCAGATGAAGAAAAAGGGAGTGAAATATATGCGGCTGCTGGCGATAGAAACCAAGCTGGATTAGTACATGAGATTGCAAAAGGAATGATATTAAATAATCCTGAGCTAACTGCAAGAGCTAAGATATTAAGAAACTCAATCGTAAATGAAAGCAAGGGAAATTACTTTCAGGCCATAAGTTCTGATAGTAAAACCAAGCATGGCTTTAATGCTAATTGCGTTATCTTTGATGAGTTGCATACTCAGGTAAATAGGGATTTATGGGATACGCTTTTAACCTCAACAGGAAGTAGAAGGCAGCCACTAACAGTTGCTATAACCACTGCTGGATTTGATAAGCAGAGTATCTGTTATGAGGTTTACTCTTATGCTAAGAAAGTATTAGATGGGAGCATTAAAGATGATTCATTCCTTCCAATAATCTATGAAGCTAATGATGAGGATGATATTACATTAGAAGAAACATGGAAGAAAGCCAATCCTAATTATGGAGTAAGTTTAAGAAAAGAATATATGCAAAGGGAAAGTAAAAAGGCAATAGATATCCCAAGTTATATGAATACCTTTAAACGACTGCATCTTAATCTGTGGACTGAGAATGAAATTAAATGGATGGGAGATAAGGAATGGATGGAGTGCGAGGGGGAGCTTGGGGATTTAAGTAATATGGAATGCTGGGGTGGATTAGATTTAGCAACTACAAGAGATATTACTGCCTTTGTTTTAATATTCCGAGTGGATAATATCTTTAAAATAAAACCTTATTTCTTTGTTCCAAGAGATAACGCTAAGGCAAGGAGTGATAGAGATGGAGTGGATTACATGAGTTGGATAAGTCAAGGGCATATTATTGCAACTCCTGGCAATGTAACAGATTATTCTTTTGTAAGAAAAAAGATAAATGAGCTTTCAAAGGAGTATCGCATCCAAAGTATTGCGTACGATCGTTGGAATGCCAGCCAAATTACAATAGATCTTATGGCAGATGGAGCAAACATGAGCCCACTTGGGCAAGGCTTTGCGAGCTTATCAGCTCCTACAAAAATGATGGAGAAGCTAATCTTATCAAAAGAAATCCAGCATGATGGTAATCCTGTACTAAGATGGATGATTGGAAATGTGCAATTAGAAATAGATGCAGCCGACAATCACAAGCCAAGCAAGAAAAAATCTAAGGAGAAAATTGATGGAGTTGTGGCCTGTATTTGTGCATTGGCGGAGTATATGAGTGAGGAGCAAAGTGGCGATAGCGTGTATGATAATCGTGGACTTTTAATATTATGATTGAATTTAAAATACTTGCTTTACTTTCTCCCAATGGATTTGATGATAGATTTTGGGAGCATTGCAAAAGTGAAAAAACATACAAGGCAGCATACGAAAAAACAGAAAATGAGTTTGCAGAACATTTTGGAAAGCGTAAATATTCGGACTATAATAGCTATCGTGGAGCAAGAGATAAGCGTATAAAACGCAACAATCCTATTTAACATAATGTAAAACCGCATCCAAAAAGGACTAAAAATCCTTATCGGGTAAATTGCATTAGATACATTTTCAGGGGATTTTGGTATACGCATCAGTTAAACAGGACTTATGCCTTGTAACCGCCCCAAATACCCCTTAAAAGAAATATTTAGTAAATGTATATAATGTACACAAAAGAACTTTTTTTATAGCGTATAATTGCAAAATTCCTAAATTATATATCCTTGGCAATAACTGATTTTTTCACCAACTTATTTAAGAAAAAAGAAAAAAGAGATTTCCTTTCTGCTATGAGCAGTATTAGTAGAAATGCAAGTAGCGGTGTTTCTGTTAGCAAATCTTCTGCCTTAACCTTTACAGCTGTTTGGAGTGCAGTTAGATTACTCTCAGAATCAATAAGCATTCTGCCTGTAAATGTTTATGAACGCCAACCAAATGGCGATAAAAAATTAGCATCCAAAAATGCAGTGTATAATTTAGTACATAATGAGCCAAATTATTACATGAGTTCGGTAGCGTTCTTTGAGAAGATTATGATGGATTTGTGCCTATCTGGTAATTCCTATGTGCAGATAGTAAGAAATGGAGGGGGCACACCTCAAGAACTACTACCATTGAATGCTCAAGATATTCAAGTTAAAATTAATGAGGGGCAGATTTTTTATCATAATCAAAATAGCAATGCAGTTCTTGATGATTATGATGTTTTGCATTTTAAAGGAGTAAGCCAAGATGGAATATTAGGACTTAGCCCAATTACGCAAAACGCAAACGCTATTGGATGGGGCATGGCCCTTGAGGAGTATGGTTCAAAATATTTTACCAACTCAGCTAAATTAAGCGGGGTATTGGAAACAGATAGAGCATTAAGTGAGGAAGCGATAGAAAGATTAAGGAACTCATTTTCAAATACTTATAATAAATTACAAAACGCTCAATCAACTGCAATACTTGAAGAAGGGCTGTCTTTTAAGCCCATTACTATAAGCCCAGAGCAGAGCCAGTTCCTGGCCTCCAGGATCTTTTCAATTACTGAAATTGCCCGTATGTTTAATATTCCGACTTTTATGTTGCAAGAGCATAGCAAAAGTTCATTTAATAATATCGAATCATTAAGCCAAAGCTATGTTACTTATACTTTAATGCCTTACATAAGGAGAATGGAGAGCGAAATGAATAGAAAATTATTTAAGACAAATGAAAAAGGAAAGCTATTTGTTGAATGGAATGTAAACGGCTTGCTAAGAGGAAATATAAAAGATAGAACTGATGCTTATAAAACAGGAATAAATAATGGCTATATGACTATCAATGAAATTAGAAGAAAAGAAAATCTAAATAGCGTGGCAGATGGGGATGAGCTTTACTTGCCACTCAATATAACAAAAATACAAAACTTATAATATGCCAGCAGAAGAATGTGATAACGGAAAATGGAAATGGGGAGAAACAGGAGAGTGCAAATATGAAACCCAAGAGGAAGCTGAAGAAGATAATGAGGATGATAATGAATATTCAGAAATAATGGAAATAGACAAAAGACATATCATATCAGTAACAGAAGATGATGAAACTTACACTATCGTTTACGAAAAAGATAGAGAGGAGGATGAAACAGAGGAATCATCTGAAAGCCGAGATATTAATAAATTAAACTCTAAAGGATATGATAATGCTTTAGCTTTGGTAAAAGCTGGAAAGGTAGATACAGGCGATTGGGATTTTACTGCTGCTGATGGCAATGAATTACTTGGAGATGATGATTGGGGTAACTATGGCAAATGGTTTTTAGGTATTGATACAGGAGCAGATAGTGAAACAAAAGGATATTATGGCTACCCTTACGGAAAGAATGGGAAAGTTTATCGTAAAGCCCTTATTGCAGTAAGGCAATATGCAGGGAGATTTAATTTAACTGATATTTTTGAAGCTGCTGGCAAACTCCTTGATATTATTGATGAGGATAAAGATTCTTTATTTTATGATACAGAAAGAAACAAACCATTACAAAAAGAAGTAAAAGATATTTGGACTAAAAATATAACTATGGAAAAAAGATATTTCGATATTGATACCAGAACTGAAAAAAGAGATGATGGCTCAACAACCATAACAGGACATGCTGCTGTGTTTAATCAGCTTTCAAGCGATCTCGGTGGATTCCGAGAAATCATAGCAGAAAATGCATTCTCAGATGTTTTAAATGATGATGTAAGGGCATTAGTTAATCATGACCCTAATTTGCTTTTAGGTAGAACTACAAGCGGTACTCTAAGATTAGAGCAAACAGATGAGGGATTACAATATTCTTTTGATGTGCCTGATACAACTTATGGGAGAGATCTAATAATTTCAATGGAGCGAGGCGATATAACTCAAAGCTCATTCGCATTTACAATTGAGGATGATTCTTGGGAAACAACTGAGGATGGGGAAGTTAGAACTATTAACAAGGTAAAACAGCTTTATGATTGCAGCTGCGTAACTTATCCAGCTTATCCTGATGCAGATGATTTAACATTAGCACAACGCTCATTGGCTACATATAAAGAAAAAGAAGAAAATAAAAGGCAAGAAAAAGATTTAGTAAAAAGAAGCTTACTAAAGTTAAAGATTGAATTAAAGAAAAGAAGTTAATAATAATTAAAAAAAAGAAAATGAAAAGTATAGAACTAAAAGAATTGCGTTCTGAAACTTTAGGAGAATTGGAAGTTATCCAAAAAACTGCTGAAGCTGAAGAAAATCGTGATTTAACAGAGGAAGAAAATACATCAGTTGATGCCCTATTGGCAAAGGCAGATGATTATTCTACCAAAATTAAAAGAGCTGAGAAACTTGAAAAAACATTAAGAGAATCAGCTAAAATATCTGGAGTGGCTGTTGAGCCAAAAGCGGATAAGGACTTGGAAAAGTTTACGTTTCAAGGAGCTATGAGAGCGGCTTTTAGCGGTAATGTTTCTGGGATTTACAAAGAAATGGATCAAGAAGCAAGAAGCCAAGCAAGGTACACAGGGCAAGTTTATAAAGGAGTAGGGATTCCATCTTCTATTTTAACAAGAGCTTGGGCAACATCTTCTACTAATAGTGAAACAACAATGAGTTTTACAGATCAGTTAGAATCTAATTTAGTATTAACTTCTGCTGGAGCAAATTTTTATGGTGGCATAAACGACTTGAAATTTCCAGTATTTTCCGGAGTTACATCAACTTGGATAGCTGAAACTGGTGGCTCTGCTGTTGCATCTGCTGGAGATTTATCGGCTGTAACTTTAACGCCAAAGAAATTAATCTCTGTTGTTAGTATGAGCCAAGAGTCAATCGTACAGAATCCATCTTTAGAATCTGCATTACAAGGTAATATTGCTGCTAATATGGCTTCCACTTTGGAAACTGCATTGCTTGATACTGCTGATGTAACATCTGCTCCTGAGTCAATATTTGCTGATGCTGCTGCTGGTTCAGTTGCTGCTTTTACTGGAGCTACTGCATCAATTTTGGAAAACACTTACATTGCGAATGATGGAACTTATGAAGGAGCAAGAATGGCTTACTTAATGGATGCTGATGCTTATGCGGCTATTAAAGTTTCTGATATGGTGAGTAGTGTTTCTGCTGCTTATGATATGAGAGATAAAACAATTGGGGGAATGTACGCCTTTGTTTCATCTAATGTAGCGGATTCAGGTGCTGCTGGAAAAGAGCACGTATTATTTGGAGATTTCTCTAAAGTACACATTGCTCAATTTGGCGGATTAGATTTCCTTTTTGATCCATATACAAACGCTGATACTGGCGAGCCGAGAATGGTGGTAACCGGATTATTTGATGGGGATGCTTGTCAAAATGCGACTGCATTTGCTAACTTAATTGAAGCATAATAATAGTTAGAATTAATAATTGAAGGGGTGGTAATAAACTGCCGCCCCTTTTTTTAAACTAAAAGAAGATGGCTAAAAGTTTTACAGTAGATACAGCGTCAACAACGGCAATATTAACAACTGCTGAAGCCAAGCAACATTTAAAGGTAGATACAAGTGCAGACGATACTTATATTGATGATTTAGTGCAAGCAGCAACAGAATCAGCACAAATATTTACAAATAGATATTTCACAAACACAACTCTAAATCAATTTGGAGATAATTGGAGTGATTTATCTACTTTATTTAAAAGCCCTGTTAGTAGTGTAGTGCATATAAAATATTATGATAGCAATAATACACAACAAACTTTAGCGACATCTGTTTATCAAAAGGACTTAGAACACCAGCCAGCAAGAATAGGGTTAAAGCCCAATCAATCTTTTCCAGCACTTGCAGATAGAATAAGTGCGGTAGAATGCAAGTACATTGTAGGTTATGGAGCAGCAACTTCAGATGTGCCAACGGCTATCAAGCAAGCTGTACTTTTAACTATTGGAAATTGGTACGAAAATAGGCAAGAGGTGGTTATAGGAAGGATAGCGAGCGAGTTACCAAAATCGGCTCAATATTTATTAGAGCAATATAAAGTGCAAACAGTATGACAATAGGAGAACTTGATAGGAGGATTACAATTGACTATCCCATCTATGTAGCTAATAGTTATGGAGAGGTTGAGATTGATGGCTATTCGGACTTTCGGACTGTTTGGGCCAAAGCAGAATGGGATGGGGGAAGTGAAACGGATGAAACCGACAAAATTACAGGGACAACAAAGGTAAATTTTTATATAAGGAATTTAGATTTAGATACTTTTTTGGATGGATCAGTTGCCCCTACTTTAGCTTATCGCGTAGTATTTGATAATCATGGGGAAACAAAATACTATTATATTCATACCATTAATGAAATAGCGGGATCTAATTTATCTAACCGAGAAAGATTTTTAAAAATAGAAACAAAACAAAAAGATAGTGCAACATCTTTATAGGTAATGGCAGAAGCAACTTTTAAAATAGAGGGCGCAAAAGAGATTGAGCAAATGTTTGGAGATTTACCCAAGCAGATAAAACAATATAACCTATGGAAAGCACTTTGGAGAAAAATATCAAAGCCAGCTTTAAATGACATGAAAAGTAGAGTACCTAAAAAAACAGGGCGGCTTAAAGATAGTATTGGCTTTTTTACTACAAGAGCAACTAAAAACTTTATGGGATTGTATTTAGGGCCAAGAGTTAAAAAATCTTTTCGGAGCAAAGAAAAGTCAGGATTTTATGGGGCTTTTATAGAGTATGGGGACGAGGTTATGTTTTGGGGAAAAGGAGTAGGTAAAGCTCAAAAATTCATGAAACCAGCTTGGGATGGTAATAAAATGAAAATGACCACAGATGCATTTAAAGAAGCAACTAAAATAGCAGCAAGTGCAATTAAAAGACATGAAAAGAGATTGCAAAAATACGGAACTTTAGGATACTAAAATGGAAATAGGATTAGCAATATATAATATTTTATCTACTGATACGAACGTTGCAGCAATAGTATCTACAAGAATCTATCCTAATGTAGCTAAACAAACAAGCGATTTCCCCTTTATAGTTTACCAAATGACAGGAGTAACCCCTACCGATACAAAAGGAGGAGCTGTAAGCACATCCATTGCTCTGGAGGGCGCAACAAGCCCCTTAGATACAAATACTTTTGATGTTTCATGCTTTTCCGAAAATTATGCAGGAGCGGTGAGTTTAGCGGAAAAGGTGAGAAATGCATTAGATAGAAATACGGGAACTCATGCGACTATTAAAATACAAGGGCTTTCATTTGTTAGCTCTAATGAGTATTTTGACATAAAGGGGGAAGGAGAGGGGATCTATGTGCATGATTTAACCTTTAACTTAAGGCAGGCAGAGCCTGTTATTGTATAAAAAAATAAAACCATGAGATATAAATTAATAAAAGATTGGGAAAGCAAAAGACATGGCAAGACTTTAGCTGCTGGGAAGTATGTTGAGATTACCATTGAATCAGAGCTAAAAGAACTTATGGATGGGGAGCATATTGAAGCTCCAAAAAAAGAAAAAAAGAAAAAAACTAAAAAAATAAAAGAAGATGGCGGAACTGACTTTACAACGGATAACTGAAGCAGGGGGCACTGTTACTTATTCGGCTGCTGCTGCCGGTGATGGAGATACTGCCGACAATAACGGAAGCACCTTTTTACATATTAAAAATGGAGGAGGGGGAGAGATAACAGCAACTATTACGGCCGAAACAACCAGTGTTGAATCAAATATTTATGGCGATTTAACAAAGGCGAATGCAAGCATAGCTATTAGTGGAAGTGCAGAAGCATTTATCGGCCCTTTTAAGCCAGCAGCTTTTAATGATGACGGACAGATAGCAATTACTTACTCAGGTGTAACAAGTGTAACGATTGCAGCATTATATATATAAAAAATGGAAATTAATTAATTAAAATAGAAAGAAAATGGCAAATTTAACAACAGCAATAAACGGAACTGACATAAAGGTTTATGACAGCTCAACAAATATTCTTGTGGCTTATGCTCAAAGTGGAACTCTAAATGTTAATCTAAGTACGAGAGATATTAGCAATAAGGAAAGTAATGCATGGGCAGAAGCAATGGAAGGACAAAGAACTTGGGATATAAGCGTGGATGGAGCGTATGCTTGGACTGATAACGCTTCTCCAGCGGTTGCTTTAACTAATGGAGCAGATGATTTACTAAACTCTTACATAATTACAAGAGCATCTTTAGTAGTAAGATTTGGGAATACTGATGGTACTACAAGTAACATATATTATGAGGGAACTGCTTGGCTAACATCCTTTAGTGTTTCTGCTCCAACAGAAGATACTGCGACTTATAGCTTATCTTTTACAGGAACAGGAGCGATAACACAAACAATATCGTAAATAGTTGAAAATCAACTATTCATAACCTAATACTCAATACCCCATTCGCATCCTTTTTTCAGGTGGGTTGCGTTTGGGTGAGGGTATTTTTAAAAACTTGAAAAAATGGAAAATTACACTTTTGTAGAATTAGGAGGGGAGAAATACCCTATTAAATTTGGATTCAATGCTTTGCGTAAATACTCAAAGAAAACAGGAACAACATTGGCTGGGCTTAATAGTTTAGGGGCTGATATGGGCTTAAATGATGCACTTATTTTAATACATTGCGGAATTGAGGATGGTTATAGAGCGGCAAAGCAGGAATGCAAAATGACGATAGATGATTTAGCTGATAAGATGGATGGAGATATGGAAGGGATAGCAAGATGTATGGAAGTATTAGCTGAAATGATGGGGGGTAAAGGCGAAAAAAAGCCAAAGCCCAAGCGAGTAAAAAGCTAACTTGGGATAAACTTGAGGGCATCGCTTTGGGGCAGATGGGGATGAGTGTGGAGGAGTTTTATGATATGATTCCAAAACACTTTTTTAATAAATTGGATGGCTTTTTTGATTTAGAACAGTTAAGAGATAGAAGTGATTGGGAGAGGACAAGATGGCAAACTTGTTATTTATTAAACATTCAACTGCCAAGAGGCAAACAGATAAAGCTAAAAGATTTAATACAATTTGGATGGGAGAGTAAGGATGCAAAAGTGGATTATAAGAAACTAAAAAATAAAGCAGAATACATTAAAAAATTAGAAGATTATGGCAAGTAAAAGTGTAGGGTTACTCAACATAGTATTTGGAGCTGATTTAAGAGGTTTTGATAGGGCAATGAAAAAAGCCCAAAAGAACATCAAGAAGTTTGGCAAATCAATGAAAAGAACGGGGGCATCTCTTTCCAGAAATCTAACGCTACCTATTGTAGCTTTAGGAGTGGTGGGAGTGAGGGCTTTTGATAAACAGCAAAAGGCGATAGCTCAAATGGAAGCTGGGCTAAAATCAACAGGCGGCCAAGTCGGGATAACATCTAAAGAGCTCCAAAAGATGGCAGCCGATTTACAAAAAACTACATTATTTGGGGATGAGGAAATACTGCAAGGAGCTACCGCTCAACTTTTAACTTTTACAAATATAGCAGGAGAGCAATTTGAAAGAACACAGGTAGTTGCTTTGGATTTAGCTACAAGATTGGATGGGGATTTAAAATCCGCTTCCATTATGCTGGGGAAAGCATTAAATGATCCTGTGGCAAATTTATCTGCATTAAGCAGAGCTGGGATTCAATTTTCAGAAGATCAAAAAAAGACAGTTAAATCATTAGTGGAAACAAATCGTTTAGCTGATGCGCAAAATCTTATATTAGCAGAACTTGAAACTCAATATGGTGGTAGTGCAGCAGCGGCAGCAGCAGCAGGATTAGGCCCTATTCAACAATTAGGGAATTCCCTCTCTGATATGAGTGAGGTTATAGGAGAGATTTTAATGCCTATGCTAACCAAATTGGCAAATTGGATAAAAAAGATAGCAGATAAATTTGATGGGTTAGATGATTCTACCAAAAAAACTATTGTAGTAGTTGCCTTGCTTGCAGCAGCATTAGGCCCTGTATTAATGATAATAGGGCAATTGAGTATTGGAATCTCTGCATTAATTCCTATATTTGCATCGTTAAATGCAGTAATGGCGGCCAATCCTATTGGAGCAATAATAGTAGCCACAGCGGCTTTAGTTGGAGCATTTTATTGGCTAATTACAAGCACATCTGATACTGCACTAACTATAAGGAATGCTTTTGTTTTTATGGCAAATAGCGTTATTGAGTCAATTAATACAATTATTGATGCTATAAATTTAGTAAATCCCTTTAAACAACTAAAACACATAAAGTTATTTTCTTTTCAAACAAAAAAGGAATTTAAAGGGGTTGAGGATGGAGCAAAAGATGCTGCAAAGGCAATAGCAGATTTAATCGAAGGATTAGATGATACTACAACAACAGGGGGTGGGGGAGGAGAAGACTTTACTCCAACAGCTATTCCAATGTTTAAAGCTGAAGAAAGCGAAGCCAAAGGTATGTTTGAGCCAATTGAAAAGGAGTGGGAAGATACTACCATGAGTATGGCAGAGCAAACAGCTTATACTATGGGGGTTATGGTTGAGAATTTTTTAGAATTTGGAAACAAAGTAAAGCAAGTAATGTCAGGAATAGGAGATGTTATTAGTGCTACTAACGCAAAGGAGCAAGCTGAATTTGATATATGGAAAGAGGGGCAAACGGAAAAGGTGGATATATTAGATGAACAAATGGCGATGGAACTTGAAAGAGTTGAAGAATCCAATATGAGTGATGAAGCAAAAGCTGCTAAAAAAATAGAGATTGAGGAAGCGTATGCAGAAAAAAAGGGAGATATTGATGCCCTGATAGATGAAAAGGAAAAGGCCATGAAGCGTAAACAAGCTATAAGGGATAAAGCTCTGGCAATAGCATCAGCGATTATAAGTACAGCCGAAGCGGTTGCAGCAAATATTGGATTCCCTCCATTGGCTCTATTGATTGGAGGATTAGGAGCAGCTCAAATAGCAACGATAGCATCAACTCCTATTCCTATGGCAAAGGGAGGATTAGTTTCAGGGCCTACACTAAGTTTAATAGGCGAAGGGAGTGGCACAAGTGCTTTTAACCCTGAAGTCGTATCTCCTTTGGATAAACTTATGGGGATGATGGGGGCTACTCAAGTAGATGTGCATGGTAGGATTGAAGGAAATAATATCGTATTAGTTTCGGATAAAGCCGAAATATCAAGAGAAAGATTTATATAGATGGCTGTTACACATAAAACAAGATATGAAGGGAGTTGGTTTTCGGCAAATGGTAGATATTATCGGTTTAGAATATACGATAAAAATTATGCCAGCGAAACAATAGTTCCTCTTAAAGTTGGGAGTGGGGGTGTAAAAATTAAATATGATACAAGTGGGCAAGAAAAATTCAGCCCTATTGTAGCTTCAAAATGTTCTATTTCGTTAATTGTAGAAAATAATCCCTTTGGCGTACATTTTAAAAACTTTATAAAGGATTTAAGAGAAACTTATGAGGAGGGGGATGTTACAATAGTGATATGGAGTACAGGGCGCATTGAAGATACCCCTTTGTGGAGTGGGAATATTTTAATAGATTTAAGCTCAAAAGAGGATGTATCTCTACCTTATGAAGTGGAATTAAGTGCTACTGATGGGATTGGGCTTTTAAAGAATTATGATATGGTGCAAACTCAAGGGGTTAATCCTTATCCCACAGACGATACTTATGGGCCGCTTGGATACCAGACATTCATTTATTGGATAAAAGAGATATTAGAATTTTGCAATACTCCTGATGCAGCTTCAACTGATGGAGATGTAGCAGACTATACATTCTCAACCTCTGTTGATTGGTGGTATGAGGAGCATCCAAGCCCCACTACTTCAATCAGCCCATTAGCTTATACAAGCTGCAAAATGGATGGGGCGTATGAAATTAAAAGTGATGGGACTTATAAGGTGCAGAGTGTTTATAAAGTATTAGAATCAATTTGCAAAATGTGGGGGATGAGGGTTGTATTTTGGCAAAATCGGTTTTATTTTGTGCAATTAGAATTGTATCCTACTGCTGATGCGGGCTCATTTGCTGTTCCTGACAATATTGAAAGCCAAATCTGGACAAGAGCTGGCGTATTATCTGGAGGGCAAGAATATTTAGGAGAAACTTGGTTTACACCATATAGCCAAGATATTGAAACAAACGCAGGAGGATTTAAGGGTGGGCTGCAAAAATTAGCAGGAAGCAAATGGAATTACTATCCTAAACTAAAAGAGGTAAGCGTTGAGTTTGAATCTCTCTCTAATAACAATTATTTCCAAACATTTCCCCAACCAGCAGTACAAGATAATGTAACGCCTATAGTGGATGTAGATCAAATAACATACACACCCTTGGGAACATTTACGGGAGCAGCATCATTTGGCGGATTTAATCTTTTAGTTGTTTTAGAATTTAATAATACATATTCAGTTCCTTTGGATTATAATGCTAATTTTTCCATAAGAGCAAGGCCATCTGGAGATACAGATTGGGATAATGGGCAATATATGGCAAGCAATGGAGGGACGATAACTTGGGAAAATTATCCACAGGAATCAGCGAGCACTCCTGCTGATGAAGTTTGGATAGATTATTTTATCTCTGTAATGCCCCCGAATATGGGCCCTTTAATGTTTGATAATTATCCTAATACCACTGCATTAAGTTTGCCAACAGGAACATCACAACAAACAATTTTCAGTGGAATTTTACCCGCTAATTCTAATTTTACAGGGGATTGGGAATTTGAGATATTCACATTAGCAATCAATAATTATAGCACGCCATTTTATTTTTGGTATGGGCATCATGGCCAAGGATTTTTTAGTGGGCAACTATTTCCTTATCCAAATTTAACTACTCAAGGCGTTACCTATAATGATGTTTTAGATACAAATAACAATCCTATCTCTCAATTTAATCCTATTCTAAGCAGCACTATCGGGGGCACATCTTTAAATACAACAGTTTATTCAGCAAGGAGTGAAACACAAAGGCAAGTTGTGAAAAATATTTGGTGGGGCGACACAGTAACTATGGGAGAGCCATCTTCTTTAATGTGGAGTGATGGGGCAGGCGGTACTGGGTATACTGAGCCAGCAGGGAAATGGAGGAGAGGGCGCACAGGCGCTTTTGATAAAAGTTTGGGAGAATTATTAGCCGAATCAAGGTTGTATTTCCAACAAATATCCGATTACAAATGGAGCTTACAAACTGCTGTAAGTGAGTTGAATTGGTGGCAATCTGATGGGACAGCAATGCGCCCTGTTTATGTAAATCCTATTGGTAAAATACATGATACCAGAGATAGAATTTTTTATTATTTATTAAGAGGAACTTTTGATATTTTACTGGATGAATGGGGTGGGGAATGGTTGCAAATATCTTATTCTGTTGCTGATACATCAACCACAACAGAGCCAACAGGAGGCAGTGATCCTGGAAGTAATACAACAGCAGAAAGATTATCAGGCCCCTCAACAGGCAGAAGGGATGAGTCATTGTTTCAGATAGGTTCATTAGACGAAGGAAAAACAGGTAATCAAGCACTTACCTCTTTATCAATTAACCAAATGAATCCAGAAGGTACACTTGCAGAAGGAACTAACGCTTTTGAACAAAACACGCTCATAAAAGCAGGAGATGTTTTTAATGTTGTGGGCAAAAACTATTTCCATCAATTTCAAGCGAGTGCAGATGTTGCAAATACGGCCACAGAAATATCTGTGGAATCCACTACAATAGGGCCTCCATTAAATATTGGAGATAGGATTATGATAAATAGTCGGGATAATTATCAGCAATGCAATCATAAAACAAGAGGAAGTATCGGAGGGGATGTGGTAATAGTTGGACTTGATACGGATTACATTAAATTGATTCCAAGAGATTTCATTTCAAACGCAGATGTGGCGAATAAAGAATGGAGTTTTGATGATACAGGAACAACAGGAGTTAAAATAGCTCATGCTGATACTGAGCTTTGGGCGTTTGTACCCATACCTTATGGTAAAAAAGCAACAGATATAACAGTCTGGGGAAATAATACAAAAGTAGTGGAAGCGTATGAGTTGGATGTAAATGCGAGCGGTATAGGAACAGCGCTTGGAAGCGGAACAGTAGGAACAGAATTTAGCATTACAGCTTTGGAAAGCGATACTACAAATTATTTAGGAGTAAAAGTAATAACAACAGGAACTTCCAACCGAATTTATGGGGGTAAGGTAGTCTTGGAAAATATATAAAAATGAAAAAAGAAGTAATAGATAGCATCCAAGTAGTAACGGCCAATGGCTCTGCAATTGGATTAAATATAACCAGCTGCAACGAGGTGCTAACCTTTATCTCTCTTTGTCTTGCAATAGCATTTACGATTTACAAATTTTCAAAAGGTGGCAAAGAAAAGAAAAATTAACAAACCATTAAACCATCCAAAATGGGGGAAAAAAGATGCTGTAAAAGAAATAAAAGAAAAGATGTTTATTGCAAATGTGAGGGGTGTAATAATAAGCGCAATATATCTCAAGTAAAAAAAATAAGTAGAGATGTGTTTATGGGGGCGGATATTAAAAAAAAGATTCATAAAAGTAAAAAACATTATGATAGAAAAGCCCAAAGCGAGCTTATTATTGATTAGAGATACTTTTACGAACAAGGCGGTTTTAGGCAAGCTTTACTTAAATGGAGAATTTTATGGGCATACTTTAGAGCTACCTTGGAAATCTAATTCCAAAGGAATCTCATGTATCCCTAAAGGAGTGTATGAAGTTAAAAAAAGACATACTGAAAAAAGCAAATATAAATATGAGCATTTACATATTTTAGATGTTGTAGATAGGGAATTGATTTTAATGCATATCGGAAATTATCCAAAAAATAGTAGGGGCTGCATCTTATTAGGCAATACAAGAGCATTAAACTTTGTGGGAGAAAGCCGCAAAGCATTTTACAGATTGATGTACGATTTAGGAAGTTTTGAAGAAATAGAATTAATAATTAAAAACAGATAAAAAAATGAAAAAGATATTTTTAACATTAGCAATTTGCTTTACTACACTTTTAGCGTCAGCACAGTTTACAATGGTTAGCTCCATTGACAAACCATCTGATGGCGAAAGCTGGGGTGTAAGCAATTTTACGGACAATATGGGCATGGGCTATCAGGCAACTGATAAAATAATGGTAGGGGCTATTAAAAGTGGCGATAACTACAATTTGTTTGCCCGTTATTCAATGGGAGATTTTTATATAATGGGGGAGATGGATTCAACTGATAACATGAATTGGGGAGTTGGCTATTCCATTAAGTTTTGGAATGAACTTTACATTGAGCCAAATTATACAATGGGAGATGATGAGGGAGAGTTTAAAATTGGTATGGCATACCGATTCTAATATTAACTTAAAAAAATAAAAAGATGAAAACTTGGATAATAACACAAACCCTAAAAAAGATTTTGGGTAGTAAGAAAGCAATTTACACCATAGCAGCTATTTTAATTTCCATTCTAAGTGATAGCTTAGGGATTGATGAAGAAACTGCTAAAACCCTTGTATATTCCATTATGGCTCTTGTATTAGGCCAATCAGTAGCGGATATAAACAAGAAGTAGTTAGTAAACTAAAAATCCCGCCTGAAAGCTAAGGATCTATTTACTTAAATTTGCTTATGCAATTTCGCCCAAGGTTAAATCTAACGGAAAACGAATTAATAAAACAATTCCGCAATAAGAGTGGAGCTGGAATTATAGGAGATACACATGAGCCATATTGTATAAGGGAAACGGATGAGCATTTAGGTTATAGAGATTTTTGCTATGAAGTTTTTAATAGATTTGGCGTAAGTGAAGTGGTGCATATTGGAGATGAATGCGACAACGCGGCAATGAGTTATTTTGAGAAAAGCCCCAGCATGTTAAACGCTGAAAGTGAAGCTGAAAAGGCACAAAGGGAGATGGATAAGTGGTATAAAACATTTCCAGATGTTAAAGTTTGTGTTGGCAATCATTCGGCTTTACCATTTCGCCAAGCTACAACTGCTGGATTACCAAAAAGATTTCTTAAAAGTTATGAGGAAATTTGGAATGCACCAAAGGGATGGAGATGGAAAATGCAATGGGAGATTGATGGAGTTTTATACGAACATGGAACAGGAAGTAGCGGACAAAATGGAGCAAGGAGCAGAGCAATGGCTAATAGGCAATCAACAGTAATGGGGCATTCTCACAGCTTTGGGGGAGTTTCATATATGGCAAGCCGAAATGATATTATATTCGGAATGAATGTAGGATGCGGAATAGATGTAGGGCACATGGCTTTTGCTTATGGCAAACATTTTCCAAAGAAGCCCACAATTGGATGCGGAGTTGTTTTAGATGAAGGAAAGATAGCAATTTTTGTTCCAATGGATTTGGGCAGTAAAATTGTTAGAGTGAAGTAAATTTTTATATATTTGCCAAAGTCGTAATACTTGTTTTGAGGAGATTAGTCGGATCGCTTGGTTCGGCTTTTCTTTTGTGTATAACTTTGTGAATAAAGTTTATTGAAGTTTTTAGCATTTGTTAAAAAA
>Ga0114911_1000860_pt1 | contig 17444 bp, 16 predicted proteins | sample MalvireepMed_904_FD_89688 | JGI IMG/M metagenome (GOLD analysis project Ga0114911, IMG submission 89688) | Marine viral communities from the Global Malaspina Expedition - Malaspina viral metaG DeepMed_904 | ecosystem: Environmental > Aquatic > Marine > Oceanic | place: Mediterranean Sea...
GCCCAACAATGACAAACGATACTCATAACTACGACCCTCAACGGCATTCGGATTACCAAGACGACGAAATTGACCTGCGCGAGCTGTTTGGCATTATTTGGCAGGGCAAATGGTGGATTATTGCCATTACCTTTGTATTCGCCGTGGGCTCGGTTATTTACTCATTAAGCCTGCCGAATATCTATAAGTCAGAGGCAACTTTGGCACCGACTGAAGAAGCCAGTGGTGGCGGACTCTCGCAAATGGCGGGGCAGTTAGGGGGGCTGGCAAGCTTAGCAGGCGTTAATCTCGGTGGTGGTAATACCGACAAAACCACAATCGCCCTCGAAATTTTAAAGTCTCGAGCCTTCATAAAAGGCTTTGTCGAAAAATACGACATACTGCCGGAGCTTATGGCGGTAGAAGAATGGAATCGTAGTAGCGGCATTGTTTTTGACAGCGAACTGTATAACCCGGACACCAAAGAGTGGGTCAGAGACGTTGATCCACCCAAACAGCCTGAGCCAAGCAGTTGGGAATATGTAGAAGTTTTCAAGGATGAAGTCTTGGTTATTAATCGTGATGATACGAAAGGCCTCATTTCCTTGGCTGTATACCATCAGTCACCAGACGTTGCTGAACGGTGGATTAGTTGGTTAATTACTGAAATTAACAACCATATGCGTCAGCGAGATATTAATGAGGCAAAAAGGAGCTTAGAGTATTTAGACGATGAGCTAGGGAAAACTAGGTTAAGCAATATGCAACAAGTCTTCTATCAGTTGATCGAAAAACAGACTCAAACCATTATGTTGGCGAACGTTCGACCAGAATATATCTTTCAAGTACTAGATCCAGCCGTAGTTCCAGAGCAAAAAGCCAAACCGGCCCGGACCCTTATCTGTATAACAGCTATATTTCTAGGTGGAATCATAGGAATTGGATTTGTCCTAGTTAGAAATGTTTTTAAAAACTAACTAACCCTGTTTCTATTTCATAGTGAATGAAAGTGAATAGTAGAAGAAAAATTTATTTATGAAAGTACTTGTTATAAGTCAAGCATATCCTGATGAAAATAACCCGTATCAATTGATGTATGTACATAACCGTAATAGATACTACTCATGTTTAGGCGATGAAGTGACGGTTTTATCTTTTCAGGCAAAAGTAGATTACGAATATGAAAAGATTAAAGTCATTACAGAGAAGTCTTTAAAAAAAATAAATATAGATAAATTCGATGCTTACATATTTCATGCACCTAATTTAAAAAATCATTTGAGATTTTTTATTTATAATAAAAAGTCGTTAATAAATAAAAGTGTCTTTTTCTTTCATGGACATGAAATACTAGATTATACCAAATATTACTACGGAGATATGTCTCAATCTGGAATATCCTTTACTAGGACTATTTATGAGAAATTAAAAATTTCTATATTAAGACGATTTTTAAATTATTATTCAGATTGCTTAAAACTAGTTTTCGTAAGTAACTGGCTAAAAGCTCAGTTTGATTTAAATTTAAGAATATCTGCTGATAGTTTTGACTCTTACGTAATTAATAATTCGATTGGTTGTACTTTCGAAACTAAAAAGTGGGACGCTCACAGAGATAAAGAATATGACTTTATAACGATTAGACCATTGAGTGAATTGAAGTACGCTGTAGACGTGGTTGTTGATATTGCAAAAGAAAATCCTGAGAAAAAATTTCTGATCATTGGTAAAGGCAATCTATTCAATTTTCTAAGTAAACCGGATAACGTTACGCATATAGATTCGTTTGTCACACCCAATGAGATGCCTTCCTTATTGGATAAATCGCGATGTGCACTTATGCCGACTAGATTAGATGCTCAAGGAGTGATGGTTTGTGAAATGGCAAGTTATGGAATGCCTGTAATTACCTCCGATATAGAGGTTTGCAAAGAGATGTTTAATGACTTCGGTAATGTTTGCTATTTAAATAACGAAGAGAAGATATTACCCAATATCCCCTGTGGAAAGCCTTCAACTCGTTTTTATGAAAAGGAAACAATTGCTAAAGAAGTTGACTTGCTAAAAAGATTAGGTAGATAACTAGTATGATTCTAAGTGTAGGTGGATGGTACGTAGGTAATAGTGCTGTGATAGAGTGGCTTGATGGATTTGATGGTTATAAGTTACTTAAAGGTGATTTACACGAGCTTAGGAACCCAGGTTACTTATTTGATTATATCTCTTCATGTAATTTAATGCATAAATCTAAATTCTTTATGAATATATTTCTATTCAGTTTTAAAGGTATCTTTAGAAGTGTAGTAGCGCATTTTTTCCGAAAAAATGTTGGAAGTCTAAAAAAATACAATTTATCTTATCATTTAAAGATTCTTACACTTTTAATTTTAAGTTTACCTATACTCTTTAATTACTCATTACAGATTAAGCTTTGGCGAAAGCTATTTGTAAATCGGAAGTATCAATATATTCTACAAAACCCAATTTTTTATGACGATATTCGACCTGAGCATTCAAAGCTTTGGCGTGAAATTTTTATTAATTCTAAAATATTGTTAGTGACTAGATCTCCAGTCGAACAGTTTGTAGATATTAGTTTACATAATGAGTTTCACGATGGAAAATCACCGTTCAGGCAAGGAACTGAAGGAATGAGTTCGGTAGAGAAGTTCGAAACTATAGTTCTAAGAACCTATGAGCAACGCATAAATTTAGCTAAAGAGTTCGGGGAAAAAGTAGTATGCGTAGTCTCATTTGAACAATTTGTGAATCAAGACGAAAATGAAATTAATCGGTTAAAAAACTTTTTCGCGATAGCGAAGGAAAAAAGGAATAGCGAGTTTGAGTTCTCAAAATCGAAGAAAAATGCTTGTTTATCAAAGTCTCATGGAGATATCGCTGATACTATTTTGAGTAAACCTGTAATTATTGAAAATATCAATAAAAAGATTCATGAACTACGAAAGGTTAGTAGCTAAAGTAGCATGGAATTTGTTCTTCTCTCCCTTCTTTCGTTAGGGCTCTCCTTTGGCTTAGCTTACAACGTTTCAGGCTCTCTGAGTCCAACAAAGTTGAATCTGGTAACTTGGACTTTCTATTTTAGCATAATTGCTCAGACTTTTATTGCTTCAGTTGTTGTGGTTAACGGTTGGGAAGATCATTATCGGATATCTAATCAATTAACAAGTGATAGTTCTAGGTTATATGGATGGTTATCGGTTCAATGGCTTTTATTTTCCCTTCCTTTAGGAATGTATGCTTCCACACTGCTTTTTGGCTATAAGTCGAACCGAAGATTATATGATTTTTACTTAGCTAAAAGAGTTGAATTTTTCTCGACTCGTAGGGAGTCGTTTATACGACTAGGGCTGTATTTTCTGTCTACCGTATGTTTCATTACTGTCATATACGTTTTCTATAAAATAGGAAGTTTTCCGCAAGTACGCTTATTTTCAATATCTGGAGTTCTAGCAAGTGAGCTACGGGAATCTGTTGGTAGAGGTTTTGAAGGTAATAATATACTAAGAAATACTTTTGGCTTAACATTGACGCCTATTCTTTCTTACGTCTGGTATGCTTACTATAAAAGTAAACCAGACTTAAAAAATCGTATATTATTCTTAGTTTTTCTTTTTTTAAGCATTGTAATTCTTACTTATAATTTAGCTAAAGCTCCTGTCGTTTTTTATCTTTTAGGTTTTGTTTTTTTAAACGTCTATATCAATGGTAGGGTATCAAAAAAGTTTTTGGTTACTTTTTTTGTTTTAGCAATTTCTTTATTGGTAACATTTTACTATCTCCTATTTGACTATTTTTCTTTTAGTCATCTTTTTTCCTTTAATAAAGGAATTGGCGGGAGAGTTTTTCTTAGCCAGTCGATGGGACTGTTTTTTAGTTTTGATATCTTTCCTATGAAGTACAATTTTATTGGGTTTGATTCTTTTTCTAGCGAAGGTATAAAAGCGTTATTTGCAGATGGTTCGAGCGAACGTTCTGCAAGAATAGTGACTCGAGTAATAGACCCACAGGGTGTGGAACAGGGTACTGCGGGAGTAACAAATTCAATATTTTTGGGTGAAGCTTGGGCAAACTTTGGTTTTTTAGGAGTACTTCTTTCTCCTTTTGTTGTAGGGTTCTATATTCAGTCTATATTTATGTTCTTTCTTACATCAAAGAAAACCCCTATTTATCTAGGAATATTTTCTTATCTTTCATACAGGTTACCAGTAGTTGGAGGATTTAATGACTTTATCTACAATCCTATTCACATTTTTATAATCATAATTTTTCTTATTTTAAACCTTATCTCGACAAGGAATAAAAGTGAATAAAAGAGTTATTTTTTTCTTTCCGGCTACATTAACCTCTTCAGGGCAATCAGCTAGTAAAATTCGTCCTAGAAAGATGCTGAAAGCTTTGAGACAAAAAGGCTATCAAGTCTATCTGATTCACGGTAGCTATCAAGCTAGATTAAAAAGAATTAAAGTAATAGAAAAGAAGTTAAAGAACGGATTTGATTTCGAGTTTCTTTACAGTGAAGCTTTGACAATACCTTATCATTTATCAGAACCGAATCATTGGCCTCGTTTTTTTATTAAAGAAATACTTTTTTTTCGAAAATTAAATAGATTTAAAGTACCGCTTTTCTGCTTTTATAGAGATATTTATTGGCGCTTAAAGGATATGGACTTGGAATCTAGCAAAGTAGTTTCTTTTATTAAAAAGCCTTTCTATTATATTGAGCTTATTTTTTTGAAAAAGTTTGATAAAGTATATTTGCCTTCTAACCAAATGAAGAAACACATACCTGTTTTACGACTTGGTAACATGGAAGAACTGCCTCCGGCCTGTGAGAACTTTGTAGCTAATGAAAGTGAACGTTCTACTAAATTTAGTTCAATGAAAGAGAAAGCTAGTTCTATTTCTAACGCCAAAAAAAGAATAAAAATTTTGTATGTAGGGGGGCTATCTGATGGTTATCCAATGCAACTGTTGTTTGAGGTTATTAGGCAGGATCCGGATGTCGAGTTAACAATCTGTACACGAAAAGAGGATTGGTTTAAATCTAAAGAAAAATATATTTTATCGGATAATATTTCTATTGTGCATGAGTCTGGCCGTTCATTAATTCCTTTATACGAAGCCGCAGATGTTTGCTCTCTCGTTTTTGAGCCTCAAGAATGGCGAAGCTTTGCTTTCCCTTATAAGTTTTTCGAATATATAGAAAATCGGAAGCCTATCTTAGCAGTGAAAGAAACACCGCCTGCAAGATTAATAGAAAAGTATGGGATTGGTGTTGTTGTAGATTATACATTAGAGTCTTTACTTAATGGTATAGAAGAGCTTAAAGACAGACAATTTATTGAGTCTTGTAGAGAAAATATTGAGCAAGTACCAAAATATGAGTCTTGGACTTCGAGGGTTGAAAAATTGCAAGATATTGCAAACCAAATAAATAGGTAGAGTTTCTATGTTTAAAGAAGGGAGCTATCTTTTTATTGTTAGAGTTCTCTCCGCCATACTTGGTATAGTTTTTTCTATTCTGGTAACGAGAACTACGGATAGTGTATCAGCCGGTTTTTTCTTTTTCATTATTTCGGCTGTAACAACGATGACTCCGCTTGGTATGTTAGGGCTTGGTCACATGGCTCTAAAGAAAGATTTTTTTTTGCGAGATCAAACAGCGTATTTTCTTAGAGCGTTAGGTTCTATAGTGTTCGCGGCGTTTTTTTTGGGCATGATAGTGACCGTCCTTATTTACACATATTCGGACAAATTGGATTATCATGGGATAAGTATAGTTGTTTGTGTTTCTATACTTTTGATTATGATTTCAGGGGTTTTGAGTGAATATCTAAATTTTGTTTTTCAATCAATGCGTAAAGCTTGGTTAGGGACTCTAGCTTTAGTCGTTTTGAGGCAGTTTCTTTGTATAGTTTTTATATACTTTTTTAATCTTAGTAATATAGAAAATATCATAATATTTTATAGTCTAGTTAATTCCATTATTGTTATATTCTCTTTGGTATACATTTTGGTTGATGGGAAAGGAAAACAAGCTGTAGAAGGTTCAGACCTTACTGTGTTTAGTAAGTCGATGTGGAGTTTTGTCGGGACACACACTTTGGGAACGGTTAATGGTGGGCTCCTTCCTCTTTTTGTTGGTGCGATTCTAGGAACAAGCAGTGTTGCTTACTTTGTAATTGCTCATAAAGTTGTTTCTATGGTTAATTTTGTCATTGTTCCTATAAATAGAGTTTTTGCTCCTCGCTTCGCTAACGCCGCATTGAATAATAGTGTTTCTTTACTTCAATCTTTAGCTTCTAAAGCGTTTATCACTATTTCAAGTGTTTCTATTCCTTTGCTGCTATCTATTCTTATTTATTCGAACGAGATTCTTTCTATATTCGGAGATGGGTATGCAGAAAAGTCATCTTCTGTTTTGAAGATTATGTTATTAGGACAATTGGTTAATGTGCTATGTGGAACAGTCGGGTGGCTTCTTCAAATGAGTGGTGAAGAAAAAAGTTACTTTTTTATATCTTTAATAGGATTATTGGTCTCTTTATCTTTAGGCTATTTTTTGTCAAATATTTTGAACGTACTAGCTTTTGCTGTTGCATATAGTTCTTCGTTAATTATTGTGAACCTCTACAGTGCGCTTGTTGTTTGGAAGAAGTTAAAGGTTAATATTTTTAGTTTCAAATGGAGTTAGATATGTCTCTTAAATTTTGTTTAGTCGGATGTGGAAGGATAGCTAAACGTCATAGCGAATTATTAGGTGGAAATCAAATAGAAGGTGCCGACCTTGTAGCTGTTTGTGACATAGTTCAGGAAAAGGCTAACGAAATCGCTAATAAATATGGTGTAGATAGCTTTTCTGATATGCATGACATGCTGACTTCTGTCGAAATTGATGTAATTGTTATTCTTACTGAAAGTGGATTTCATGCGCAGCACGTAATAGAGCTTGCAAAATATGGCAAACATATTGTAGTTGAAAAACCTATGGCTCTGACATTAGAAGATGCAGATAGAATGATCGAGGCTTGCGATATAAATGGATGTCGTTTGTTTGTTGTAAAGCAGAATAGATTTAATCTTCCCGTTGTCAAACTCCGAAAAGCTTTAGAGGAAGGCCGGTTTGGCAAGCTTATTATGGGAACAGTAAGAGTGCGTTGGTGCCGTGAGCAAAAATATTATGATCAAGATCCTTGGCGGGGTACTTGGGCGCTTGATGGTGGAGTTTTAACAAACCAAGCGAGTCATCATATAGATCTTTTGGAGTGGATGTTCGGTGATGTAGAGTCTGTTTTTGCGAAATCTATTACAGCATCTGTTGATATTGAAGCAGAGGACACGGCTGCAGTTGTTTTGAAATTCTCATCGGGTGCAATTGGTATAATTGAGGCGACAACGGCTGTTAGGCCCATTGATATCGAAGGCTCTTTATCGGTTATTGGCGAGAAGGGAATGGTTGAGATAGGCGGTTTTGCAGTTAATGAACTTAAACATTGGAACTTCACTGATGTAAAGCCCGAAGATGATATTGTTAAAAAAGATTTTTCAGTCAATCCACCAAACGTCTATGGATTTGGGCACAAAGAATATTACGAGCATGTGGTTGAATGCATAAACCGTGACAAGAAGCAGTTGGTGGACGGACTAAAAGGAAGAAAGAGTCTAGAATTGATAAATGCCATCTATGAATCAGTAGAAACAGGTAAAGAGGTGAAACTTAAGTTTAAACCAACCAAATGCCGTCTAGGGAAGATTTAAAAGTGTACAACGTAAAATCAGTAGGAATCGTAGACTGCGAAATATCTGATAGTTGTACTGTAGTGATGCCATCGAACTTATACGGTTGTCAGGTATCAGAGGGCTGTTTTATTGGACCATTTGTAGAAGTACAAAGAAATGTCAGGATTGGTGCTTTTACTCGAATTCAGTCACACTCCTTTATTTGCGAATTTGTTAGTTTGGGTGAGAAATGTTTTATTGGGCACGGCGTAATGTTTATAAATGATCTTTTTAGAGACGGCTCTCCCGCGAATGGGGATATCTCTAAATGGAGAAGAACGAACGTTGGAAACAATGTGTCAATCGGAAGTAACTCGACGATATTGCCAGTAGATATTTGTGATGACGTCGTTATAGGCGCAGGGGCAGTTGTGACTAAAAACATAAACGAACCCGGAATTTATGCTGGGAATCCAGCGAAGTTGTTGAGGAAAGTTAATGATTAAATTTCTTGATTTGCCAAACCAGTATCAGACAATTAAAAAAGAGGTTAACTCTGCGATAAATGAGGTTCTTGAGAGCTGTTCATTTATCGGAGGAGAATATGTAAAGAAATTTGAGACTGAATTTGCAAATTTCTGTGAAGCTAAATATTGTGTTGGTTGTGGTAATGGAACTGATGCTTTAGAAATCGCTATTGAAGCTCTTCAACTTCCTCCTGGAAGTGACATTATAGTTCCCGCTAATAGCTTTATAGCTTCATCAGAAGCGGTTTCGAGAAGCGGTCACAACGTCGTTTTTTGTGATGTGTCGCGCAGTAACTTTACTTTAGAAATAACGGATTTAAAGAGAAAAATAACATCTAGAACGGCAGCTATATTAGTAGTCCATCTTTATGGGCAACCATGCGATATGGATGAAATCAATGCCATTATCGAAGGTACGAATATTAAAATTATCGAAGATTGTGCGCAGGCTCACGGTGCTGAATATAAAGGTCGTAGAGTTGGGAGCTTGGGAGACGTAGCTGCATTTAGTTTTTATCCTGGTAAGAACTTAGGAGCGTACGGCGATGCCGGGGCTGTTACTACCAATAATAATGATATTGCGGTTAGGGCTAAAATGATAGCTAATCATGGGCGTATCGATAAGTATAACCATGAATTTGAGGGGCGAAATTCTAGGTTAGATGCATTACAGGCTGCTGTGCTTAGCGTTAAATTGACTCATTTGGAAAAGTGGACAGATAGAAGAATTGAAATTGCTAACCTTTATAGAAGTCATTTAGAACATATCTCAGATGTTACTGCTCCTAAAGAAGAGAGATATGCAAGACATGTGTATCATCTGTTTGTTATTCAGACGAACTCTCGGAATAAGCTAGCCGAGTTTTTGAAAGAAGAAGGTATTGAAGTAGGTGTCCATTATCCAATAGCCCTTCCAAACTTACAGGCATATCGTCGGTTTCATAAGAAAGAGAAGTTTAATTACGATAGCTTAGAAAAAAGTGTTTTGTCATTACCTGTCGGCGAACATTTAAGCGACGAAGAAATAGTCTTTGTTTGTGAAAAGATTAGTAAATTTTTTGCTTAACTTTACCAAAATGTTCTCAGACCATAAGTGTACGTACTGTTACAAGAAAAAGTAGTCTTAAAATTAACTTATTTCTGTAGCCAGTTACTAGTAAATTAACTTAAAAAAGAAAGGCATATGATCGTTTTAGACTGTACGCTTCGTGACGGCGGTTACTATAATAATTGGAATTTTCCTAGAGACGTCGTAAATGAATACTTAGATGCTATGAGCTCTGTAGGTGTTGACATTGTCGAACTGGGAATGAGATCACTAATCAATAATGGCTTTAAAGGAGCCTCTGGTTATACAACAGATAGCTACCTAAACTCTTTGGATATTCCTGCAAACTTGAAAGTAGCTGTTATGGTCAATGCTTCCGAGTTGGTTGGCGATATTCCGTTGGAGGAATGCTTGGCTAAGTTGTTTCCAGCCAATTCAGCTGATTCAGCTGTTCACTTGGTTCGTATAGCCTGTCATGTTCATGAATTTGAAGCTGCCTTACCGGCCTCGCAATGGTTGAGAGAAAGAGGTTACTTGGTAGGCTTCAACCTAATGCAGATAGCGGATCGTTCGAAGCAGGAAGTTGAACGTTTGGCAAGGGCTGCGAGCGAGTACGATTTTGATGTTCTTTATTTTGCTGACTCAATGGGCAGTATGAATCCGGAGCATTGTGGACAAATAATTAGATGGTTAAGAAATTATTGGCACGGAGCTTTAGGAGTCCATACCCACGATAACCTTGGGTTAGCATTGCCAAATACGATGAGAGCTATTGAAGAAGGCATAACTTGGGTTGATGCAACTGTGACTGGTATGGGAAGAGGTCCAGGGAACGCAAGAACTGAAGAGCTAGTTATCGAAGTGGCCGAACATCGTGAGAGTTCGATAAATTTAGTTCCATTGATGTCGATAATCAGTAGCTACTTTAATCCATTGAAAAATAAGTATGGTTGGGGCTCAAACCCTTATTACTACCTTTCAGGTAAGCATGGTATTCACCCAACGTTTATTCAAGAAATGCTGAGCGATGCTAGGTTTAGTGAAGAAGATATTTTAGCCGCGATCGAGCATCTAAAGATAGAAGGCGGAAAGAAGTTTAGTGTAAATACTTTAGACGCTACTCGCCATTTCTATAAAGGAAGAGGCACTGGAAGTTGGTCCCCGAAGGAACTTCTAAAAAATAGAGATGTTCTAATATTGGGGGCGGGACCTAGTGTAAACGAGCATAGCCAAGCATTAGTTCAATATATAAGGGACAAAAAACCTGTAGTTATTGCGTTGAATACACAATCTAACTTGCCTCAGGAAGTCATTGATATTCGAGTTGCAAGTCACCCGGTACGTATACTCGCAGACTGTTCTAGGCATACGGAATTGCCGCAAGCATTAGTTACTCCTGTATCTATTCTTCCCGAAGATGTAAGAGAATATTTAAAGAATAAAGAACTTAAGGATTTTGGTCTTAAGGTTAAGACTGATACCTTCGAATGCTCAGATAAATGTGCGGTAATACCCAATTCACTAGTAATAAGCTATGCGTTGGCGATAGCTGTAAGTGGGCAATCAAAAAATATTTACTTAGCAGGGTTTGACGGTTTTGGCGCGGGAGATAAACGAACTCTTGAGATGCAGAAGGTCTTCAATTTATTTACGGAGCAGACTCGAAGAGAAGTAACATCAATAACATATACTGGTTATGATATATCGGTTAAGTCAGTTTACGGATTTGAGGTCTAATTTATGCGCACAGTTGTTTTGATTCCCGCCCGTTATTCTTCAACTAGGTTTCCAGGAAAGCCGTTAGTTAAAATTTTGGGGAAGCCTATGATTTTGTGGGTCGCCGAGCTTGCTGAGAAGGCTGTTTCCAAAGAAAACGTATATGTAGCTACTGACAACAAAGAGATATCGAAGGTCGCTTTAGAAGCTGGCTATAATGTGGTAATGACCTCTTCAACTTGTTTAACTGGGACTGATCGACTTGCTGAGGCCGTTACTCAAATTGACGCTGATATATTCGTTAATGTGCAGGGTGATGAACCGCTAGCATCACCTAATGATATTTTGAGAATAGCATCATATAAAAAACGGAATATAGATTGCGTTATCAATGGCTTTAGCTATATAGGCGAGAATGAAAACGTTGATAATATTAATATCCCTAAAGTAGTTACAACCGAAGAAAACAGACTGATTTATATGTCTAGAAAAGCTCTTCCAGCTATTAAGGATAAAAAGAACACTCTTGATGGATATAAAAAGCAAGTATGTATCTACGCATTTACTAAGGAACAGTTACAACAGTTTACTAATTTTGGTAGAAAAAGTGTATTGGAGCGTTTTGAAGATATTGAGATATTACGCTTTCTAGAGCTTAAGATAGATGTACTTATGGTAGAGACTGAAAGTGGAAGTCTAGCGGTTGATGAACCGGAAGATGTTGCAAAAGTCGAAAATGCAATGATAGCTCGTGGTTATAAAATAATATGAACTCGCTTGATATTGAAAAGTACTCCACTTTAATTTTTGATTGCGATGGAGTGCTTCTAAACTCAAATAGTGTCAAAACTGAAGCTTTTTATAGAGCAACCCTACCTTATGGCGAAGAAAAGGCTAAAAGCTTTGTTAAATATCATACACTGAATGGTGGCATTTCTAGGTATAAGAAATTTGAGTATTTTTTAGATAATATCGCAGAGCATAGAAATGGATCGGATTTAGAGAGGTTATTAAGCTCTTATTCTGAAAGTGTAATTGAAGGCCTTTTAAGTTGTGAAATTGCTGAAGGTTTATCTAGTTTAAGGGAAAAGACACTTAGCTCAAGCTGGATGGTAGTATCAGGGGGCGATCAGAAAGAACTTCGAGATGTTTTTAAAAAACGCGGTTTGGATGGTTTCTTTGATAAAGGAATATTTGGAAGCCCAGATACAAAAGAGTATATATTAAATGTTAAATTTTCTGATGGAAAAATAAGTAAGCCAGCAATATTTTTAGGGGATAGTAAGTACGACTATATTGCAAGCCAATCAATTAATGTTGAATTTTTATTTGTTCGGGATTGGAGTGAACTAAATGATGCGGATAGTTGGATAGCTAAAAATAAATTGAAGAGTATTGGTAAAATTAAAGATTTGCTCTAGTTTAGCTTTATACTGCTATTCAATAGAGTTAACGTCAATTTTTACTTTCTGATAGGTTAACTTAGGAATAGATAAATGAAAAAAATCCTTTTCGTTTTTGGGACTCGCCCTGAAGCTATAAAGATGGCGCCGTTAGTTAAGTCTTTAATGGCGGAGTTAGGATTTAAAATTGTTATCGCTGTTACGGCGCAGCATCGCGAGATGCTAGATCAAGTACTTACGTTGTTTGAAATAAAACCGGACTACGACATGGATGTTATGGAAGTCGGGCAAGATCTATATGGTGTAACGTCAACAATATTACTTAGAATGCGGAAGATTCTTACTGATGAAAAGCCAGATCTTGTGTTAGTTCATGGTGACACAGCAACTACCTTTGCGGCGTCTCTTGGTGCATTTTATAGTCGTATCCCAGTCGGTCATGTAGAAGCAGGATTAAGAACAAGAAACTTATATTCGCCTTGGCCTGAAGAAGCAAATAGGCAATTAACAGGTCGATTAGCGGAATGGCACTTTGCTCCAACGGAACGGAATCGTAATGAGCTACTTTCTGAAGGGATTGAAGACAAAAAAATTGTAGTTACCGGAAATACTGTAATAGATGCGTTGCATTGGATTACTGCGAAAATATCATCCAACTCAGAGTTGATGGAATCCGTCAAAAGTCAATTGAGTTTTGCTAGGTTAAATATAGATCCTGTTAAAGAGCAATTTATTCTGTTAACTGGGCATCGTCGCGAAAACTTTGGCGAAGGGTTCGAGAATATTTGTGAAGCCGTAAGAGAATTGGCTGTTTCATATCCTAACGTGCATTTCGTTTATCCTGTCCATTTAAATCCTAATGTGAAAAAGCCTGTTCACTCTCTTCTTGGTAGCTTTAAGAATGTGCATTTAATAAAACCTCTTGGATACGAGGCTTTTGTCTATCTAATTCGTGAATCCTATTTAATTTTAACTGACAGCGGTGGGGTGCAGGAAGAAGCACCAAGTTTTGGGAAGCCTGTATTGGTAATGAGAGATACTACAGAACGGCCAGAAGCGGTTGAAGCAGGTACAGTTAAATTAGTTGGTACTAAGGTTCAGAGCATCATAGAGGAAGTCTCTTCTTTGTTAGAGGATGAGAAAATATACATGGATATGTCTCGCGCTCATAATCCGTATGGCGATGGTAAGGCTTGTATTAGGATTTCAGAGTTTTTGAAAGGTAATCTATAGTTTTTTTACCTTAGTAAAGCTAGTTGTAAGTATTTAATGAGGACTAAATAAGACTCGAGGATCATACTTTACGTCTCACAAACATAGATTATGGTATAGAAGTCTGATGAGAGAATAATATGTCTGTTTCCATCATCATGCCAATGTTCAATAGTGGTCAGTATATTAAAGAAGCCGTTCAATCTATAATCTCGCAATCATATTTAGATTGGGAACTATTTGTAGTGGATGATTGCTCAGAAGATGATTCCGCTAACGTTGTTAAAGAAATAGTGTCGTATGAGCCTCGTATAAAATTGATAACATTAAGCTCGAATAGTGGGGCTGCTGTGGCTCGGAATGTTGGTATACGGGCATCTACGGGGCGCTATGTGGCTTTTCTGGATAGCGATGATAGATGGGATAAAGATAAATTAGAAAAGCAGATTAAATTTATGGAAGAGCGTAAACTCGCCTTCTCACACACCGGCTTTAGAAGAGTTGACTCTCAGACCGGAATAACCTTATCAGAGTACCTGCCCCCGGAAAAATTGACCTATAAAGATATGCTTTATGCAAATCAAGTCGGTTGCTTGGCTGCTATGTTTGATACTGAATTCACTGGCCGAATAGAGATGCCTAACATAAGAAAACGTCAGGACTATGCAATGTGGTTGAAGATTCTTAGAGAAGTGGGCTCGGTTTCAGGATTGCAGGAAATTTTAGCGTCTTATAGGGTTCGTAATGATTCTATCTCTAGCAATAAAATTTCCCTACTGAAATATAACTACTCAGTGTTTCGAGATTGCGAAGGCTTCAATGTACCGCGGTCTTTTTATTATTTATTAGCAAATACATACGCCCGAATAAAACGGGGGCGCTCATAGTGATATTGATTACTGGAGGTCGAGGTTTTGTTGGAAGGCAAATCATTACTCGTATGCAAGAGGCTCACACTGATTTTATTAGTTTAGTGCGAAGCGGCTCAGAAGGTTTAGCTTCCTTTGAAGTTGCAATGCCGGAAAAGCCGTCATCTGAATCGTTGACAAATTTGGTGGCTGAATTCGACCAGCCTATAGATACGGTTATACATTGTGCAGGGTTGGCGCATGGCAAGTTCCGAAACACGGATTACGAGGACTACAAAGTTGCTAACGTGATTTTGACTGAAGAGCTAGCGAAACTTGCATTGAATGTTGGAGCAACCAAATTTATTTTTCTAAGCACTATAGGGGTACACGGTAGAACTTCAAGTGAGTCAATATCAGAATCTTCTCCGTTAGTTCCTTATGACAACTATTCCCGCTCAAAGCTGAAAGCTGAGGAATGTTTAGTGGAGCTTTTCGAAAACAAAAAACGGAGTTCTGGATTAGTAATTATTCGTCCGCCATTGATTGTTGGTGAAGACGCTCCTGGAAATCTCAGTAAGCTAATCAAATTATGCGATTGGCCAGTTCCTTTGCCGTTTGGGCTAATTGATAATAAGCGGACAGTGCTCTCACTGGAAAACCTTTTACATTTTATCTATTTTGCGAAGGATAATACAGATGTATTTGGTATATTTACGTTGGCCGATGATGAGGTTCTCTCCACTAAAAAAATATCGAGAGAGATTAAAAGCTCTCTTGGTAAAAGCCGCTTCATGCTTCCCGTTCCAATGATATTTATGAAAATATTATCAATTCTTGTGAGGAAGCCTCACTTTTATGAACAATTATGTGGGGATTTAGTTGTTGACAGTGCTAGAGCGAAATCTCAAGGCTGGCGTCCTGTTATTAGCTCTGAGGCCTCGTTACGTAAGGCTTCGGTTTTTTATGCCGATAATGTGAGAAAGGTTTAATTAATGACAAGAGCGTTAGATTTAATATTATCATTAGCTGGCCTAATTGTCGGCTTTCCTATTTTGTTAGTGCTTTATCTAGTGGGCTTGTTTGACACAGGCTCACCGATTTTTCGTCAAGAGCGAGTAGGGCGAAATAAAAAACCCTTTGTACTGGTTAAGTTCAGAACCATGCGTAAAGATACGGCTTCGATTGCTAGCCATTTAGCTAGTGCTAGCTCTATTACAAAGTTTGGGCATTTCTTGCGTCGTACCAAGTTGGATGAACTTCCACAACTTTGGAATGTTCTCAAAGGTGAGATGAGCTTGGTTGGCCCACGCCCCGGCTTGTTTAACCAGGGTGAGTTGACTAAAGCGCGTGAAAAAAAAGGTGTTTTTGAAGTGCGGCCGGGTATAACTGGCTTAGCACAGATAAACGAAATCGATATGTCTACTCCCAAGCTACTGGCAGAAACTGACGCTAAAATGATTAAGGCTCTGAATTTAAGAAATTATTTTAAGTACATTTTAATGACGATTAGCGGAAAAGGTTCGGGCGATAGAGTCAGATAAAAAGACTTGAACTTTCTAATTTTTAGATGGAAGACTAGAAGAAAAAAGAGGTTAAGTTATGTGGTGTATTTTGAGCCTTGATGAAAGTAAAGAAGCAAAAGTAGTTGACAAGCTGGTCACGGTGGAATAGGTGCTTATAGATGAAGATAGCAGTAGCAGGTACGGGTTATGTTGGTTTATCAAATGCCATTCTTCTCGCGCAGCACAATGAGGTCGTTGCGGTTGATATTATCGACAATAAAGTGAACCTTATTAACGAGAAAAAATCACCGATTGAAGATAATGAAATATCGGAGTTTCTTAGCGAAAAACAATTAGACATTAAAGCGACATTAAGCATTGAAGAGGCATATAGTAACGCCGAGTACGTTATTATAGCGACACCAACAGATTACGATCCGAAAACTAATTGCTTTGATACTAGTAGCGTCGAAGCTGTTATTTCACAGGTTAAGCAAATTAATACTAGCGCAGTTATGGTCATAAAGTCGACTATACCAGTTGGCTATACTGAAATGCTGAAAGAGAAAATGAGTACTGATAACATCATTTTTTCACCGGAATTTTTGCGCGAAGGTAAAGCTCTATATGACAACCTGTACCCTTCTCGTATTATTGTTGGAGAACGCTCAGAACGAGCTGAGGTTTTTGCAGAGCTGATGAAAGAAGGTGCGATTAAAAAAGACGTGCCGACGCTTTTTACCGATAGTACTGAAGCGGAAGCTATTAAGCTGTTTGCTAATACGTACTTAGCTATGCGAGTGGCTTATTTTAATGAATTGGATACTTATGCCGAAGTTCACGGTTTGAACACCAGACAAATCATTGAGGGAGTCAGTTTAGATCCTCGCATTGGAGACCATTACAACAATCCAAGTTTTGGTTACGGTGGTTATTGTTTGCCGAAAGACACTAAGCAGCTGCTAGCCAATTACCAAAACGTTCCCCAAAATATGATGCGCGCGGTGGTTGATGCTAACCGCACCCGAAAAGACTTTGTTGCCGACAGTATTATTTCTCGTCAACCTAAAGTGGTGGGCATTTATCGTTTAATTATGAAGCAAGGCTCTGATAACTTCCGAGCATCGGCCATACAAGGTGTCATGAAACGTATTAAGGCAAAAGGAATTGAAGTGATTGTATATGAGCCGGTGTTAGAAGAAGAAACATTCTATAATTCTCGTGTCGTGAATGACTTTGAAGCCTTTAAAGCTGAAGCTGATGTGATTGTTTCTAACCGCATGGGTAATGAATTAGAGGATGTAGCTGAAAAAGTGTATACGAGGGATTTATTTGGCAGTGATTAGCCCACTATGTCAACCTTGTTGTCCAGTTGGCAATTTCGCCATTAGTTAATAAACAGTGGGCGGCATAGGTTCATGTATGCCACGTTATTCTGAAGAGCGTAAAGCTGCAACGCTCAAAAA
>Ga0114911_1000867_pt1 | contig 17367 bp, 10 predicted proteins | sample MalvireepMed_904_FD_89688 | JGI IMG/M metagenome (GOLD analysis project Ga0114911, IMG submission 89688) | Marine viral communities from the Global Malaspina Expedition - Malaspina viral metaG DeepMed_904 | ecosystem: Environmental > Aquatic > Marine > Oceanic | place: Mediterranean Sea...
GATATTTGCCGATCCCGTGCTCGGTGTGGACGATAAGATCGCCCACGCTGAGCGCCTGCAGTTCGGCCAGGAAGGCATCGGCGCTCTTGCGCTTCTTCTTGCGTCGCACCAGCCGGTCGCCGAGAATGTCCTGCTCGGTCAGCAGCTCCATCTCGTCATTGGCGAAGCTGGCTTCGATCGGCAGGATCATGGCTGCAGGCTTGCCCTTGGCCGACAGGCCGAGCGCATCCTGCCAGCTCTCCGCCATCTGCACGGGCGTGCCGGCTTCCTCGAGGATCGAGGCTACGCGCGAACGGCTGCCCTTCGAATAGGCCGCCAGGAGCGGGCGCTTGCCGGCCTTGGACAGTGCTTTGAGATGATCGGCAAGCACCGGATAGACATTGTCGCCGCGCGCGCGTTCGGGGGCGAAATCGCGGCCCGACCGGAAGCCGAAGCCGACCACGCCGTCGCTTTCCGGCTCGTCGAACGGCGTCGCACGATGTGCGGGTGCAGCGGCCAATGCATCCTTCAGCTCATCGGCCGACATATACAGCGCATCGGGCTGCAGCGGGCGATAATTGCCCTTCGCCTGACCGGTGATCGCGGTGCGCTGGTCGAAATAGTCGCGCACATCCTTCACGCGCTCGTCCGCGGCGGCGAGCGCCGCCTGGTCGATCACCACCAGATCGTCCTTGCCGAGATGGTCGAACAAGGTCGCCAGCTTGTCCTCGAACAGCGGCAACCAGTGTTCCATGCCGGCCAGCCGGCGGCCTTCGCTGACCGCCTCGTACAGGGGATCCTGCGTCGCATTGGCGCCGAACATCTCGCGGTAGCGGCTGCGGAACCGCTTGATGCTGTCTTCATCCAGCAGCGCTTCGCTCGCCGGGAGCAGGAGATGGCTATCCAGTCGGCCGGTGCTCATCTGCGTATTGGGATCGAAGCTGCGCAGGCTTTCCAGCTCGTCGCCGAAGAAGTCGAGCCGCAGCGCTTCGTCCATGCCGCTGGGGAAGATATCGACGATCGAACCGCGGACTGCATATTCGCCCTTGTCGATCACCGTGTCGGTGCGGCTGTAGCCCTGCCGTTGCAACAGGGCGGACAGGCTTTCGCGGCCGATTTCGACACCCGGTTTGAATTCGCGAACGCTTTCGCGGATCCGGAACGGGGTGAGGACGCGCTGGAGGACCGCATTCGCCGTCGTCACGATCAATTGCGCCCTGGCCTTGCCGGCCTGAAGCCGGTGCAGCGCGGCGAGCCGCCGGGCGCTGATCGCCAGCGCGGGGCTGGCGCGATCGTAGGGCAGGGAATCCCACGCCGGGAATTCGATCACTTCGAGCTCGGGCGCGAAGAAGGCGGCGGCATCCACCACGCTGCGCATCGCGGCATCGTCCGGTGCGATGAACACCGCGCGGCCGGTGCTGGCGCGGGCGAGATCGGCCATCACCAGCGGCTGCGCGCCGCGCGCAACCTGCGCCAGCGTGAGCGGCTGGCGGGCTTTCAGGATACGGGAAAGGTCGGGCATGGTGTTCCTAGCGTTCAAGAGCGCGCGGCGTTCCGCACACGCTGCTTCGCCCCCTGCCCGATCGGGAAGGGGGTGCGCGGCGTATCGGAAGGGAGATAGGCGCTAGCGCCGGGTCGTCAACGCGGAATATCCACGTAATCGAGCCGCTGCATCGCCGCCATCAGTTCGCCCTGGAAGCGGGGCGGGGTGGGTGCTGTCTTAAGCGCCCAGGCCATCACGTCGACGTCGTCTTCCTCGAGCAGCGCCTCGAACCAGGCCAGTTCGTTTTCGCTCCAATCGGCGTTGTAGCGATCGTAGAAGCCGCCCATCATGTAGTCGGCCTCGCGCGTGCCGCGATGCCAGGCACGAAACTTGGCGCGTTGCTTGCGGCCGTCGAATGTCAGGAGATCGGGCATGCGAAGCGCCTATCGCGCGTGCCCGCGCAGCGCAAGTTGGGATCGCTATCCACAAGCGCAGCTTCGGGCGATGCGCTTGCCGCTTTCGCCAGCTTGGCGTTGATGGCTATGTGCGGCCATGCGCCCTGATATCCTCAATCCGCTGTTCGCCGAGACCGAGACGCTCGAAGGGGTGGGCCCCAAGCTGAAGAAGCCGCTCGACAAGCTCGGCCTGACGCGGGTGCGCGATATCGCCTACCACCTGCCCGAACGGTTCGTGACGCGGCGTGCGATCGACAATATCGACGATGGCGGCGAGGGCGAGCAGATCGTCGTGAAACTGACGATCGGCGAACATCGCAGCAGCCGCAACCCGCGTGCGCCCTACCGCGTGCTGGCGCAGGATGCGGCGGGCAACGTGGTGGCGCTCACCTATTTCGGGCGCGCGTCCTATACCGCGAAGAAGCAATTGCCCGAAGGCGAAACTCGCTGGGTTGCGGGCAAGCTGGAACGGTTCGGCGACATGCTCCAGATCGTCCATCCCGATCATGTGGTCGAGGAGGGCGGCGAGACGCTGCAGCGGCTGTGCGAGCCTGTCTACCGCCTTTCCGAAGGGCTGACCCAGCCGCGGGTGGCGGGTCTGGTCGAACAAGCCTTGGCGCGCGCGCCGGAACTGCCCGAATGGATCGAAGGAACACAGCGCGACAAGGCGGACTGGCCGGCCTGGCGCGATGCGCTGGTGCTGGCACACAAGAGCGAACATGGCGCGGCGCGCGACCGCCTCGCCTATGACGAGCTGCTGGCCAACAGCCTGGCGTTGATGCTGGTGCGTGCGGACAATCGCAAGCGCAAGGGCCAGCCTTTGCGGGGAGACGGCAGCTATCGGGGCAAGCTCGACCTGCCGTTCCCGTTGACCGGGGCGCAAACCCGATCGATCGCGGAGATAGAAGGCGATATGGCGCAGGAAGCGCCGATGCTGCGGCTGTTGCAGGGCGATGTCGGTGCCGGCAAGACAGTGGTCGCGCTCGAAGCGATGCTGATCGCGGTGGAGGCCGGGGTACAGGCGGCGCTGCTGGCGCCGACCGAAATCCTCGCCCGGCAGCATTATGAAAGCCTGCGCCGCATGGCAGAACCGACGGGCGCGCGCGTTGCGCTGCTCACCGGCCGCGACAAGGGCCGGGCACGCGAGGCAACGCTGATGGGGCTGCTCGACGGCAGCATCGACATCGTCGTGGGCACACATGCAATTTTCCAGGACAAGGTCGCCTATCGCAACCTGGCGATGGTGGTCATCGACGAGCAGCACCGCTTCGGGGTCGGGCAGCGGCTGATGCTGGCCAGCAAGGGCAAGCGCGCACCGCATGTCCTCGCGATGACCGCGACACCGATCCCGCGCACGCTGACGCTGGCGCAATATGGCGAACTCGACGTCAGCAAGCTCGACGAACTGCCACCCGGACGGCAGGCAATCGATACGGTGGTGATGGGGCAGGAGAAGCTGGCGGCGCTGGTCGACCGGCTGGCCGCGCAGATGGCAGAGGGGCGGCAAGCCTATTGGGTGTGCCCGATGGTGCGCGAAATGGATGGTCCCGAAGATATCGCCGCCGCCGAAGCGCGCTATGCAGCGCTGAAGGAGCGCTTCGGTGACCACGTGGTCATGGTCCATGGACAGATGCCGGGTGAAGCGAAAGACACCGCAATGGAGCGGTTCGCGCGCGGTGATGCGAAATTGCTGGTGGCGACGACCGTGATCGAAGTGGGCGTCGATGTCCCCAATGCCACGTTGATGGTGATCGAGCAGGCGGAACGCTTCGGGCTCGCCCAGCTGCACCAATTGCGTGGCCGTGTGGGGCGCGGCAGTCAGAAATCCTTCTGCGTGCTGCTTCATGGCGAGGCGCTGTCCGAAACCGCGCAAGAAAGACTGAAGTTGATGCGCCAGACGCAGGACGGTTTCCTGCTTGCGGAGGAGGATTTGCGCCTGCGCGGCGGCGGCGAACTTCTCGGCACGCGGCAGTCAGGCGACACGCCGTTCACGATTGCGACGCTGGATCAGATCACCGAACTTCTGCCTAAGGCCTATGACGATGCGCGCCTGCTGATGGACCGCGACGGCGGACTCGAAGGTCGGCGCGGAGAAGCGGCACGCGTGCTGCTGTATCTGTTCGAACGCGATTTCGGCGTGAAGACGCTACGCGGCGGTTAGCAGCCGAGCAGCGCGAGGTCTCTCTCCGCCGGAGCACAATAGCTCTGCCCGAACAGCCGCACATGGATCAACCACATCCACAGCCGGTAAGCAGGCAGACGCGCGCGCCAGCCGGCAGCCAGTTCGAGCTGGTCGAAGAACCCTTCGGGCGGGCTGTCGAAAACGGTCAGTGCGGCGGCATCGACTTCGCGGTCGCCATGATAGGCGCACGGATCGATCAGCGTCAGTGCTGCGCCGTTCCAGACGATATTGCCGCCCCACAGGTCACCGTGGAGTAGCGCGGGAGGCGGATGGCTGGGCAACAGGTCGGGCAGCCTTGCGGCCAGAGTCTCCACGCGCTGCGCCAATGGTGCAGGCAGGTGTGGGACATGGCACAGCAGGCGCTGGTCGCGCCAGAATTCGACCCAGTCGGTGCGCTGCGCATTGTGAACCGCAACGTGGCGAAAGGCATGGTCCTCGCTCCATCCGTAAGGCTCGGCCTTCGCGGCTGCGTGCAGGATGTCGAGAGCGTCGGCGAGCGAATGCCAGGCCGCTTCGTCCAACGGGCGTGCGGCACCCGCGTCGGTCATCACGAGCCAGTCATCCTGCATGCCGACCACCTCGGGGACTGGCGCACCCAGCGCATGCATCGCACCAAGCATGCGTGCTTCCCGCGCAGTCGTGGGACCGTGTTTGGCGATAAGCGTCCGTCCGTCGGCCAGCGCTAGACGGCTGGCGCCCGAGGTATCGCCGCCCGCGAGGGTCTCGGCCCCGATGACCTTGGCGCCGCAGAGCGGCTCGAGGACGGCGTCAGCGTGTCTCATCGAGCAGGACGGCGACCAGCGCGCGGGCTCCCGCGTCGACTTCGTTCCATGTCGCGCCGAAGCCGTCGGCCCCGCCGTAATAGGGATCGGCCACTTCGCGCCCTTCCTGCCCGGGGACGATATCGAGCAACATGGCGACCCGCGCCCTGCCATCGCCCGGATCGACGCGGGCGATATTGGCCATGTTCGAACGGTCCATGCCGAAGATGTAGTCGAAGTCGTGGAAATCCTGTGCGGCAAGCTGCCGTCCGCGATAGCCGGTAACGTCCACCCCGCGTTGACGGGCTTCGGCGATGGTCCGCGGATCGGGTGCTTCGCCGACATGGTATCCCGCGGTGCCTGCGCTGGCGACATGGACCTCGAGCCCGGCCTCGTCGGCAGCTTTGCGGAAGGCCGCTTCGGCGAGAGGCGAACGACAGATGTTGCCGAGGCAGACGAACAGGATGCTGGGCGTGGACATGGTGCGACTTAACCGGGCGACCGGCGTCGGCGCAACCCTCACGCAGTGGTGCGGACCTGGTTCCTGCCGCTGGTCTTGGCATCGTAAAGCGCGGCATCGGCACGCGTCATCAGATGGTCGATATCATCCTCTGCCTGGAACTGGGCGATCCCCACGCTGACGGTAAAGGCGATGATCGCATCATTGCGCACCACCGGTGTCCCGGCGATGGTTTCGCGCAATCGGCCGCACACCGCCCGCGCGCTGGCGAGATCGGCGCGCGGCAGGATCACGCCGAATTCCTCGCCGCCGATACGCCCGACGATATCGTTCTCGCGCAGGGCCGATTTCGCCCGTTTGGCAACTTCTTCGATAACCGCGTCCCCGGCCGGGTGACCGAAGCGGTCGTTGATGCGCTTGAAATGATCGATGTCGAAGATTGCGAGGCTCAACCTCGGGGTCTGTTCGGCCTGCGATGCCGCGATCTCCCGGCTGAGATCGCTCATGAACGAGCGACGGTTGGGGAGGGCGGTCAGCGCATCGGTCATGGCGAAGACTTCGAGTTCGCGCCGGGCGGCATCTTCGCGCGCCAGCGCCTTGCGGACGTAGTTCGTGGTGACGATTGACAGGCCCAGCAGCAACAGACCGATCCCGGCCAGCAGATATTGGTAGAGCTCGTTGGCGACAGCGCTTCTCTGCGCTGCACGCGAGGACGCCGCCAGCGCTTCGCGCTCGCTTGCCTGGATCGCATCGAGAGTGCGGGTAATCGCCTCGATTGCATCGCGGTCGCTCCCGCTTCGCATGATCCGCATCGCGTCGCTCTGACGGCCTTCGTCGGCCAGCTTGATCATCGCATCAATGACCATGTTCAGATGCGCCAGATCGATTGCCAATGCGCGGGTCCGCAGCAACTGGTCGCGATTGTCGCCGATCAGCGCAGTCAGTCGTTCGTGCGCCGTAGAGGCGGCCTGGCGACCTTCGTCGAAAGGCTCGAGAAAGGCAGGCCTCCCGGTCAGCAGATAGCCGCGACCGCCACGCACCTGCTGCAGCGCTGCCGAGCGCAGGTGGTCGGTTTCGAGCAGGACCTGCAGAGTCTGATCCTGGCGCTGTTCTGCCGCGGTGCGCTCGATCGAGGATTGCCGGGCGCTCCAGCTGGCGCCCGCCAGCAGCAGGGCCAACACGGCGACGCAGCCGATCAGGAAATAACCCCGCCAGTCCGAACCCTGTGTGCGCGCCGCAACGTGCTTTACCAACCACATGATGCAAGGCCCGCTTCCATGAGCGATTTATGCGCCCCGGCTGGTTAATCGTGCGATAACGCTACATGCGGGGGAACCACACGCAGCGACGCATTCAGCGGTTCCGGCGGCCTTCGACAAGCGCATCGACCACGCCGGGGTCGGCCAGCGTCGAGGTGTCGCCCAGCGCCCCGTGATCGTTCTCGGCAATCTTGCGCAGGATCCGCCGCATGATCTTGCCGCTGCGGGTCTTGGGCAGGCCGGGAGTGAAGTGGAGATGGTCGGGTGTCGCGATCGGGCCGATTTCCTTGCGCACATGCGCGCGCAGTTCGGCGGTCAGGTCTTCGCTCTCCGCGACATCGGCATTGAGCGTGACGTAGCAATATATTCCCTGACCCTTGATGTCGTGCGGGAAGCCGACCACCGCGGCTTCGGAGACGTTGGGATGGAGGACCAGCGCGCTCTCGACTTCCGCCGTGCCCATGCGGTGCCCCGACACGTTGATCACATCGTCCACGCGTCCGGTGATCCAGTAATAGCCATCTTCGTCGCGGCGGCAGCCATCGCCGGTGAAATATTTGCCGGAATAGGTGCTGAAATAGGTCTGCACGAAGCGGTCGTGGTCACCGTATACCGTGCGCGCCTGTCCCGGCCAGCTGCGGGTGATGCACAGATTTCCCTCCGCCGCGCCGTCGAGCACCTCGCCCTCGGCATCGACCAGCTGCGGGCATATGCCGAAGAACGGGCGTCCGGCGCTGCCCGGCTTCATGTCATGCGCGCCGGGCAGGGTGGTGATCATCACGCCGCCGGTTTCGGTCTGCCACCAGGTATCGACGATCGGCAGTTCGCCCTTGCCGACAGTGTCGTGGTACCAGCGCCAGGCTTCCGGATTGATCGGCTCGCCCACGCTGCCCAGCAGGCGCAGCGACGACAGGTCGTGCTTGGTCACGTGCCCTTCGCCCTCGCGCATCAGGGCGCGAATGGCCGTGGGCGCAGTGTAGAAGATATTGACCTGGTGCTTGTCGCAGACCTGCCAGAAACGGTCGTGATCGGGGTGATTGGGCACCCCTTCGAACATCAGCGCGGTCGCGCGATTGAGCAGCGGACCGTAGACGATATAGCTGTGCCCGGTGACCCAGCCGATATCTGCGGTGCACCAGAAAACCTCGCCTTCGCGGTAATCGAAGACATGACGGAAGGTGGTCTCGGTCCAGACCGCATAGCCGCCCGTCGTGTGCAGCACGCCCTTGGGCTTGCCGGTTGACCCCGAGGTGTAGAGGATGAACAGCGGGTCTTCCGCTTGCATCGGTTCGCAGGGGCAATCTGCTGCGACGTCGGCAGAAAGTTCGTGGTACCAGTGGTCGCGGCCGGCGGTCATGGCCACTTCGCCCCCGGTATGGCGCAGCACCAGCACCGCCTTGACCGAAACCTTGCCGAGCGCGGCATCGACATTGGCCTTGAGCGGAATGCGCTTACCCCCGCGCAGCCCCTCGTCGGCGGTCACGATCCAGTCACTGCGGCAGTCCTCGACCCGTCCCGCGATCGCTTCGGGGCTGAAGCCGCCGAAAATGACCGAGTGGATCGCCCCGATCCGCGCGCAGGCGAGCATGGCGAAGGCGCCTTCCGGAACCATCGGCATGTAGATCGTCACCCGGTCACCCTTCGCCACGCCCATCTTGCGCAGGGTGTTGGCCATGCGGATCACTTCGGCCTGCAATTGGGCATAGGTGATCCGGCGCACGTCACCGGCGGGATCGTCGGGCTCGAAGATCAGCGCGGTGCTGGCCCCGTGGCCCGCCGCGACATGGCGATCGACCGCATTGTGGCAGATGTTGAGCACGCCGTCCTCGAACCACTTGATCGATACCGGATCGTAGGACCAGTTGGCGATCACGGTCGGGTCCTTGATCCAGTCGAGCCGATCGGCCTGGCCAGCCCAGAACGTATCGCTGTCCTCGATGCTGCGCGCGTAGAGCGCCTGGTAATCTTCCAGCGTACAACCGGTACCCTCGATGGCTGCCGTGGGACGCTTGACCCAGCCCGAACGATCCTCTGCCTCAGTCATGCCGCATTTCTCCCTCTTGTGTGTGTATCTCTAGGCATTCGGCGCGATGCTGCAAACGGTTAGTCGGGCCTCGCAATTCGGCGTTCCACCGGTTACGGCGCCCCCCATGACCCTGTTTCGCAGCTTGATGGCCGGTACCGGCCTGTCGCTGGCGCTGTGCGCCGTTAACCCAGCATTCGCCCAGGATGATCCTGTGATCGTCGTGACCGGAAGCGGTTTGGAGCAAACACCCGCTGCGCCGGCCTACGATACCCAGGTCATCGACCGTGACCAGCTGGTGTCGGTACCCTCGGGCCGGATCGAGGATGCGCTGAGCGCGGTCGCAGGTTTCCAGCAATTCCGCCGTTCGGACAGCCGTTCTGCCAATGCTTCGGCGCAGGGCGCGACGCTGCGCGCGCTGGGCGGCAATGCGACCAGCCGCGCGCTGGTGCTGCTCGACGGTGTGCCGATGAGCGATCCGTTCTTCGGCTATATCCCCTTCAGTGCAATCGCGCCCGAGCGCCTGGCGCAAGTGCGCGTAACGCGGGGCGGGGGATCGGGGCCCTTCGGTGCTGGCGCGCTGGCAGGGACGATCGAGCTGGAGAGCGCCGGTATGGACTCGCTGGGCGGCTTCACCGGGCAAGCGCTTGCCAATGACCGCGGCGAAACCGAACTGTCGGCCAGCACCGGCGCACAGCTGGGCAGCGGTTTCGTCGTGGCATCAGGGCGCTGGGACCGCGGAAAGGGATTCTTTACCACGCCCGAGGCGGACCGCGTTCCGCTCAGCGCGCGCGCCGCATTCGACGGCTGGTCGGCCCAGATTCGCGGCGTGGCCCCGGTGTCGGGCGATGTGGAACTGCAGGTCCGGGGGCTGGCCTACCGTGACGAACGCACGCTGCGGTTCGAAGGGGCCGACAGCACGATCGAGGGACAGGATGCCAGCGTGCGACTGGTTGGCCGCGGCGCCTGGGCCTTCGATGCGCTTGCTTATATCCAGGCACGCAACTTCACCAATATCGTCGTCAGCTCGAGCCGCTTTGTCCCCGTGCTCGACCAGCGCAACACGCCTGCGACGGGGCTGGGGGGCAAGTTCGAACTGCGGCCCCCGGTGGGCGATGCGCATGTGCTGCGGCTGGGCGTGGACTATCGCAATGCGCAGGGCGAATTGTTCGAAACCGCTATCAGCGCCTTTTCGGGTAACGTCACTGCGCGCCGGCAGGCGGGCGGGACCAACACCGATCTCGGTTTCTTCATCGAGGATGACTGGACCCTGGGGGCAATGGTGCTGACCGCGGGCGCGCGGCTCGATCGCTGGACCATCCGTGACGGGTTTTACCGTGAGCGCGACGCTGCGGGCACGCTGCAGATCGATGCCGGCTATCCGGACCGGTTGGGCTGGGATACCTCGTTCCGTGGAGGATTGCTGTACCGGGCGAACCCGCTGATCGCCCTTCGTGCAGCAGCCTATTCGGGCTTGCGGCTGCCGACACTGAACGAATTGTACCGCCCCTTCGTGGTTTTCCCCGTCGTCACGCAAGCGAATGCCGCCCTCGAGAACGAGCGTCTCGAAGGGTTCGAGGCGGGTGTCGATCTCACGCCGTCACCGTCCGTCAAACTGTCGCTGACCGCCTTCGACAACCGGGTGAAGAATGCGGTGGCCAACGTCACGCTGGGCACCAATCTGCGTCAGCGCCGCAATATCGACGCGATCCGTGCGCGCGGCCTCGAAGCCGCCGCATCCGCGAATGTCGGGCGGCTCTCCTTCGATGCTTCGGCTTCATGGACGGATGCCGAAGCGCGCGGTTCGGGATTTGCTGCAGTGCTCGACGGAAACCGTCCGTCGCAGACGCCGCGTTTTGTCGGCGGGGCATCGCTTGCCTGGCGCCCGGCAGAAGCCTGGCTGCTTTCGGCCACGATCCGTCATGTCGGTGCGCAGTTCGAGGACGATCGCGAAACCAACATCCTTCCAGCCGCGACCACGCTGGATGCCTACGCGCAGATACCCCTGCTTCGAGATGTCGCGCTGGTGCTTCGCGGCGAGAATCTGACCGACGAGACCATCATCACCCGCAACCAGAGCGGATCGATCGATCTCGGCGTCCCGCGGACTGTCTGGGCGGGGGTGAAGATCGGCCTCTGACCGGCGACCTTCACCTCACCTGCAGGTCAGACGACCGCGAGATGCCGATTGCTCAGCGTGCCGCTGTAATTTTTCTTCAGTCGCACCTTCCGTTCGAGATCATCGATGATCGCGCCGCTGAAATCGACTCCGCTGAGGTCTTCCATATAGCTGAGCGCACCAGGGCTATCGACATTCACTTCGATCATCCGGTCTCCGACGATATCGAGCCCGGCCAGATACATGCCATCGTCTATCAGCTTGGGCGCGCACATCTCGGCCGCGCGCATCGCCGCCTCGTCGGGCTGTTCGAGATCGGCCTTGCCGCCCGCCGAGAGGTTCGAGCGATGATCTTCGGTCGTGCTCGAGCGGCGCAGCGAGGCGAAGGTGCCGTCGACTTGGAGCGGGCGCCCATTGAGCGTGATGACGCGAAGGTCGCCCTCGGCTGCAGCAGGCAGGTACTCCTGCACGATCGCATAGCCATCGCGGGTGATCGATTCGATGATCTGGTTGAGGTTCTGGCGGTTCTTCTTGTCGACAATGAAGACTCCTTGTCCGCCCGAACCTTGCAATGGCTTGAGCACACCCTTGCCGTCATGTTCTTCCAGAAACGCGCTGACTTCGTCGGCGTGGCGCGTGATGCAGGTGGCCGGGCGCACTTCCTCGGGAAAATGCTGGAAATAGGTCTTGTTCTGCGCGTCGGTCAGATGGCTCGGATCGTTGAGCACGATCGTGCCGTGCGCGGCCGCAAGCTGCGCGAACAGCAGCGACGACGGCGGCGCCCACGGCCGCGTGGTCAGTTCGTCGGCCGGGTCGCTGCGTAGCATGACGATGTCGTAATCCTCGACCACGATACGCTTTTCCGGAGCGTCGTTCTGGAGGTGGTCGAGATAGGCGGCGTCATCAGCATAGTCTCCCGGCTCGGGCACGCTCGCCATCGCGCAGATCCGCCCCGAGGATTCGTAGATGAAATCCGCCAGCCCGAAGAAGGCCAGTTCGTGCCCGCGGGCGGCGGCCTTCCGAGCGAGGCGGATGGTGGTGTAATCGGCCTGTTCGGTCTCGATCCGATTGACGACAAATGCGAGTTTCATGCTGCAGTGCTTTCCGTGTAGAATTGTTCGACGCGCATTTGCCGAATTGGGGAAATGGGGTCTTTGGCTGGCGGTGCCGCAAATTCATCGGGCACGATTGCGGGCGGTTGCAGGAAGCCGTCGTCGAGAAGCCGCTCCAGCAGTGCCCGCTGCTTGAGCGCGAACTTGCCGATGAAGAGGAATTCCGTCGATCCGCCGCCCGCCAAATAGGCGAGTAGGTCGACCAGCCCATGCAGGTACAACGCGTCCTTGGTCATGCCGCCACCGCGCAATGCGCGGACGGTGGTGTCGAATGCGGTTTCGCTACGCAGGTGATACTCTTCGCGCATCTTTGCGAATATCTCGCTTGCAGGCCGGCCATCGATTGCCATGCGGGCAGCCACCGCGCGCGCCGCCAGGACCCGCAGGCGTGACGGCGGCATGTCGCCGGCGAGGTATTCTGCCAGAACGGCGATGCCTTCCTGCAATGCATCGTAATCGGCAAGCCCGCATTCGAGCACGCTGAGCGGTTGGCAGCGACCGTTGAACCGCGTCACCGTATGGGTGCCGACTTCATGGCGGATCAGCGGTTCGACGCGGTTGCGCGGACAAGTATAGTCGAAGGCGACATGCAGATTGCCCGCCGCTGTAAAGATGTGGGTGCCCGGCGTGGTTTCCTCCACCACTTCGAAATCGAAGCGCGGATCTTTCGCGCGGTAGCTGTCCATCGCCTCGCGTGCGGCTGCCATGAAGGCCTGCGCATCGACGCGCTGGGCGGTTGGCCGGTCGCGGATCGGTACCTCTTCAAGCACTTTCTCGGCTACCGCCAACAGGGCCGCATCGACATCGCCGAACAGGTCGATCGATGCCATGGTGAAGCCGTCGCGGCCGCGCAAGCGGACCAGTTCGATCTGCCGGTCGAGTTCGCGCTGCTTTTCGATCAGCAGCGCCTCGATATCGAGATTGCCAAGCTGTCGCATCGGGAGGTCGAGCAGTTGGGAGCGCAACGCCCCGAGATCGTCGGGGATCGGCGGGTATTCCAGTTCGGGCAGCACCTTGTACCCGCTGTCGCGAAAACCTTCGGCGACCGCGTCGAGGTTTGTCGGCGTGAGATAGGACAGCCAGTCGATCCGGCCGTCGATCCGTGCCAGCGCCCGGTCCGTTTCGCGTGCCGTTGCGGTAAATTCGATGTCATCGCTCATCGGTTGAGCTTGGCCAGTTCCGTGCGGGCCACGCCGAGCGCATGCATCAGCCCGGTACGCAGATCCTGCGCCGCGCCGATGTCGAGCGTGCCCGTCCATTCGTCCATGAATATCTTCTTGTATTCAAGGGTGATGACGCAGGTGCGCTTGCCATAGGTTTCGAACAGCCATTCGGGGAAGTTCCCGCCATCGGGATAGCGGACATTTTCGCCGATCTGCAGCGCATTGCCGCGCATCGTGTGTCGCCCGAGCTCCTCGGTGAAGCGCCCCAGAAGATCGCCGAATACCCCGCGGTCGAGCGTTGTTGCTCCGATATCGATATCGGGGTTTTCCTCGACCGGCGCCGCTTCGGCCTCTGCCCCGTCGCGGCGGTGGTTGTAGCTGTGAAGATCGAGCACCAGAAGCCGGCCGTGCTGGTCGAGCAAACGGTCGAACAGCGTCCGCATCTCGGCATAGAAGCGATCGTGCAATTGGCGCGAAGTCTCGATCTGGCCTTCGGGAAGCCCATCCTGCCAGATCTTCAGGCCCCAGGTATCTGCCGGATCCGGGCTGATGCAGCCCGTGCGGGGGCGGTTCATGTCGCATTCGAAGCGTGAGCGGTTCACACGGACGAGGTTGTCGCTCAGTGACAGGAAATAGTCGGTAAGCGGGTCTTCCTCGCGCCGGCGGTCTTCGGGATCGATCGCGAGATAGGGCGCCAGCTCGTCACGGACGACATGCCCGGCGTGGATGGCAGTGGCCACGACCGGGCCCCCGTTGGTGATGATATTCCAAGGCGGCCCATCGTTGTGGGAGGTGGTTTGTTGTGCGTGCATGGTAGGACAATGCCTCGCCGCGGGGAGGGGTCCGAGAAATTGTCTCCCACGGCTTTTGGCCGCTGCGCGGATGCCACAGGGCGCCGCTCACGGGACTACGATACCGCGAAGCCAGCGGATTTGCCGAATCCGGGCTGCATGCCCCCGCCGTGGGTGGTTCGAACCGGTCCTCAGGCCGCCCATGGCCCGGTGACGGCCAGGGTGCGGGTGGGCGAATAGGCGTTGACGAAGAACCATCTGCCATCGGGGGAGAAGCATCCGCCGGCAAGTTCGGTCTGCATCCGCAGGCGTCCAAAGGGATAGGCGCGCCCATCCGGGGTGATGCCGCGCAAATGGTTGTCGACCACGTCGGTGTACTGGTCCTCGCAGACGATCAGATGGCCATTGGGGCCGACGGTCAGGTTGTCGCCATAGTTGAACTGGTCCTCGCGCTCGCTTTCGAAGAACAGTTCGATCGTATCCGCGGCTGTTCCGCGGCCCGGAACAAGCCGGAAAATCTGGCCCAGCTTGCGCTGCCCGCCATTGGTCGAGCAGACGAACAATGCGTCGGTCCCCATGTGAATGCCTTCGCCGCGTGCGACCAGCGCCGCGCCTCGCGCCGCCGCGCGGTGACGCAGATCGTCCTGCGGTGCCTCGACATTCTCGCAGTCGATCCAGCGCACCGCATGGCGCGTGCCAACGGCCATGGCCGGGCCTGCCCAGTTGCGCGTATCGGCCAAGCCTTCGACCACCATGGCCTGCAGGCGTCCGCCTGCGCGCAGATTGCCCGGAACTGCCGGGAGGAAACGATACAGTACGCTGTCGCCGCGGTCCTCGGTCAGATAGACGATGCCGGTCACGGGATCCACGCAAGCCGCCTCGTGGTTGAACCGGCCCATTGCGGTGAGCGGCACCGGCTCGACAAGCCCGGTTGCCGAAGCGAGAACTTCGAACACCCAGCCATGACTTTGCGCGAGGCCCTCGCCGGGTCCCACGGGGGCTTCCTCGCAGGTCAGCCAGCTTCCCCATGGCGTGATGCCGCCAGAACAATTGCGGATGGTCCCCGCCAGTGTCCGAAACTCGCGTTTGACCTCCAGCGTACGCGCATCGAGCACGATATTGGTCGTGCCCCCCGGCACGATCGCTCCTTCATAGGTGCCGTAACCTGCGGCCGGCGTGCCGCCCGCTTCGTCGCTCGGTACGAGCTCGTGATTGCGGATGAGCACCAGCTCGTCGCGCCCCAAGGGCAGGCAGCCCATGCCATCGGCCTTGTCGGGCACGGTCCCGCCGTCGTCCATCGGCGTGCCGAGCTGCGACAGCAGGCGGTAGGAAAAGCCGCGCGGCAGGTCGAGCATCCCTGCGGGATCGGGGATCAGCGGGCCATAGTCGGTAAAGCCGCTTCCCGAAGCGGCCAACGAAGATGCTTGTCTCGTGCAGCCGTTCAGCAGCAGTCCCGCAAAGGCTGTGCCCGTTGCGCCGAGAAAGTTTCGTCGGTCGATATGCATGGTATCTCGGTCCTCGATCCTGCTCTTGCTCGGGCGCGATTTTGCTGCGCGGCCAATTTTTTCCGCATCTCGCTCACTCTGCGCCGGTGACGCAGGCGAGGCAACCGGGTCTAACTGTCGAAGATGACACATTGACTGCGCTCCGCCGCAAGGCGACAGATCGGTCGAACCGCGAGCGAGAGGATTGACGAGATGGCGATAGGCAGGCTGGCGACGGGGATCGCATTGCTGGTAATACCGATGGGCAGCGTCTTGGCACAGCAAGCCGAACCCGCGCCGCATAACGCACCGGCACGAAGTGTCGAAAACCAGCGCGCGGCGCCCATGACGGGTGCGGCAATGGGCAGCGACCGCACCGGGCCCGAACGCCGTTTCACCGGCGCCGATCTGTTCGACATCGCGATTGCGGCCGACCCGCAGATCAGCCCTGATGGCCGCCATATCGCCTATGTTCGCCGGACGAACGACATCATGTCCGACCGCGCCGTCAGCTCGATCTGGTTGATCGACACCCGCACCGGACGCGAAACGCCGCTCGCCGGGCGCAATGGCGATGCCTTCAGCCCGCGCTGGTCGCCCAGCGGCGACCGTCTTGCCTATGCGTCGACCGAAGCGGGCGGGGCGCAGCTGTGGGTGCAATGGCTGGATGGCGGCGAGGCCATCCGCCTGACCGGCCTACCGACGGGCCCGTCGAGCATCGCCTGGGCCCCCGACGGCCGTTCGATTGCCTACACTATGAAGGTCAAGGACGAGGGGCCCAAGCTGGGATCGGCGCCGGCGAACAAGCCGGAAGGCGCCGACTGGGCCGAACCGCTCGAGATCCGCGACCTGCTGACCTATCGCGCCGACGGGCAGGGGTATGTCGAGCCCGGTTTCCAGAAGATATTCCTCGTTCCGGCAACCGGGGGTGCGCCGCGGCAGCTGACCTACGGGCGGTATCACGACGGCGGCCCGCTCAGCTGGTCGCCTGATGGATCGACGATCTATTTCGGTGCCAACCGGCGCGCGGACTGGGAAGAGGATCCCGTCGAGGGCGAGATCTACGCGCTCGATGTGGCGAGTGGCAGCGTGACCCAGCTGACCGATCGGGACGGCCCCGATCATAGCCCGGTCGCATCGCCCGATGGCCGGCTGGTGGCCTATCTCGGCTTCGACGATGCCCTGCGCGCCTATGAGGATGACGACCTCTATGTCATTGACCGCAGTGGCGGAAGCGTCCGCAATTTGACCGCCGAGTGGGGATATAGCCCTGCAGGTATCCAGTGGGATGCAGACGGCCGCGCGATCTACGCGCAATATGATATCAGCGGGGAGACCCACGTCGCGCGTATCGGTCTCGATGGCTCGGTGCGCGATGTGGTCGAGGGCGTCTCGGGCGGGGGGCTCGATCGGCCCTATACCGGGGGGAGCTTCTCAGTTTCGGACAACGACGCGATTGCCTTTACGGCGGGAACGGCCACGCGCCCGGCGGAAGTCGGCCTGCAACGCGGCGGCGACCCTCGGATACTGACCGATCTCAACCGCTCGCTTCGCGCGGTGAAAACGCTGGGCGAAGTGCGCCGGATCGCGGTGCCGTCGAGCCATGACGGGCTCGAGATCGAGGGGTGGCTGACCTTGCCGCCGGGCTATGCCGAAGGCCAGCGTGTGCCGCTGATCCTCGAAATCCATGGCGGACCCTTCGCCGCCTACGGCCCGCATTTCTCGACCGACAACCAGCTTTATGCCGCTGCCGGCTATGCAGTCCTGTCGGCCAATCCGCGCGGTTCGACCAGCTATGGGGAAGACTTCGCCAACGAGATCGACAAGGCCTATCCGGGCAATGACTATTTCGATCTCATGTCGATCGTCGACCGTGCGATCGCGCTGGGGATTGCCGATCCCGACCAGTTGTTCGTTACCGGAGGATCGGGCGGCGGCGTGCTGACCAGCTGGATCGTCGGCAAGACCGACCGGTTCAAGGCTGCCGCCACGCAGAAGCCCGTGATCAACTGGACCACGCAGGCGTTGACCGCCGACGGTCCCGCGTTTTTCGGCCGTTACTGGATCGGCGCACAGCCCTGGGAAGACCCCGAGAC
>Ga0114911_1000871_pt1 | contig 17310 bp, 20 predicted proteins | sample MalvireepMed_904_FD_89688 | JGI IMG/M metagenome (GOLD analysis project Ga0114911, IMG submission 89688) | Marine viral communities from the Global Malaspina Expedition - Malaspina viral metaG DeepMed_904 | ecosystem: Environmental > Aquatic > Marine > Oceanic | place: Mediterranean Sea...
AATTGAAAATGCTCCGCTTGAAAGTGCTCCATCTGTTAGTGCAATGGATCGTAGTAGAATATATCAAGTTGGTGGAAAAGTATTAGAATATAAAGAAGGTGGTAAAGTAAAATAATGATAATATTTTATTGTCATAAATGTGGAAAGAAAGGTGAATTTGAGACCAAGAAAGAGATGAAATGTGATTGTGGTAACTATGCAGAAATTGATAAGAAACGTAATCGTACAAGTAATCACATTAACATGCGTAAAACTTGGTCTGGAACTACAAAACTAGAATTTAGTACAACGACAGTTGATGAATCAATTAAGAAAATGAACGATGGCATTTGATACTCAAATACAAGATTTAGTTGGGACTTCTTTTACTGACCAGACTGCTATGGATCAATGGGCTGCTGATGCATGTAAAGAGATAATTCATCGATTGCCTAGAGATTTAAAAATGAAATGTGCCACAAGGAGCACTTTAAATGCATCGACAACAACTCTTGATTTAGATAGTAAGGGAGCTATTTTACATGCTACTCGTTTATCGGCTGATTCTGGTGGATATGAAAAAGCTTGTAGGAGAATAGATGGTAGATATGGAGATCTTACAAATGATTCTACTGATTTACATTATTATGCAACTGCAACTGATCCTGTGTATTTTATAACAAATAATTCTTCTGGGAATCCAACGCTCTTTGTAAGACCTAATCCAACAAATGCACAGCCATCTTATATACATCATATTTCATATCCAACAGTAGATGTGAGTGCTGATAGTACAATTGCAAATTTTCCTGATGAGGCTGAATATCTTGTGGTATTGTATACATCTATGAAAGCATTGCATCAGCAGATGAATTCTAAGCAAAGTGATTTGCCAAGTCTTGCTCTTCCACCAGCACCAACGAGTCCAACGCTTTCTACGACAGCGGTTAGTTTTAGTCAAACTGCACCTACTTTTACAAAACCAGCTGTTGCCCTAGATTTTGCACAAGTAAATGATTATATTGATACTAATGAAGATGTAGAACTTTCATCGGCAAAATTGCAAGAAATATCTGCTCAATTAAATGAATTCAATTCAAATATTAATAATGAACAAACAGAATTTAATAAAGAGAATGTTGAATATCAAGCTCAATTGCAAATATCATTGGCAAATGCACAATTTGATAATCAGGAAGATGCTAGGAAGTTGCAAAAATTTCAGACAGAAGTATCTGCATATCAAGCAGAAGTAAATTCTAAGGTGCAGGAATTTACACAAACTCTACAAAAACATTCAACAGATTATCAGTGGTTAGTTGCTCAATATGGTCAATTAAAATCTGATTATTCACAAGGATTACAAGCATTAAGTGGCGGAAAAAAGGGGAAATAAAAAATGGCAGCAGATCGAGCAACAGTAAGTATATCGGCATCATTACTACCAGATGAAATAAAGACATCTGTTGGAGGTACGCTAGTATATGATCTAGATGATTTCGGTGATAATAATAAATGGGCATATTCACTTACGATTGTAGGTGCTACATCAGAAGATGCTTTACTAGCAACAGTTGCATATTTAGGGCAAGGTACTGCAGAAGAGGGAGGAACAGCGTCAGTAGCAGCTGATGATGATGTTTTGTTCCTTTTTGTAAAACATACAGGAACAACTGATGGTTCAACAACAACTACGGCTACATTAGCTTTAAATTTAGCTGGAACTGCAGCAACGGGTTCTGCAGCTGGTGATATAGTGTTAAAGCCAGGTGAATGTTTTGCAGCAAGAATGGGTACTGCTAACCCTATGGCAAATATAAATGCTGATTCATCTTCAGGTAATATACAAGCTCAAGTATTTGTTATAGCTGATGATGGTGGGGTTTAATTATGACATCTAAAAATATTATAGAACAAATAGAAGCATTATTTGGTCGTCAATCAGAGGGGTACATGATTCGTTTAATGAATGATGGTCTTGCTAATATGTCATCAAAGAAACAGGAATATACTGTATCGGCAGTTACGGATTTAGAGCAATACAAAAGATGGTATACACTTGATGACCAAGTAATTGACATTACAAAAATAGAAGTATTAGATACAAATAGTAGATACATAATGATACCAAAACTTTCAGATCCGCATAAGTTATTGCGTGAGGATACTGATGTAACTGAAGATTCATTAACAAGTAGTTAGGGGATATATGGCAAAAAGAGATTATCCTAATAATTATTTTGCATGGTATAATGATGATAAACGTGTTGCAATTTTAGCAGAAGATACAACAGCGGTAACTAATGAACGTACAAAAGAAAGATATGATACGTATCAAGATGCAGATGTAACAAATGGTCTTAGGATTACATACCATTCAAAATATGAAACAATTACAACTTCTAATTTTACTGGTGAATTAAGTACAACAAATGGACTTGATATAGGAATGCAAGTATCTTTGCTTTGCTATGTAAAATCCAGAATACATGAAGATAGAGGAGAATTTGAACAAGCGAGGTATTTTAGAACAATGTATGAAAGAGAATTAAAACAATATCCATCAAGAAAATCTGGTGTAAGAGTATTGTCAGTTCCTAATCTATAAAAGAGAGAATGTAAATGAGTTCAACAAGAACAACATGGTCAACTGATTCAAATACCACAGCAAGTGCTACTACTTCAACAGATTTTGATGTAAGTCTTGGTGGTACATTAACTATTGATGGAGCAACACAATTAAATAGTACATTAACTATTGGTGTTGATGATACTGGATATGACGTTAAATTCTTTGGTGCAACATCTGGTAAATACATGCTTTGGGATGAAAGTGCTGATGCACTTGTGGTATCAAATATTGGTGTTAATGAATCTTCACCAGATAATGTGCTTCATGTAACAAATTCAAATGGTGTTACGAAGGAATGTATTAAATTAGAACAATTAGATGTAGATGAACCATTTATTCTTTTTACTGGTACGTCAGCATCTGACCAAACTAAAAGTATTTCAACAGATACTTCTGTTGGATCTCTTACGGGACATATATTAGTAAGCGTAAATGGAACAGATTATTGGATTCCATTTTATGCAGCAAATTAGTAAACAATAACAAACACAGGAGAGTAATAAAATGAGCAAGAAGACACAAGAACAAGCAGAAACACAAGTGCAAGAACAAGCAAAAGTATTAGAAGAAGTTTCAAAAGGAAAAACAGAAGAAGAATTGAAAGAAATTGCAGCAACTCTTCAAGCACAACTTCAACATCATAAAACAATGTCTGTAAAGGCACAAGGTGCTTTAGAAGTTATTCTTCAAATGCTTCCTGAATTTAAAGATGATGGGGAACAAAAATAAATGTTGTTTAGAAAATGCAACCACGATCATCCTTTTTATATTGTCTTTGATAATTTCTTTGGAGCTCCTAATGGAGTATGGGAAAAGAAATCTACTGATAAGAAATACATGGTAGTGAATGATGAATCAATAGATCTAGAAACGGACTCTCTGCAAGAAGCAGAAGAGAGGTATCTAGAATTATGTGGTGCTGCTCACTCTGGGTCAGTAGGAAGATTTTTAATAGGAAAACATAAGCTTATTGAGGGGAAAGTAAAATTAATTAACGAATAGATCTGTATAGGGAGCATTCTCGCCCCGCACGGCAGATCATAACAATAGGAGAATAAGATGGCCCAATTACAAAAATTTAGAACACATGAAGCTCTAAATACTACAGCTGCTGGAAAATTTTCAGTAGCGGATGCATCTTCGGGTGGCTTAGGAGGTAGCTCTGGAGCTCAAATTACTGCTGGCTCAAGTGCAGATGTTACAAATACAAAACACTTTGATTTAGCAATTGATACTCACCAACTACTTCTTTATGCAGCTGGTAATGTTTATTTTAACTTTGCAACTTCAGATTTAGATATTGATGCTGATATAGATTTAATTCTTCCTGGGGGTGCTTTAACGAGTATTGCAGTTCCAATAGGCAAAAGAAGTTCTACTAGCGACACACTTAGATTTAATTTCAACTCTACATCTACAACTGCTCACGCAGTAAGAATAGTAGAGGTATAATATGTTAAGTAAAATATTACAAACAACAGGATTTTTAAGTTCTGGTGGGACAATAAGTGGTGACTTAACAGTAGAAGGTGATTTCGTTGTAGAAGGAGATGGTTCATTATCGCTTGATTCAACAATAACTGGTGAAGTGCTAATAATAGGTGGAGATGGTACTGTTTCTGGTACTACAGATGCAGATGCGAATGAGCTTGTAATTAGAAATGCTGTAGATGCAGGAATGCATATTTTTGCGGGGGAATCCTCAGGTCATACATCTTCAATAGTATTTGGTTCTGCGTCTGACCCAAATGGTGCAAATATGCACTACGAGTATAACACCAAAACAATGAAATTAGGTACTCAACATGGTTCTGGTATATTAACATTAAGAAGTGGTAATGGTACAAATGCATTGACTATAGATGCAAGTCAAAATATTGGTATAGGGATTGATTCTCCTGATGGTGCAGGATTACATATCCATTCTGCAACCGCTGGTTCTGTAACTGCTCATGCTAATGCGGATGAATTAGTGGTAGAGGGTAGTGGTGCTACTGGAATCTCTATATTAACGGCAGATGCCCAAACTGGTGCAATTATGTTTGGGTGTCCATCAGATACTCAAGCTGCAAGAATTACTAATACGCAAAGTACAGGAGTATTTACTGTTGGTGCTTCTCAAACAGGTGGTGTATTGAAGCTTGAGGCTGGGGCTGGTAATACTCGTATGATAATCGATGACAACTCCCGCATCAGCCTATCAAATAATGATTTAGGTACTTCAAATACAGTATTTGGGAAATTAGCTGGTGATGATTTAGCCTCTGGTGGTAATTATAATGTATTTATTGGTGAAAATGCTGGGCATGAAAATAGCGTAGGTGATAGAAATGTTGCTATTGGGTTTAATGCTTATGACGATGGTCATACTCTCGCAAATCTTGATAATATTTTTATTGGTTATGGTTCTGGTGGCGGTACATGGGTAACTGCTGCTTCAACGGGAAATACGGCAATTGGGTCTGGCTCTATGACTGGTGCTCAGAATGGTGCTTTAAATAATACTGCTATTGGATATCAAGCAGGAAATGTTATTTCAACTGGTGATGAAAACGTGGCAATTGGTAAAGATTCCCTGTTAGACCTCCAAGGTGGTTCAGGAAATACGGGGATTGGAACAGAGTCTTTAGCTAATGTTACATCTGGCAGTGAAAACGTAGGGATAGGTAAACAAGCTTTATATACCATCACAACTGTTGGTAGTAATACAGCAGTTGGTTATCAAGCATTGAAAGTAAATACTGCAGCAGGTAACACCGCAATCGGTCATTCAGCATTATTGGCTAATACAAGTGGTGTTCGCAATTTAGCTATTGGTAAATCGGCTGCTGATGCCATAATTGGCACAGATGACAGTATTGCTATTGGTTATGAAGCCTTAACTGCACTGGCAACTGATAATGCTGCAAGAAATATGGCTATAGGAAATTATGCTATAAAGACATTAAACGCTGACGGAAGGGATAACATCGCCATTGGTTTTGAGGCATTGGAGACTGCAAATCACGCTGACATAGATGGGAACATAGCAATAGGAAATTATGTATTGGATGATGTCGGAACTGCTGGAGTTTGGGGTTGTACAGCACTTGGATTTAATTCAATGACTGCTGCAAATCACGCAAATGCGTCTGGTACAACTGCCGTTGGATATTATGCACTTGCAGGTCTTTTATCTGGTGCTGGGAATACAGCTGTTGGGTATCAATCTGGATTAGCTCTAACTACAGGAGTACAAAACACACTTTTGGGTTATCAATCGGGACTTGATTTGAATGAGGGCGGTAGGAATACAGCAGTTGGATATGCAGCTCTTAGTGGTGCTTTAGATGCAAATGGAGATGAATCTGTTGATAATACATTTATTGGTCATGCGTCTGGCTCTGGAGATTGGGTAACAGCTGTATCTAATTATAATACAGCAGTTGGGTCTGGTACTATGATTGGAGATATGAATGGTGCTTTAGAGAATACTGCTATTGGATATGGTGCAGGAAATGTTATTTCAACTGGTGATGGTAATGTTGCTGTTGGAAAAGCAGCATTAAATGTTGCTACAACTGGTGGAAATAATGTTGCTGTTGGAAAATCTGCCTCACTTGCTTTAGTTGATGTTGATGATACTGTTTCAGTTGGTGTTTTTGCTTTATCAAAAGTAACCGATTCTAATGGTGATGGTGCTGTAGCATTAGGAGCTTTTGCTCTTCAAGATTTAAATACTGGTGCTGCTAATGGTTCAGCTGCAGTAGGATATAAGGCTGGTACAGAGTTAACTACTGGTGTAAGTAATACTATACTAGGTAGCGAAGCCCTTTCAACAGCGACTACAGCATTAAATAATGTAGCTATCGGGACTGGTGCAATGAAATCTGTTAAAACTGCAACTGTTGTTGATGGTTGTGTTGCAATTGGAGTTAATGCTCTTTTAGGAAATAGCTCTAATACTACAGGTATAAATGGAACTGTTGCTGTGGGTTATGCAGCTCTTACAGCTCTTCAAACTGGTTCAAAGAATACGGCTGTAGGGTATCAAGCAGGGTTGGCAGTAACAACTGGAGCCAGTAATACAGTTGTAGGGTACGATGCTTTAGTTACAAATATAGATGGGTCAGCTAATACAGCAGTAGGGCAGGATGCACTTTATACATTTGAAGCTGATTCAGCTGGTCATGGTGATAATACTGGCTTGGGGTATTTGGCAGGAAAATTTATTTCTACTGGCACAAATAATACTTTTGTAGGTTCTAATGCTGGTCTTGGTATAACTGGGACACCTTTGTCAGGAAATATGAATACCGCATTAGGTTATCAAGCTGGATTAGAACTTGAGGGTGCTGCTGCTTTTAATACAATGATTGGTGCTCGTGCAGGACAAACAACTGAAGCTGGTACTGAAAATACTTGTATAGGTTATAATTGTGTAGCATATGACGATACGGCAGATAATCAAGTTGTTATTGGAAATAATTTAACTGCTACAGATAAAAGTAATGCAGTTTTCATTGGTAATGACAGTAGTCATATTGAAAATGACTTTAATTCTGATGCTACATGGAATCATTCATCTGATGTAAGACAAAAGAAAGATATTGAAGATGATGTACTTGGGCTAAGTTTTATTAAAGATTTAAAAACAAGAACATATAAACATAAATCTCCAAGTGAATTTCCAGAAGAATGGACAGCATATGATGCTGATGATAAAGAGCCTATGGGTGGAGATAAAGTTATTCATGGATTCATAGCTCAAGAAGTTAAAGAAGCTTTAGATAAAGCTGGAGTAGATACATTCCAAGGTTGGAGTGATAGTGAGGATGGAAGGCAGAGAGTTTCATTTGAAGCTTTTGTTATGCCACTTATCAAAGCAGTACAAGAGCTTTCAGCACAAGTAGAAGAACTTAAAAACAAATAGGAGAGCGTGTAGTGTAATAACGCATATATGGCAAAATCAACAGTTAAACGTGCAATAATAACTCCAGACAAGCACTTTCCCTTAGCGGATAAGAAAGCAATAAGTTGCTTAACACAAGCAATAGAAATAGTAAAGCCAGATATATATGTTGATCTTGGAGATGTAGGGGAATGGGAAGGTGCTTCACATTGGCAATGGAAAAAGAAGAAAAGACCTCCACTTGAATATCAAACTCCCTTTATTGATGAAGATATAAAAGCGGTAAACAAAGGGATGGACATAATAGATGAATCTCTTGACAAAGTAAACTGTAAAGAGAAGCATATGATAGAAGGCAATCACGATGATTGGATGAATAGATTTGTTGATGAGCATCCATACTTGAAAGGATATAGGTTCAGAGAATGTGTAAAGCTAGACGAAAGAGGTTATATATATCATCCAGCGGGACACTACATGAAGATTGGGAAACTAGCTCTTTATCATGGACACCATTTTGCTGGGATAAGTCATACGAGGAATCATTTAATGAGGCTTGGAACAAATGTCATGTATGGTCATCACCACGATATTCAGCAATCGTCAGTAACCCATTTGGATGGAGTGAAGTCAGCGTGGAGTATAGGATGTCTGAAGGACATGAAGAATGAGAAGAATGAATTTCTACAAGGAAGGATGCACAATTGGAGTCATGCCTTTGCAATCGTTGATTTCTACGACAAAGGCTTTTTCACTGTGCATGTAATACAAATAATTAATGGCAAAACCTCATTATGGGGTGAACTTATAACAGGGAAATAATATGGCAGAACAATCAATAGCAGAGGTATTTGGAGAAAAATCAAAAGACGCTGATGAGATTATAGCACATACATTACAAGCTATTGCAAATATGCAAAGAGGTGAATCAGAAGATGTATTGTATCAAGCTATGACAAGAGGAGGTGATCCAAGATATATACATAGAAATATAAGGGGTCTTCCAACAGATGAAAGACGTGCATGGAGTGCAAATATGCTTAGATCAGCTATTGAGCAAGATCCAACATTCGCAGACACACTTTCACGTGAAGCTGGTATGGAAAGGCTTGCTCCACAAAGAAGTATAACAAGAAAATTAATGGAGCTTTTAGGATTTTAAATGGACTCAATAATAGACACGTTGAAAACGACAGGAGCAGGTGTAAGTGGGTGGTGGTTATCAGTTAGTGGGTGGCTGCCAGAAATAGTATCATTATGTGTGGGTATTGCCACATTAGTTTATCTTATAATTAAAATAAATAAGGAGTTAAAATAATGTTAGAACTTTTATCAAATAACTGGGAATATATACTAATAGGTCTTTTTGCTATTGACAAAGTAGTAGCCCTTAGTCCTAGTCCCTGGGATGACTTGATATGGACTTCAGTTAAAAAAGCAATCTATAAATTAGTAGGCAAATAATGATAAAACTGTTACTTCGTGGATTGATAAAAAAGCATGGTCTGTTAGGAGTTCTTATGGTTGTAGGCGATTTGGCTGTTAAGGCAACTAAATCTAAAAAGGATGATAAAGCTTGGGCTAAAATAAAGAAAGTCATAAAGAGCCTATAATGCCAGTAGGAGATTGGACACCAGCAGAATTAGGCATGTGGGATTTAAATGGTGATGGAAACATTACCCAAGCGGATCTTGATCTTGCCAATGCATATGGATTAACTACGATAGCCAGTGCTATTCAGCAATTGCTTTCTGGAGCTACTTTTGGAGAGGGAGCTGATCTTGATTTTGAAGTAGAAGAAGCTATGGAAGAAGTGGCTGGTGTTGATACTTCTGGTTTAGCTGGTGATGAAGGTTCAGCTATTTTAGCAGAACTTAATCAACCTACAATTCCAAATTCTTTAGAATCTGTGACCGAAATTTCTAATCTTGGTACTGTTTCTTATAGTGGTGTTACTAATTGGCAGGCAGTTCCTGGTGGTTTTCAACCACTTCCACCAGTAGCTGGAGGTAGAAAAAGGTTGCATCAAATATCTCAATTCCATGGAGGTATAAACCAAAGATCATCTCCACGTGACATAAGTGCTATTGAATGTCAAGAAGCTATCAATGTATCATTCAATGAAATTGGAAGAATAAAATTATGTGGAAATGCTTATTATACAGAAAATAGTATTACATTTGCAGCTAGGGGTAATAATTGTCTTCCTGGATTTGGTTTATTTCAATTCACAGCTCCAGCAGATCAAGATGGTAATGCTGGTAGTGAAGTCATAACTCTTGTAGGTGATGGTGGAGAGATAGATGCACATAGTGCAGGTGGTGGTACTGATACTGGTTTCATTGATATGGAAACTAGCAATACTGGCGGTGAAGCACCTATAATTTATGCAAGTGGAAATGGGGTATATGTAGCTGATGCAAGTTTTTTAAATCCACGTAAAGCAAGGATATATGTTGATAGAGATGATAAAAATGAGACTGTTGTTGGATGGAGTTCTGCTACTGGTCTTCCTCTTATTAATGCTCCTACTTCAGATAATGAAAATGCTGCTCCAGCTGGTCAAGTTACAATACAAAGTGGTAATACTGATGTTGCTTCTTCTACTAATGGATCATTAGAAGTTAATATCGGAAATGTTGATACTGGTACTTGGAATGGAGATTATCTTTTTTATGTATCATGGCTTTTTGATGGTAGATGTGAAACACAATTAACTCCAATAGGACAAGATGAATTTACAAATAATACTTTAAGATTAAATCCAAGTCTTACGCATACAAATTCTGCTCCTCTTGGTGGTGACAAGAGAATTGAAGGTGGACGTATATATTTTAAAAAGGAAGATACAAAAGAGAGATATTTATTAGCAGAATTTTCTTTGAAGGATGGTGTGAGAGGTGCTCTTGATACTACATTTACACAATGGACAATAGGAAGTAATATACATGATTTACTTGATACTGATAGATTAGTTTTTGTCGATCCTCCAGAGATAGATACATATTTTTCTTTAAATCAATATTCCGCAGAGGAATTGTATCCCCCATCAGACGATTCAACAGCAGAAGATGGTGCTACCTCGACTGCTATAACTGGTGAAGCTGCACTTATATTAAAATATAAAGCAGTAACAACTGGACCAGACGGAGTTATATATGTTGGGAATGTTCAATTTAATGGAAGAGATATGCCAGATACTATGATGTGTTCAATGCCTGGGAAACCTGGATTATTTCCACAGTATAACACTTATGATTCTCCTTCTTCTGATGGTTCTCCAATAAGAGCACTTGCATCATTTGGAGATCAAATATTACAATTTAAAGAAAATGGGTTATATGTAATAAATGTTGCTGCTGGTTCTCCTAATACAACTCAGTTTTTTGCTGAAAGTATATATAGAGATTGTGGTGTATTCAATCAATGTCAAGTATTCACAACTTCATTTGGAGTAATATTTGTTAACAAGTTTGGAGTATTCATTTATGATGGATCAAAAGTTATATCTCTTACTGGCGGTAAATTCAATTGGATAGAAAGTTCCAATATAACTGAAGCAATTTCAAACACTAGTGATGCAGCATTTCCTTCAATTGGTTATGATCCACGTTCACAAGATATTATAGTTCTTAAGAATGTTGGAGATGATGCTACTGACGATGATGATGGAGCTTGGGTTTATAGCATGGTAACTCAAGCATGGACTGAGTTGAATTTAGCAATTATAAATGCAAATGGTAGAAGATTTTCAAATATGATAATTACTTCTAAGGGTTTTTTATCCATGACAACAACTGCATCTGCTAATCTACAAAATTATAATCATGCTCCAAATACAGCATTTACAATTACTTATCAAACAAAAGATATTGATTTTGGAACTCCAACACAGACAAAGAAGATAATGAAAATATATGTAACATATAAAGGTGATGCAAGTGCTATGTATTTTACATATGGGGCTAATGGAGATACAACTCCAACAGAAGCTATGACAAATAGTGAGGGGGGCGATCAATATCTTACTAATGCTGGCACTACAGATCATAATGTTGCAATATATACACTTAATTCTCATCCAGCTAATCTTAAAAGTATCCAACTTAAAGTAACTGGTACTTGTGAAACTGATGTTGAAATAAATGATATTTCAATATTATACAGACCAAGACCAATAAAATAATGGCAAGAGATAAAACAAGAGGATTACAATGGGGCAAAGCTAAAAGGCCAGTTACCTCCAATATGAATAGGCTTGGTTCTCCAAATAAACAAGAAGGTGCTGATGGAGATATACAATTAAGATCATCATCAATAGGTGCAAAGTTGTGGGCAAAAATTGGTGGGGAATGGCTCGGTAATATATTATATAATACAGGTAGAAACATTACTCTTGAGACTACAAAAGATATTAATATACAAGGGAAGAAGATGACCTTTGATATGTTAAGTGGAAATTTTCTAGCAAAAAATAATGGAACACAATTTTCAGTTGCTAATTCAGCTTATGCTGGGATGATCCTGGGATATACTACAATAGGTATAGATGCTGCCGATGATTCCTATGCTGTAACAAATTCTTTTGTAGTAGTAAGTGATGCCCATAAAGTGAAATTTGTAGCTCCTCCAAGCGGTGCTGTGGAAATAGAGGTGTTTATATATTCTGATGGTGCTTCAGCTAGACCTTTACATTTTGGACTATCAGACGCAAGTGCAACTACTGGCTATAGTCCGATTGATTTTCCCAATTCAAATGATGTAACCAATGAACACGAGGTTCATCATAATGCTGGTGCTGAAGAAGTAGCTATAAATCATCAATGGGTTGTTACAGGGCTTACGGCAGGAACAGCATATGAATGGTGGCTTGGTGCTGCATGTTCACATAATTCAGCCTATGTATTAAGATGGGGTGGCAATGTTACAGAAGAATATGCACCTTTTATTATGAGAGCAACAGCACTACCAACAGCAGTAACAGATTTTGCAGTATATGGTTAATCAAATTAGAATAAAGATAGGAGAATAAATTATGGCAATATACACAGGTGGAATGGCGATAGCTGGAAGGCAGGGCAGAGATATTCGTAATCTCGCTCAAGAAATTGAAGCCCAGCAAGAAAAATATAGAAAAGGTATGAAGAAAAGAAAAAAATGGGGTTTCTTTGGAAATATATTAAAAACATTTCTTCCTGGTGTTGGACACTTAGCCGACCTTATTATAAAACAAACAGCACAAAAAAAGATAGGTATAGGTTCTGCGAAAAAGATAAAAGGTAAAGAAACAATATGGACTGGTGGACAAGCAAAAAAGTATGGTCAGGAACTTAGGGCATTACAAAAAGCAGCAGGTCAAAGCTTTGGGGAAGCATTACTAGGTTCAGCTGTATCATTTGGTGCAGGTAAGCTCGGTGGTGAACTTCTTGGAGGAGCAACACAAAAGTTTGGTGAAACTGGGCTCGGAAAATGGGCAGCAGGACTCCAACAAAAATCAGCTGATTGGCAGAGGGGACTAGTTGATAAAGCATTTATGAAAAAAGATATTTATCGTCCCGAAATATATGCAGCCGAACCTTATCAATACCAACAAGGAGGTATGGTTCAAGGTTCAGAACAACAGCAATTAATGCGACGTGCTCCAACAATATCAGAATACTTTGAAATGCAAGGTAAAACACTTGGTGGTAGTAACAGACAATCAGTAGCTCAAATGTTAGGAAGATAAATAACATGAGTAAAATATATAATGAGATAGTAATTGACATGAATCCTGAGTCTTCCTCTTATGGGGAAACTTTGCATGAAGACAGTTTTGAATATGAAGGTGACATGATGCTATTACAGGATGAAGAAGAAGAGTGGCAACCAACCTTTACACAAGATGAATCGCTACTAGGAGGTGGTCAACAAGGAGGGGGAGGATTTCAAGATCCATCACCTACTATTGAGATGATGGGAGAAGATTATGGTACTCCATCTGTAACTTACGAAGATGTTCAGGGAATGCAAGAAGAGGATCTTTTAGAATTCTTAAAAAATACCCAATTTGGCGGAGAGTGGCCAGGTGATGATCAGGCTGAAAAAGATGAATTTAAAGAAGAGATGAGGGCTGAGTTAGCTCAAGGGCTTCCACAGATAGAACAAGTTGCGGAAGAGGAAATGGGATTTCTTGAAAGTCAATTTGGGGGTGGTGATGTTTCATTTGCTGAAAGTCTTGCTGGTACTCAAGCTGGTATGGCTAGACAAACAGATATATATGGATTACAAAGTGGAGCTGAGCAGATTGGAAAACAAGCTATGGCGGGACAAGGAGGAGGAGGAGGGATGAGAGGAAAAATGAGAGCAAGACAACAACTTGGTAGGGGCTTTCAGAGCACCCAAGAACAATATGATTTGAGACAAAGACAAGCTGGGCTTGGATATGAAAGTGGAGTTTATGGACTTGAGCAAGCTAAAAAAGCTGAGTGGGAAAATAATTTTGCTGAGCTAATGTCTAGGCTTGGTGATGCGGGTGACTAAAGGAGAATAAATTATGGCAAGAAGAAGTGTAGGAAGTAGATTATCATCATTAATTAGTACGCCTTATGAGGAAGAAAGTGCTGTTGATGTCTTTAATGAAGCACTCTCACGACTTCAAGAAAATAAGCAACAGAGAGCTCAGACATACTCAAGAGAAATTGCTACAGTTAGTGCATTTGAAGCCAAACTTGATAGACAAATTGCAAATGCTTTACGTTCTGGCAAGGTACATAGTGATTCCGATATTGAAGATTTAAGAGAATCTATTAAATCAACTTACAATGCTGACTCTGATAGATTTTCATCACTCAGAAGTGAATTTACAGATTCATATGAGTCACGTCTTGGTGAGTTATCTGAGTTTTCAAGGAGAAATAAAGAATGGAATAATCTGGAAAATCAAGTTCCAATTGCCTCAGAAAATCTTTTAAAACTTACAGAAGAATTAACAGAAACTGAATGGGATGATTTATCTCAAGAAAACAAATTAAAATTTAAAGATAGATTAATGGATCAAACACAGAGAGTTGCTGATCTTAGAAGGATACTTAAAGACCCATATAATCAATCTCGTAGGAATTATTCACAATTAGGTGCAAATATATCTGGAATTTCCAATGGTAAGTTAGCTCTTTTAACTCAGCTTAGTACATTTGATCCAGGCAAGGCAGTTATAACCGAGGGTGAAATGCAGGCAATGACACAAGCTATACAAAACGATGATCCAGCTCTTATTTCTGCCTATAATAATGAGGGATTAAAGCGTAAAGTTGAGCGAGCAAATATGATGGAAGCTTCAATTAAAAAGAATATACAAACATATAATACGCTTGTTGCATTTCCTGATACACCAGGATATGCTGATACGGTTAAGATGAAAAAGGAAGAAGAGAAAGAGTATATAAAAAAAAATATAGCTTTACCTTCTGATTTTTGGATAGTCCCAATGGCAGATGGAACTGAAGTTAATTTACTTGATCAGGCCAACGAGAAAAGAACCCTAATTGATAATGCTAATGATATTGATGAATCATACAGAAGAGAGAATCTTATGGGTGCTTCTTATAAAGAATCATTTGATGTAGAATTTCCTTGGGATGTAGAACCTGTCGTTGATGCAGGTGATACTGACGATGATGACGATGATGAAGTTGAAATTCTATCCAATAAAGAGCTTATGCAAAAATATAAATTAAATCCGAATGAATTAGATTCTTTAAAAAAAGAACATGACTATGCTCGGGAAAAGGGATCAAGTCAGAGTCTTGCATCTTTTATTGCTGGTTCTATTCAAGCTGAGCCTGCTCCACCTTCTCTAGTTGCTGATGAAGGATTTGATAAATTATTATCTGATATTGATGAGGAAATAAAAGGCAGGGATGGGAAAGATTTTAGGTATGGTGTAAGTAAGGAAACTAAAGCTAAATTATCTAAAAGATTTGGTAGTAGATTTCTTACGAAACTTAATAATTTATATTCCACAGGAAAAACATATGGCAAGGATAGTGAAAGGTATAAATCTTCACTACAAAAATTTCGTAAGTATTATCAATCAAAAATTGAAGATGCATCTAAAGTTGGCAAACCAATTGAACATGGATTGTCCCAGAAACAAATGGATGAAATTGCTAGCTTAATGACAGGTTAATATGATTACACGTTCTGAATATATTAGACAACTAAGAGAACAATATCCTACTTTATATCCTCAATCTGTCTCAGATCAATTTGTTTATCAATCAGGAAGACGATATAATCCTAATACAGATGTTGAAGATTGGGAGCAAGCTGGATATGTTGGTGGAAAGAAAGTAGAAAAGCCTGATGTAGATATTTCTCCTGATGGTTGGAGTGCTTTAAATGCTTATGGGATTGATGATGATTCATGGGAATGGGCTAAACATGCTTATGCTAATTCTCTTTCAGGTACTCTTGATGCATGGAAAAATGGCCAGCTTAATTATGATATGAAAGATTATGAAGACCTAGGTATAAGTGAAAAGATACTTTCTGGTGTTGCAAGTTTCCTTATGCCACTCGATGTTTTGACTCTTATGGGTGGTGGGCTTGCTACAAGAGGCGTAATGGCTATTGGTAAAAAAGCTTTTGGGAAAAAGTTACTAGACAATCTTGCTATAAAAGGTGCAATTAATAAAGCTGAGAATATAGCTGTTAAAAAATATAATCTTGGGAGCGGTGTTTTAAAAGGTTCTGTCAATCGTGCAATACAAGAAGGTAATACTCTTGGTATATATGAAGCTGCTAAAGCTGGGCTTCAAGCTGACATGGCAGGTGAAGATGTGATGTCAGCTATTGGACATGGTTATACGCATGGTGCTATTCTTGGTGGTGTTTTAGGTGGCGTTGGTGGTACTCTTGAGGGTAATTTCCTTAGATATAGAATGTTAAAAGAAGCACGTGTTGCTGGCGATGTAGGTGCTGCTGCTAAAGGTGGTTTCGCTAAGCATTATAAAATCCCTGAACTTGAAAAGTTAATGAAGTATACTGGTAAATTTCCTCAATATGCTGCTGAGGTTGGAGTACTCGAAGCATCCAGTCTTATTGATGTTGCTAGAAATGGTGAATTGAAAGGTGCTAATTTACTTGAAGATTTCATTGTAAACGCTGGTTTTGTTGGTCTAATGAAGGGTAAGCGTAAACTTACCTCTAAAGCTTATGAGCCAATTGCAGAATCTCTTGATGCATATAAAAAAGCATTTGCAGAAAAGGTAAGGGAAAGAGAAAATAAAGAAGTAAATTTAAAGGATAAAGTCACAGAGGGTCTTGAAGATAAAGCTAATGAGCTTGAGGGCTTTGAGCCAGCATCTGCTAAAACAATACGTGATGCTATTAAAGATTATAAGAAAATTCCAGACAATGAATCTTCTATTATGGACAAGATAGTAACTCTTGGCAATCTTCAAAAAGAGCTTATATATAGTCAAGAAAGAGCAAAGGATGATGTAAATATAAAAGAATCTAAGCAAATGTCAGAAAGGGTAATAGAACAACAGACGCTTGGAAACAAGGCATATCAAGCTCTTTTAATGGCTAAAAAAGATGGCAAGATACTTGGCAAATCAATTCCAAAAGTTGAGAGAATACTTAGTGATTTTGAAAATGAGGGTACTGGATGGAAAGCTAAGGCGACAGTAGCTGAGAGTAGGCTTGGAGAAAAACAAACAACAGCTAGAAAACTTGAAAGTAAACTTTTAGAAAAAGATCAATTGCCTAAAGAAATATTTGAGAAAAAACTTGAAGATGAGGCATGGGTAGATAATTATAT
>Ga0114911_1000872_pt1 | contig 17304 bp, 16 predicted proteins | sample MalvireepMed_904_FD_89688 | JGI IMG/M metagenome (GOLD analysis project Ga0114911, IMG submission 89688) | Marine viral communities from the Global Malaspina Expedition - Malaspina viral metaG DeepMed_904 | ecosystem: Environmental > Aquatic > Marine > Oceanic | place: Mediterranean Sea...
ATCTGGTAATCACCGCCGACCCGCAACCGTTGCCCGGCGTGCACTACGAGCCGCTGTTCCGCTACGAGGGCCTGCTGGCGGTGGCCAAGCAGCATCGGCTGGCCGAACACGGCTTCGTCACCCCTGCGCAACTCGCCGACGAGACGCTGATCACCTACCCGGTCGAACACGCCCGGCTGGACGTGTTCAGCCAGTTCCTCGACCCGGCCGGACTGGCGCCGCGCGAGGTGCGCACCGCCGAACTGACGATCATGATGATGCAACTGGTGGCCAGTGGTCGCGGGGTCTGCGCGCTGCCCAACTGGGCGCTCACCGAATATCTCGAGCGCGGTTACGTGAAGGCGCTGCCGCTCGGCGAACAGGGCGTATGGAGCACGCTGTTCGCGGCGATCCGCGAGGAAAGCCGCGAACTGCCATGGATGGAGGACTTCCTGCGTACCGCGCGGGAGACCTCGTTCGCGGTACTCGAGGGCATCAAGCCGGCCTGATCAGCGCCGCCATTCGAGAAGCGTCACATACCCGCCCTCGGGCCGTTGCGGGCTGGGCTGGTCGGTGGTCAGCGTCAGTCGGCCGCCCTGCAGCCGCACCGTACGGGACAGCCGCGCGCCCTCCCAACACGCCAGGCTGGCCAGGTCGACGTCGTGATGGACCTGATCTTCCTCCAGCGCCCATTGGCCGGCGTAGGCGAAACCGCTGCGAAAATGCGCCGCCAGACTGGCTTCGCTGGCCATGTCGAAGGGCGGACGGTCGCGCGCCACGATCTGCACCGCCATGCGTCCGGGCTCGCCATCAGCGTCGAGCAGATAGCACAGCTGGCCTGCGGCGTCGCCCAGCGGCGCCAGCTCACGGCCATCCGGCCAGCAGTAGACGAAGCGCACCAGCTGCCAGGAGCCGGCCAGATCGTGAGGCGCAGGCGTCGCTGAGTGAGATGCGGTCATGGTGATACCTCGTGAAGGGTCGGTCAGTTACCGATACGCGATGGCGAAGCGGTGCCCGGCAACAGCAGACTGAAGCGCGCACCACCCAGGATCTGACTATCGTCGACGACGACGCTGCCGCCATGCCAGAGCATGATCTTCTGGACGATCGACAGGCCCAGGCCGTAGCCGCCCGAGCGCCGAGTCCGGCTATCGTCGAGCCGGGCAAAGGGCTTGAAGACCTCCGTGCGCTCATGCTCGGGCACACCGGGGCCATCGTCCTCGACGTCCAGGCGGACCGCCCGGGCATCGCGGGACAGTGTGATCAACACCCGCGACTCGGCGTGCCGGCAGGCGTTGGCGACCAGGTTCTGCAACGCGCGCTGCAGGTAACGAGGCTCGGCGACCACCTCGATCTCCTCGCCGGGGGCGATCGCCAGCTCGATATGCGGATGCAGCGAGTCGAGCGCCTCGACGCCCCGCCCCGCCAGGTCGCGGCATTCCACCGTCTCGGCCTCGAGGCGCACGCCGCTGGCGTTGTCGCTGCCCAGCTTGGCGTAGGTGAGAATCTCGTCGATCAGCTGGTCGAGCTCCTCGATATCGCTGTCGATGCCCTTGAGCTGGCGGCGCACGCCCTCCTGCTCGGTCATGTCGTCGACCATCTGCACGGCGAAGCGAATCCGCGCCACCGGCGTGCGCAGTTCGTGGGAGACCGCACGGATCATCTCCTGCTGGGCACGGATCAACGACTGAACCTGAGCGGCCATGCCATTGAAGGCCATGCCCAGACGGCCCATGAAGTCGCTGCTGTCGACCTTGACGCGGGTATCCAGATAGCCGCCGGCGATGCGTGTCGCAGCCTTTTCCAGCCGCGCCATGCGCGCCTCGACGCTGCGCACGATCAAGTAGATCGCTCCCGCCAGCAGCGTCAGCGCGACCAGCACCAACCCCAGGGTAAGCACCAGCGGCATGGGGTCGAAGGCATACAGCGGCCCGACCCGTATCCAGCGCGTGCCGCTGTTATCGGTCATCGGCTTGAGTCGTGCGAAAGCCGAGACCGTGCCACGCTCGGGCAGCAGATGCATCACCACGTCGCCGTCCGCGAGGCGCTCGAGCTGCTCTTCGTCGAGTACCGTGGGCGGCGTCAGGGACAGCGAGACCGGCAGTGCCTGACGGTCGATCAGACTCTGCAACGGCAATTCGGGGGAGTACTTGCCTTCTAGCCAGACACGCAGGCTGCCGACCAGGCCACGTAGCTGTTGTTCGGAGAGAGAGCTGAGACGCGCCTCGAGCAATAGCGGCTCGTTGGACAGGCGCCGCCACAAATGCCAGTTGCCGTCACCATCGCGTGAAACCAGCGGACGGGCTTCCTCGAGGCGCGCTCGCTGAAAGTAGTTGAAGTCGGGCTCGTCGAGCGCGCGCAGGGTCAACTGCATGCCGAGACGCTTGCTCTGATCGGCCAGCCAGGATTCACGCTTGGCGGGATCGACTTCGGCGACCAGCGTCGACAGTAGCGCCATGGGCGCCTCGGCCATGGACTCGCGGTAATACTCGCGGCGCACCTGATCGACGATCAGGTAGCCCAGCATCGCCAGACCGAAGGTCAACACCAGCGCCAGCAACAGGGCCGCATAGACCCGCAGGAACGTGCTGTCGGCCAGCGCGCGACGCATGGCGATCATGCGTCCTTGACGAACAGGTAGCCTTTGCTGCGAACCGTCTTGATGCGGTGCGGGTGGTTGGGGTCATCGCCGATCTTGGGGCGGATCCGCGAAACACGCACATCGATGGAGCGATCCTGGCCGTCGTACTTGATGCCGCGCAGCGCCGAGAATATCTCCTCGCGAGTCAATACCCGGCCGGCATTGTCGGCGAGCAGCCACAACAGGTCGAATTCGGCGCTGGTCAGGTCGATGCGCTCATCCTCGAGCCAGGCCTCGCGCGTGGCACTGTCGATCAACAGGTTGCCGAAGGTCAGGCGCAGCGCGCCGCTGCCGCTCTCCGCCGGGTCGCTACGCCGCATCAGCGCGCGCATGCGCGCCAGCAATACCCGCGGCTGCACCGGCTTGGGCACGTAATCGTCGGCGCCCATCTCGAGCCCCAATACCTGATCCATGTCGTCGGTACGCGCGGTCAGCATCAGAATCGGCCCGGTAAAGCGGGAACGCACGCGACGACAGATCGACAGGCCATCCTCGCCGGGCAGCATCAGGTCGAGTATCACGATATCCGGCGCGAGCTCGACGATCCGCTCGACCCCATGGGCGCCATCGGCCTCGATCTTCACCTCGAAGCCATTGGCCTCGAGGTATTCTCGAGTCAGATTCGCCAGACGCTCATCGTCTTCGATGATCAGTACCAAGTCCTTGTCTCTACTGTCCAAACTGTCACCCATCCTGTTGACTGGAGTGGCGTCATCGTCCGCCACGGTCGGTAACGTTCTAGAAGCCTAGCGCATGCTACACCCCTGCAACAGGCCGTTACGAGGAAGTCACCTCAACCATAGCGGATAGATGCCAATGCTACCTCAAATCATTCGTATCGGTGAGTGAGCCTCCGATCGATTCTGGCGCGCTCTCGCGTCACCCGCCAGCCAGTTCCGATCAAGCGTCAGCTCATGTCAAGACATAGCGCTTTCCCGCCCGGTCGAGGTGGGCTCGCATCTCGTCTGTGGCTGTATCGCGGTCACGCCGGCGAATGGCCTCGAGAATGCGCGCATGCTCTTCCAGCGTAATGTGCTCGTTGCCTTTCCAGTGCAGCTCAGAGGTATGAAAATTCGCCAGCCAATCAAGCATGGCGTTGCTGACCGCAATGTAAATTGCATTGCCGGTGATCTCGGCAATGGCGACGTGAAACGACATGTCTGCCTTGATGAAGGCACCGGCATCAACGTTCAGTTGGGCACGCTGCGTCTCGAGTAGCGTTTGCAATCGTTCGACGTCCTCGTCCGTAGCCTTCTCCGCTGCCCGGGCGACCATGCCGAGTTCGAAGAAGACCCTCGCCTCCTTGAGCTGTGCCAGCGACTGCGGTGAACTCGACAGCATATGCATGGCGGTCAGTTCGATCTGCGCAAGCACGCCCGAGGCTGTCGGCATGGTCACCGTGGGTCGCTGGCCATGGTTGATGCGGACGAGGCCGGCACGCTCCAGGGACTGCATCGCTTCGCGCACCGCTGGCCGCCCCACACCGAACAGCTCCATCAGTTGGCGCTCCGACGGCAGGCCATCGCCCGGTCGGTACTCGCCATTGAGCAGCATGGCGTAGAGCCGATCGAACACGTCGTCGGATAGCTTGCGGCGGGAAATCTTCAGGGCATCGCTCATGACGTGTCTCTCGCGGTGGTCGGGAGGCAGCTTATCTAATCCACTCGCTGACTTCAGCCCAGTCCGTCACGGCACAGACTGCGACCAAAGACGTGTTTGACAGAAAGGTGTAGTTATCATGTCATCATACCAGTTGCTTCGCATTTCTTCTCATCGACAAGGCAGGACAACGACAATGACACGCATCGCATTGATCGGCGCCGGCGGCAAGATGGGCTTTCGCCTGTCGCGCAACCTCAAGAACTCGGAATTCACGGTCGACCACATCGAAGTCAGCGAGGCAGGACGACAGCGGCTCTCTCAGGAACTGGGCATCGAATGCAGCGATGCCGAGCGTGCGGTGCCGGATGCCGACGCAGTGATCCTGGCCGTACCGGACACGCTGGTCGGCAAGATATCCCACCAGCTCGCGCCAATGATGAAAAGCGGCACCATGGTCGTCACGCTCGATGCGGCGGCGCCTTTCGCCGGGCATCTGCCTGCGCGTGACGATCTGACCTACTTCGTCACCCACCCATGCCATCCGCCGATCTTCAACGACGAGACGGAGCTGGACGCCAAGAAGGATTACTTCGGCGGCCTCAAGGCCACCCAGCATATCGTCAGCGCCCTGATGCAGGGGCCGGAAGACAGCTTCGCACTCGGCGAGCGCATCGCCCGGACGATCTACGCCCCGGTGGACCGTTCGCATCGGGTCAGCGTCGACGAGATGGCGCTGCTCGAACCGGGACTCTCCGAGACCGTCTGCGCCACACTGCTGGCGGTGATGCGCGAAGCCATGGATGAAGTCGTGGCCCGAGGCGTCTCCCAGCAATGCGCACGCGATTTCCTGCTCGGCCACATGAACATCCTCTCCGCCGTCATCTTCGACGAGCAGCCCGGGGCGTTCTCGGATGCCTGCAACAAGGCCATCGAAAACGGCAAGCCGATGCTGATGCGCGATGACTGGAAAAAGGTTTTCGAGCCCGAGGAGATCGCCGAAAGCATCCGCCGCATCACCTGAACCGGGGAAGTCGTCATGAGCGAACGGATCCACGCCAGCTATCTCATCGAGACACCCTACCCGGTCGAACGGGCCGCCGAGGCGATGGCCGGCGAACAGTCGTCGGGCACCTTCACTCGATTGGCCAACGAGACCGACGCGTTGCGCGCCAACCATGGCGCCATCGTCGAGCATATCGAGCGACTCGACTGCGTCGAGACGCCGTCACTGCCGGCGCGTCCGACCAAGGGCAGCGACATGCCGCGCTATCAGCGGGCACAGGTCACGCTTTCCTGGCCGATCGCCAACCTGGGGCCGTCGTTGCCCAACCTGCTCTCGACGGTGGCCGGCAACCTGTTCGAGCTCAAGGAGTTCTCGGCGCTCAAATTACTCGACCTGACGCTGCCGGCAAGCTTCGCCGCGACCTATCCGGGGCCGCAGTACGGCATCGCCGGTACGCGCGAACTCACCGGCGTCGAGCGGCGCCCGTTGATCGGCACCATCATCAAGCCCAGCGTGGGGCTGTCGCCGGCGCAGACCGCCGAGGTCGTCGAGCAACTCGTCGCGGGCGGCATCGATTTCATCAAGGACGACGAACTGCAGGCCAACGGGCCGCACAACCCGTTCGAAGCGCGCGTCGATGCGGTCATGCCGATTGTCAATGCGCATACCGAACGCACCGGGCGCAAGGTGATGTATGCCTTCAACATCACCGATGATCTGGATGCCATGCTGCGCCATCATGACTACGTGGCGGCGGCCGGTGGCACCTGCGCCATGGTCGCGCTCAACAGCGTGGGGCTGACCGGCGTGGCGCACCTGCGCCGGCATTGCCGGCTGGCCCTGCACGGTCATCGCGCCGGCTGGGGCATTTACAGTCGCTCGCCGCACCTGGGCATGAGTTTCATCGCCTATCAGAAGCTGTGGCGCCTGGCCGGGGTCGATCACATCCACGTCAACGGCCTGGCCAACAAGTTCAGCGAGGCCGATGATAGTGTGATCGCCAGCGCCCGTGCCTGCCTGACGCCGATGTTCTCGCCACCGGCGCCGGGCTGCGAGGTGATCCCGGTATTCTCTTCCGGCCAGACGGCACGTCAGGCGGTGGATACCTACCAGGCGCTGGGCAGCACCGACCTGATCTTCTGTGCCGGGGGCGGCATCATGGCCCACCCCGGCGGCATCGCCAGCGGCGTGAAGAGCCTGCGCCAGGCCTGGGACGCCGCCGTTCAGGGCGTGACGCTGGAGGCCTATGCCGGCGAGCATCGCGAGCTCGCCCAGGCCCTGGAGACCTTCCCATGAGCGCACCCGAGACACTCATCGCCTACTACGGCGATGATCTCACCGGCTCGACCGATGCCCTGGAGGCCTTGAGCAGTCGGGGCGTGCCGACGGTGCTGTTCACGGCCATCCCCGACGATGCGCAGCTGACCCGCTTCGCGGCGTGCCGAGCCTTCGGCCTGGCCGGCACCAGCCGCAGCGAGTCGCCGGCCTGGATGCACGAGCACCTCACGCCGGCGCTGAGCTGGCTACGTGAACGCCGTGCCGGGCTGTGCCACTACAAGACCTGCTCGACCTTCGACAGCGCGCCCGGGACCGGCAGCATCGGCTGTGCACTGGAAATCGGGCGCGAGGTGTTCGGCCAGGCCTGCGTGCCGATCGTGGTCGGCGTGCCGCAGATGAAGCGCTATACCGCCTTCGGCCAACTGTTCGCGGCCTATCGGGGCGACGTGTATCGCATCGACCGGCATCCGGTGATGGCGCGCCATCCGGTGACGCCGATGCGCGAAGCCGACCTGCGTTGCCACCTGGCCGAGCAAACAACGCTGGATATCGGCCTTGTGGACCCGGCCTCGTTGACTGCTGACGACATCGACAGGCGCATCGACGACTGGCAACGCCGTCATCAAGCATTACTCTACGACGTCATCGATGAAGCCACCCAGGCCAGCGTCGGCCATCAGTTGTGGCGCACGCGCCAGACTGGTGGCAGCTATGTCGTGGGCTCCTCCGGTGTCGAGTACGCGCTGATTCTCGAATGGCGCAGGCAAGGGCTGATCGGCCCGCCGCCAAGCTTTGCCGATCCCGGCGGCGTGGAGCGGATCGCCGTGGTCTCGGGCAGTTGCTCGGAAACCACCGCCCGGCAGATCCGCTGGGTGCAAGAACACGGCTTTCAGACCATCGCCGTGGACGCCGCCCGGCTGGCCGACCCGGCAAGCGCCGAGGCGGCACGCGACGAGGCATTGCAGCGCGGCCTGGCGGCCCTGCAGGCCGGCGACAGCGTGATCCTGCATACCGCGCTGGGCCCCGATGCCGCCGATCCGGCGCTGAACACCGAACAGGCTCGCCACGGCATCGGTCGGCGCCTGGGCGAGATCCTGCGCGAGCTGGTGATTGCCGAACGTCTGATCCGCGTGGTGGTCGCCGGCGGCGATACCTCGAGTCATGCCCTGCAGCAGTTGGACATACACGCCCTGACCGCACGCCTGCCATTGCCGGAGACGCCGGGGTCGCCGCTGTGCACGGCCTACAGCGATGACGCGCGCTTCGATGGCCTGGAGATCGCCTTCAAGGGCGGCCAGATCGGCAGCGACGGCTACTTCGCCACCATCCGCGACGGTGGCGTCCGGCGTTAACGCGTTTCCAGGATACGAATCAGCTCCGGCACCAGCCGCTCGCTATGCCCTTGCTCGTTGACCTCGCGGTACAGCGCCTCGATGGCCCCCGCCACACTGTGCGGCGCCTTCACGTCCTCGGCCATGGCGTTGTAGTAGCCGACGTCCTTGAGCGTGTTGGCGAGGCTGAAACGAAACCCCGAGGGATCGCCGGCGGCGATGAACGGACGCAATCGCTCGAGCACCACCCCAGCACCGCCGCCATTGCCGAGCACTTCGAGGAACACATCGTCGGCGATCCCGGCATGGCGTGCCGCCGAGGCAGCCTCGGCGAGTACCGCGGTGAAGCCCAGCGACACGTAGTTGTGCAGTAGCTTGAGCTTGTGACCGGAGCCCACCGGGCCGCCATGGGTGATGTTCTCGGCAAAGTCCTGCAACAGCGGCAGCACATCGCGGAACAGTTCGTCCGGCGCGCCGACGATCAGATTCAGCCGGCCTTCGGCGGCCTCCTTGGGGGTGCGCGTCATCGCCGCATCCAGGAACTGCCCACCTGCCGCGGCGACCCGCTCGGCGATTTTCAGCGTGGAGCTGGGAATCGCCGTGGAGCAGTCGATGACCATGCTCCCCGCGCCCAGCCCCTCGATCACCCCGCACGGCTCGAACAGCACGCTTTCCACCTGCGGCGTGCCGGTGACACACAGGATGACGACTTCCGAGGCTTCGGCGACCTCGCGGGCGCTGCGCTTGAGTGTCGCCCCCTTGTCGAGCAGATCGTCCACAGGCTGATTGCCGGGATGGTCGAGAAAACACAACGCATGATTGTGGCGCAGCAGGCTGGTGGCGATGCCGTGGCCCATCAGGCCGATGCCCACCATGCCGACACGATAGGGTTTGCTCATGCCCGTTGCTCCTCGATGGCTGGCTGGGGTTGCGCGCCACCTGCGGCCAGCGCCTCGGCGATGGCGCGGCCCAGCGTCTCGGTCGTGCCGTTGCCCTTGAGGTCGGGGGTGATCACGCTCGGGTCGCTGCGCTGCATGACCGCCTCGATGGCGCCGACGATGGCCTTGCCGGCCTCGATCTCGCCCAGGTGCTCGAGCATCATCGCCCCGCACCAGATCTGGCCGATGGGATTGGCGATGCCCTGGCCGGCGATGTCCGGCGCGCTGCCGTGGACCGGCTCGAACAGGCTGGGGTACTCGCGGGTGGGGTTGATGTTGCCGGAGGGCGCGATGCCGATGGTGCCGGTACAGGCCGGGCCCAGGTCGGAGAGAATGTCGCCGAACAGATTGCTGGCCACCACCACGTCGAACCAGTCGGGATGCAGCACGAAGTTGGCGGTGAGGATATCGATATGGAACTGATCGACGCTGACGTCCGGGTAGTTCGCCTGCATCGCCCTGACCCGCTCGTTCCAGTACGGCATCGAGATCGACAGGCCGTTGGACTTGGTCGCCGAGGTCAGCTTTTTACGGGAGCGGGTGGCTGCCAGCTCGAAGGCGTACCTGAGCACCCGGTCGACCCCGGTGCGGGTCATGATGGTTTCCTGCAGCACCACCTCGCGGTCGGTGCCCTCGAAGACGCGCCCGCCCAGGCGCGAGTATTCGCCCTCGGTGTTCTCGCGCACCACCATGAAGTCGATGTCGCCCGGCCCGCGCCCCTTGAGCGGGCTCTCGATGCCCGGCATCAGCCGGCACGGGCGCAGGTTGACGTACTGGTCGAAGGCGCGCCGGAACTTGAGCAGCGAGCCCCACGCCGAGACGTGATCGGGCACCGTATCGGGCCAGCCCACCGCACCGAAGAAGATGGCGTCGAAGCGCATCAGCGTCTCGTACCAGTCGTCCGGCAGCATGTCGCCATGCGCCATGTAATAGGCGCAGCTGGCGAAGTCGAACGCCTCGCATTCCAGCGGCAGGTCAAAGCGCTTGGCCGCCGCTTTCAGCACGCGCAACCCCTCCGGCACGACCTCGAGGCCGATCCCGTCACCCGGCAACACCGCTATCTTGTAGGTCATTGTCGTTATCCTCAGCCGTGCTTGATGGCGACGGTTTTCAGTTGCGTATAACTCTTCAACCCCTCGAAGCCCTTCTCGCGGCCATGGCCGGAGCGTCGCACCCCGCCGAACGGCAACTCGATCCCGCCGGCGGCGCCGTAGTTGTTGACGAACACCTGACCGCTGCGGATGCGCTTGGCCAGGCGCAGCTGGCGTCCGCCGTCGCGGGTCCAGATGCCGGCGCACAGACCGAAGTCGGTGGCATTGGCCAGACGCACGGCATCGTCCTCGTCGTCGAAGCGCTGCACCGCCAGCACCGGACCGAACAGCTCCTCGCGCACCACGTCGTGATACTCGGGAATGTCGACGAGCATCTGCGGCACCACGAAGTGACCGCCGCCGGGCGCGCCCCCGGCCACTTGACCGGCGGCCGCGACACGAATGCCATCGTCCTTCGCCGCGGCGAGCCGCACCTCGAGTTTTTCGCGCTGGCGGGCATTGATCAGCGGGCCACAATCCGGGTCCTTCTCGCCGGCATCGCAACGCAGCGCCGAGAAACGCTCGGCAAGAGCGGCAATCACTGCGTCGTAGCAGCTCGCTTCGACCAGCAAGCGGCTGCCCGCCGAGCAGGTCTGGCCGGCGTTCTGGATGATGCCGCGCACCACCGCCGTCAATGCGGTATCGAGATCGGCATCAGCGAACACCACCTGCGGGGACTTGCCGCCCAGCTCCATGGTCACGGGCACGTGGTTGGCCGCTGCCGCCTGGGTGACCCGCGTGCCGGTGGCCGGTGAGCCGGTGAACGACAGATGATCGATCAGCGCATGCGCCGACAATGCCGCGCCCGCCTCACTGCCCAGGCCGGGAATCACGTTGAGCACGCCGGGCGGCAGGCCACAGCGCACAGCGATCTGGGCCAGGCGCAGCACGCTCAGGCAGGCGTCCTCGGCGGGCTTGAGGACCACGCTGTTGCCGGCGGCCAGCGCGGCGGCCACGCAGCGCCCGAAGATCTGCGCCGGGTAGTTCCAGGGAATGATCTGGGCACAGACGCCGAACGGCTCGCGCAGGGTCAGCACCGTAAAGTCGTTCTCGAACGGGATCGTCTCGCCATGAAGCTTGTCGGCGGCACCGGCATAGAAGCGGAAGTAGCGTGCGCAGACGGCGATGTCGCCCTTGGCCTGGCTCATCGGCTTGCCGGTATCGGCGCATTCCAGCGCGGCCAGCGCCTCGGCATCGGTGTCGATGGCGGCGGCGAAGGCAAACAGCCACTCGCCGCGCTGGCGGGCCGACCAGCGATGCCATTCGCCCAGTTTGCCGTCGAAGGCGCACCGTGCGGCCCTCACGGCCTCCTCGACATGCTCCGCCCCGCAACGGGCGATCTCGGTGAGCGTCTCGCCGGTGGCCGGCGCTTCCACACGCAGCGTATGGGGGGTCGTTACCCACTCGCCGGCAATCAGCGCAGCGCGGGGTGGCATCTCGGGTAGCTCATGCATGGTTGCTTTCCTCGCTCAGTAAAGAAGATCGACCAACCCCAGCGAGATCCAGGGCAGATAGGTAATCGCCATCAGACAGGCCAGAACCACCAGCACGAAACGCAGCAACCAGGGAATCAGCTGATCGATGGATAGCTTGGCCACCGCACAGGCGGCGAACAGATTGACGCCCAGCGGCGGCGTGAACATGCCCAAGGCCAGGTTGACGACCACGATCAGACCGAAGTGCACCGGATCGATGCCGTACTGCACGGCAATGGGTGTAAAGATCGGTGCCAGCACCAGGATGGCAGCCGAGGTCTCAATGAACATGCCGACGACCAACAGCATCAGATTGACGGCAAGCAGGAATGCCACCGGGCTATCGAAGGCTTGTGTTACCCAGGCAGCCACATCAGAAGGCAGTCCCGAACGACTGATCAGAAAGCTGAACAGTGTAGCGGCAGCGATTATCAACATGATGGTCGTAGTCGAAATCACACTCTGCTTGAAGATTGGCCATAGATCATCGAAGCCTAGTTCGCGGTAGACCAGCCCACCGACGATAAGCGCATAGACGACAGCTACCGCCGAAGCCTCTGTGGGTGTGAATACACCGCCATAGATGCCACCGATGACCACCACCGGCATCAGCATTGCCGCCCAGGCCCGCCGGAAGGCAGTGGTGAAATCATGACGCTCCTCACGATCCCGCAAGCCGTATCCGCGGACCTTGCAGAACAAGTACAAAAACAGCAGCAGCGATCCGCCAATTAATAGCCCCGGCCCGATGCCAGCGATGAATAGACGACCGATTGAAGTATCCGTGCTGACCCCATAGAGGATCAGCGGAATGGATGGAGGAATGAGCACGCCCAGCTCAGCGGATGATGCCTGGATTGACGCCGCTAGCGGGCGTGGATAGTCATGTTTGACCATCGTCGGAATCAGGATCGAACCAATGGCGAAAGTAGTGGCAACGCTTGAGCCAGAAACGGCAGCGAACATCATGCTGGTCAGCACGCAGGTCATCGCCAGACCGCCCTGCAGCCCACCAACGATTGACTTGGCGAGATCCACCAGACGCTGAGAGATGCCCCCGGCCGCCATCAAGTTGCCTGCCAGAATAAAGAATGGGATCGCCATCAGCGGAAAACTGTCGATTCCGACAAACATTTGCTGCGGCACCATCAACAGCGGCAGCCGCGAGAAGAATTCGATGCCGATGATCGAGGCCAGCAGGATGGACACGGCAATGGGCACGCCCAGGCCGAAAAGGATAATCAGCGAGAGACCGATGGCCAGGTTCATGAGCGCACCCTCCCGGTAGTCGCCGCCGGTTTGACAGAATTCTGCAGCGTGTCACCTTGCGGCGCCTGTTTAGCAGGAGCTGCGGAGATCTCCGGCTTCTTCTCGGGCGGTGCCTCGGCCTCGGCGGGGCCGATCGGTTCGCGTCGGGTCACTTGAGCGGCGATGCGCGCCAGTACTGCGAGCACCGAGAAGGCAGCCCCTACGGGGATGGCGGCGTATGCCCAGGCGATCGAAATTCCCATGCCCGACAATGTCTGTGAGCTTACTCGGATCGTCATCAGAGTGCCGAAATAGGCCAGAATCGTCAGCACGACAAGACAACCGAACGCGACCAGCAGTTCGAGCCATATCAAGGCCCGTGCCGGTACCAGCTTGTAGATGACTTCCACCGCCATCATATAGCCGCCGCGGAAGCAGACCGCCGCACCCAGGAACACGCACCAGATCATTGCCGAACGCGACATCACCTCGGACCAGGTCGACGGAGCATTGAATACGAAACGCGTCAGCACCTGGTAGAAGCCCAGCATGACCGAGATGATCAGCATCACCACGGCGGCTATCAGCGCGATGCGTGACGTGAAGCGTTCAAGGCGCAGGAAGAGTTCCAGCATGGCAGTCACCTTGTATCAGCCACCCCACGCGGGGGTGGCAAGGTTTCTAAAGTACTTAGGGCCTGTTGACGTTTCGTCGCGGCCGCGACGGAGGCCCATTGGGTGTAGAACAAGGATTGAGGAGCGTGGTTGGGTTATTCCCAATGAGCGACGAATAACGCAGTACTGCGCCCAATGGACCCCGTCCCGTTGGGTTGCGCGTCAAAGGACGCCATGCGGCGTTGCGGGACTTGGCAAGGAAACAACCCTTGCCTGCATCCCGCGTCTTGCCTGGCGCCCTTTGGCGCAGCAACGCGGTTCACGCTGAAACGTCAACAGGCCCTAGTTGCTGCTGGCCAGGCACTCGCTGTTGCGAACCCGGTCGAGCATTTCGCTACCATATTGGTCGGTGTAAACTGAGTAGGAAGGCTCAACGGCCTGCTGAAACTGTGATTTGTCGATATTCTCGACCACCTCCACGCCCTTTTCCTTGAGCGCCTCTACGCCCTCGGTCTCAAGGCGCGACACTTCGGCACGCGTAGCCTCGGCGCCGGCCTTGGCAGCCTGCTTGAACCAGCCCTTTTCCTCTTCGCTGAGGCCATCCCAAAGCACTGGCGAGGCAAGCATCACCGCCGGTGAATAGACGTGACCGGTCAACGACAGGTAATCCTGGACCTCCCACAGGTTGCTGGTCAGAATCACCGAGATGGGGTTTTCCTGACCATCGACAGTACCCTGCTGCAGCGCCGTGAATAGCTCAGGGAAGGCCATCGGGGTGGGACGTACGCCCATCTCCTCGAAAGCGGCCATATGCATCTTGTTCTCCATGGTGCGAATCTTCAGGCCGGCGGCATCCTCGGGCGTCTTGACCGGACGCACATTATTGGTCAGATGACGGAAGCCATTCTCGGTCCAGGCCAGACCGACCAGATTATTTTCATCAATCTTATCGAGCAGATCCTGACCAACCGGACCATCCAGTACGCAGCGCGCCTGGTCATAGTTGGCGAACAGAAACGGCAGGTCGAGCACATAGGTCTCGGGTACGAAGTTGCCGAGCGGCCCCGTCGAGGTGATGACTGTATCGATGGTGCCGATCTGCAGCCCTTCGATCATGGCACGTTCGCCGCCCAGGGCGCCGGAAGGGTACTCCTCGACAACGAACTCGCCGTCGCTGAGCTTCTCCAGGGTCTTCTTGAAGGCGTCAACACCGACCGAATAATGGGAATTGTCGGAAGTGGTATGTCCAACCGAGACGGTCTGGGCCGCCAGTGCACTAAAGCTGGCTGTAGCCAGCGTGGCCCCGGCAAGCCCGACGATAACAGTGTTCAGAGCGGTGCGTGCATAGTGAGCTGTCATTGTTGTTTCCTCTTTTAGCGTTGCGCTTCTGGATGATGGCGGCCAAGCCGCCAGATGAACTGTTATGATTATCGGGATCGTTCTCTGAGTGTTTCCTGCTCGGTGATGAAGATGCGTACGATCTCGTGGAAATCGCGATCCCCTACAAAGCCAAGCCGCTCGGCTCGCTGTGTCTCGAAGCGCGCCGGCCAGCTGGCGACGATGGATTCGATACGCGGGTCGGGCTCGTGACTAACCCGAGCCAGGGCGTCTTCCCCGCCCAGCTCGCGCAGCACTTCGAGCATCGCAGCGACACTCACGGTCAACCCCGGCAGCATCATGCTCCGGTACGGTGCCAACGCGTCGCCCGGGAGAGTGGCGGCATGCAGCAGCGCGTCGATGACGCGCCCCGGCGACATCACGAACAGCTCAAGCTCGGTGGGCACCGGGCACACGGTCGATTCGCCGCCCAGCGGCTCGCGCAGGATGCTCGAGGCAAAGCTGGAGGCGGCGGCGTTGGGTCGCCCCGGGCGTACCACAATGGTCGGCAGGCGCAGCACGCAGCCATCGACCAGGCCGCGCCGGCTGTAGTCGTTGATCAATAGCTCGCACATGGCCTTCTGGGTGCCGTAGGAGCTCTGCGGCGTCAGTGCCGTCATGTCGTCGAGCACCGCCGGTAGCTCACCGCCATAGACGGCCACCGAGCTGGCCATGACCAGACGTGTGTCGGCGAGACCGGCCGCACGGCACCCTTCCAGCAGTGCGCGCGTGGCGTCGAAATTGACCTGCATACCCAGATCCAGGTCGGCCTCGGCCGCCGAACTGACTACGGCAGCGAGGTGATAGATGAGCGCGGGACGCTCGCCGAGCAGGCTATCCAGGGCGCCGGGGCGGGTAATGTCCAGGGCCCGGCAGTCGAGCGTGATGCGCTCGTGGGCCGGCGCTGCCGGCGCGACCCGATCGACGAGCGTCAGGCGCGTCAGCGCCTTGCCGTTGACCTCGCCGCGCTCGAGTAGCGTCCTGGTCAGGCGTTGGCCGAGAAAGCCGGCGGCGCCGGTGATCAATACATGCATCGTCTCTCCTTGTCGTTGTTCGTCACGCACTCGTGGTTACCACTGGTTTATCAAGCCTGCAGGCCATAGGCCTTGCCCCATTTCAGCCCCGTGACAGTCTCCGCCGTCGGCTGGTATTCGCAGCCCACCCAGCCGTCGTAGCCCAGCGCCGCCAGGCGCTCGAGCACCGCCGGATAGTTCACTTCGCCGACATCCGGTTCGTGGCGCCCCGGTACGCCGGCGATCTGCACGTGCCCGAGATAGGGCAACTGCGCCTCGAGATTGGCGAACAGGTTTCCCTCGCTCATCTGGCAGTGATAGACGTCGAACTGCACGCGCAGGTTGTCGGCGCCGACCCGTCCCAGCACCTCGCGGGCCTGGGCCTGGCGGTCGAGGAAGTACCCCGGCATGTCGTGGGTATTGATCGGTTCGATGAGCAGGGTCCGCCCGATCCGGGCCAGTTCCGCCGCGGCATGGCGCAGGTTGTCGATGTAGGTGCTCAGGTGCGCTTCCCGCGTGGCCTCGTCGGCCTCCGCCGGCAGCAGCCCGGCCATGGCGTGCAGGCGCGGGCAGTCGAGGGCCTCGGCGTAGCGCAGCGCCTCGCTGACGCTGTCGCGAAACTCGGCCTCGCGGCCCGGCAGGCTGGCCAGGCCGCGCTCGCCCGCGTCCCAGTCGCCGGGCGGCAGGTTGAACAGCACCTGCTGCAGGCCGTTGTCGTCCAGGGCGCCGCGCAGCTCGCGCGGCTCATGGGCGTAGGGGAACAGGTACTCGACGCCACGGAACCCGGCCTTGGCCGCCGCCGCGAAGCGCTCGAGAAAGTCGTGCTCGACGAACAGCATGCTGAGGTTGGCGGCCAGCTTGATCATGAACGCTTCCTGTCTCGTGTCGTTGTGGGTTGCCGATTCAATCGCGCGGAAAGCGCGCTTCGAGCTCGGCGACCTGCTCGGGCGTCAGGCAGCGCGGGTTCTCGCCGCGCAGCAGCAGAAACAGCCTGGCGGTTTCCTCGAGCTCCTCGGTGGCGTAGACCGCCGCTTCCAGCGACTTGCCCGCCACCACCGGGCCGTGGTTGGCCAGCAGCACCGCGCTGTGCCGGCCGGCCAGGCCTTTCACCGCGTCGCCCAGCGCGGTATCGCCGGGCAGGTGGTACGGCACCAGCGGCAGCCGGCCGACGCGCATCACGTAGTAGGCGGTGAGCGGCGGAATGCAGTCGTGGGTGTCGATGTCCGGCAGACAGGACACCGCCACCGAATGGGTCGAGTGCAGGTGCACGATGGCCTGCGACCGGGGGCGCTCGGCGTACATCGCCATGTGCAGGAAGCTTTCCTTGGTGGGCTTGTCGCCGCCGAGTAGCCCCCCGTCGCGGTCGAGCCGCGAGATGCGCGCCGGGTCGAGCCGCCCCAGGCAGGCGTTGGTCGGCGTCATCAGCCAGCCGCCGTCATCGAGGCGCACGCTGATATTGCCGCTGGAGCCCATGGTCAGGCCACGATCAAACAGCGATTTGCCCAGGGTACTGATCTGCTCCCGCAAGCTGTTCTGGGGGTGGCGATGCAAGTGGATGCTCATGCCAGCACCTCAAACGCCCGGGTAAAGAAATCGACGCCACCGAAGTTGCCGGACTTCAGCGCCAACGACAGCGGCGCATCGCGACCGGCTAGCGGGGCTTGGGTCCAGGGCACGCCGGGGTCGATCTGCTCGCCGATGCGCAGAGTGGTAA
>Ga0114911_1000873_pt1 | contig 17268 bp, 10 predicted proteins | sample MalvireepMed_904_FD_89688 | JGI IMG/M metagenome (GOLD analysis project Ga0114911, IMG submission 89688) | Marine viral communities from the Global Malaspina Expedition - Malaspina viral metaG DeepMed_904 | ecosystem: Environmental > Aquatic > Marine > Oceanic | place: Mediterranean Sea...
ATTTGTGACAGCCTTGAACTTGGCTTAAATGCGGCTAAGTCAGAATCAGCGACGCTAGATGCAGTTCGCGATGGTATGAGTATGACCATGAAAATGTTACTCGATAATATTGGCAAGCTTGGTTTGGAACAGGTTGATCCTGTGGGCCAACCGTTTGACCCTGAGTTACACCAGGCTGTGTCTATGCAACCTGCCGATGGCATTGAAGCCAACCATGTCATTAGCGTGATGCAGAAAGGTTATAGCTTCAATGGCCGTTTACTTCGACCGGCAATGGTTGTGGTCTCTCAATAAAAATACATTCGGGGCTTGAAATTTTAATTTTATCCCCCAATTACTTATCCGAAGGCGGCTTAAATAGCCAGCAAGATACAAGATTGATGGAGTATAAAAATGGGAAAAATTATTGGTATTGACTTAGGAACAACAAATTCCTGTGTCGCAGTGATGGAAGATGGCAAAGCACGCGTTATCGAAAACAGCGAAGGCGATCGCACTACGCCATCAATCATTGCTTTTACAAAAGATGACGAAGTCTTAGTTGGTCAGTCTGCAAAACGTCAGGCGGTCACTAATCCAAACAATACACTGTACGGTATCAAACGTTTGATTGGCCGTAAGTTTAAAGAAGATGTCGTTCAGCGTGACATCGATATGGTGCCCTACAAAATCGTTGAAGCAGACAATGGCGATGCCTGGGTGTCTGTTAACGATAAAAAAATGGCGCCACCTGAAATTTCAGCACGTGTTCTGATGAAAATGAAGAAAACCGCTGAAGAATTTCTGGGTGAACCTGTCACAGAAGCGGTGGTCACTGTACCTGCTTACTTCAACGACTCACAACGTCAGGCAACCAAAGACGCGGGTAAAATTGCCGGTCTGGAAGTTAAACGTATTATCAACGAACCAACCGCTGCTGCACTGGCATACGGTATGGACAAAAAACGCGGCGATTCTACCGTTGTTGTTTATGACTTAGGTGGTGGTACATTCGACGTATCAATCATTGAGATTGCGGATATTGAAGGCGAACATCAATTTGAAGTATTAGCCACTAATGGTGATACCTTCTTAGGTGGTGAAGATTTCGACCAACGCATCATTGATTATTTAGTGGCTGAGTTCAAGAAAGATCAAGGTGTTGACCTGGCAAAAGATCCACTCGCTCTGCAACGTCTGAAAGATGCGGCTGAAAAAGCGAAGATCGAACTGTCTTCAAGCCAGCAAACAGATATTAACCTGCCTTACATCACCGCGGATGCATCAGGTCCTAAACACATGGAAATGCGTTTAACTCGTGCTAAGTTGGAATCACTGGTTGAAGACTTGATTTCACGCAGCATGGAGCCATGTAAAATGGCACTGAAAGATGCCGGCCTATCTACATCTGAAATCAGCGATGTAATTTTAGTCGGTGGTCAAACCCGCATGCCTAAAGTGCAGGAAGCGGTTAAAGAAATGTTTGGTAAAGAGCCTCGTCGTGATGTGAATCCTGACGAAGCGGTCGCAGTGGGTGCTGCTATCCAGGCGGCGGTGCTTTCAGGTGATGTTAAAGACGTATTGTTACTTGACGTCACGCCACTGAGCCTGGGTATTGAAACCATGGGTGGTGTGATGACTAAACTGGTTGAGAAAAACACCACGATTCCGACAAAAGCGAATCAAGTGTTCTCAACAGCAGAGGATAATCAACCTGCGGTAACTATTCATGTGCTTCAAGGTGAACGTGAAATGGCATCAGCGAATACATCACTGGGTCGTTTTGACTTGGCCGATATTCCTCCAGCACCACGTGGTACACCACAAATCGAAGTGACATTTGATATTGATGCTAACGGTATTCTTAACGTATCAGCAGCAGATAAAGCGACAGGCAAAAAACAATCTATCGTGATTAAAGCGTCTAGTGGCCTATCTGATGAAGAAGTTGAGAAAATGGTGAAAGATGCAGAAGCGCATGCGGATGAAGATCGTAAATTCCATGAACTAGTGACTGCACGTAACCAAGCTGATGCATTAATTCACGGCACAGAAAAATCACTTAAAGATTTAGGTGATAAAGTTGAAGCTGATGAAAAAGCAAAAATTGAATCAGCGATCGCTGCTTTACAAGAAGCGATTAAAGGCGAAGACAAAGACGACATTGAAGCGAAAACAACCGCTTTAAGTGAAGTCGCTGGCAAGTTAGCAGAACGTGCCTATGCAGAAAATGCAGAAGCCGGTGCTGATGCAGGCCAAGCCGATGATGCAAAAGCAGGTGATGACGTCGTTGACGCTGAGTTTGAAGAAGTTGACGACGACAACAAAAAATAATCTTTAACGAGATTATGTCGAGCATGGCAAACAGGCGTCAGGAATTTCCGGCGCCTGTTTTGTCGTTTTAGGTAGTTGGGAAAAAGAATAATGGCCAAAAGAGACTATTACGAAGTTTTAGAATTATCACGCACGGCGACTGAAGCTGAAATTAAAAAAGCCTATCGTCGTATGGCGATGAAATATCATCCGGACAGAAATCCCGATGATGCTGAAGCTGAGTCCAAGTTTAAGGAAGCCAAAGAAGCCTACGAAATTTTATCTGATAGTCAAAAACGTGCTGCCTATGATCAGTTTGGTCATGAGGGTGTGGATCAATCCATGGGTGGAGGATTCAGAAGTAGTGGCGGCTTCAGCGATATTTTTGGTGATGTATTTAATGATATTTTCGGCGGTGGTGGTGGCCGACAGCAAGCTTATCGCGGTGCTGATTTAAGATACCGTCTTGATTTGTCATTGGAAGATGCCGTTGCAGGAACCACAGCGAAGATACGTATTCCGGTCAATGTTGAATGTAACACCTGTGATGGCAGTGGTGCCAAGAAAGGCACACAGCCTGTTACCTGTACAACCTGTGGTGGTCATGGTCAGGTACGTATTCAGCAAGGTTTCTTCACCATGCAACAGCCGTGTCCTCATTGTCGGGGCACAGGTAAAATGATTAAAGAGCCTTGTCCAGACTGTCATGGTGAGGGGCTGGTTCAGGAAGAAAAAACATTACAAGTGAAAGTCCCTGCTGGTGTGGATACTGGCGACCGTATTCGTCTGGCGGGTGAAGGTGAAGCGGGTACACATGGTGCCCCTGCTGGTGATTTATATGTTGAAGTATCAGTCAGCCGACATGATGTCTTCACTCGTGATGGTACAAATTTATTTTGCGATGTGCCATTGAGTTTCGTCACTGCCGCATTGGGCGGTGAAGTGGAAGTACCGACCTTGGAAGGCAAAGCCAATCTGAAGATTCCAGAAGGCACGCAAACCGGCCAGCAATTCCGCCTGAAAGGTAAAGGTGTGCAGTCAGTTCGTGGTGGCGCAACCGGCGATCTTTTATGTCGGGTTATTATCGAAACCCCCGTGAAGTTATCAAAAAAACAGAAAGAATTACTGCAAGAGTTTGAGGGCGATCTGAAAGGGGGCGGTGAAAAGCACAACCCGAAACATAGCTCCTGGCTGGATGCGGTAAAACGTTTTTTTGAATAATATGATGTGCTGACATCATTAAGCGAAATGAAAAAGGAATAATTATGGCAACTAAGATTGCGATTAATGGCGCTGCTGGCAGAATGGGGCGTTGTCTGATTCAGGCTGTAGAACAGACTGAGGGATTAGCACTCAGCGCAGCCATTGATCGCGCCGATTCTTCGTTGATAGGTGCAGATGCCGGTGAAGTAGCTGGCGTTGGTAAACTGGGTATTGCGATTAGCTCGGATATCGAACAAGCCACGAAAGACTCCGACATCATAATTGATTTTACTTTGCCTGAAGTCACAATGGCTTTATTACCTGCTTGTGTTGCTAACCAATGTCGACCAGTTATTGGTACAACGGGCTTTGATGCAGACCAAAAACAAGCGATCGAAGATGCGGCAAAGCAAGTAGCGACGATTTTGGCGCCAAATATGAGTGTTGGGGTGAACCTGTCATTAAAATTGTTGGATATTGCCGCGCGTGTATTAGGTGATGATGTCGATATTGAAATTGTTGAAGCTCATCACCGTCATAAAGTTGATGCACCATCGGGTACTGCATTACGCATGGGGGAAGTGGTCGCTGATGCTTTAGGCCGTGATCTTAAAAAGTGTGCTGTTTATGGTCGCGAAGGACGTACCGGAGAACGTGACAGAAATACGATTGGGTTTGCCACGGTTCGCGCAGGCGATATTGTGGGTGACCATACAGTTATGTTTGCCGCCGAAGGTGAACGTGTAGAGATTACTCATAAAGCCTCTAGTCGTATGACTTTTGCATTCGGTGCCATGCGTGCATCTAGCTGGTTGATGCAGAAGCAAAATGGGTTATTTGATATGCAGGATGTCTTAGGTTTATCTTAAATTCCGACTGACAACTTTCTGTTAGAGCTCTGCTTCTGATCTCTAAATTTCTTTACCAATACCCTGCTTCATGCAGGGTATTGTACTTTTCTCTTAACTTACTTATATAATCGAACCAACGCATTAACAGGTTGGATTGATGGCACCACATGCTCAGATTCTCATAGTTGACGATGTCCCTGACAATATTGAGGTCGCTATGAATTTGCTGAGAGAAGACAGTTATGAGTTTTCTTTTGCCAATAGTGGCGAAAAAGCATTATCAATTCTCAATAGTGATGATGCTGATTTTGACCTTATTCTGCTTGATATAATGATGCCTGGTATCGATGGTTATGAAACCTGTAAACGCATAAAGGCTAGCTCACAATATCAGGATATTCCTATCATATTCCTCACGGCCAAAGCCGATGTTGACTCGATTGCCAAGGCATTTCAGGCTGGCGGGGTCGATTATGTGACCAAACCGTTTCATGCTGCTGAGCTGTTAGCACGTGTCAGAACCCATATCCAGCTATACCAAACCAAAAAGTGGCTCGAACAACAAAATATTGACCTTGAGACAAAATCCCGTTTCGCCCAGGCTCGATTATTATCTGAATTAGAAAACAGCCAAAAAGAATTAATCTGGTTTTTAACTGAGCTGATGGAATCGACATCAGATGAAACAGGCAAACACATACGTCGTGTGGCAGAAATCTCAGCATTATTGGCAAAACTTCATCCGACATTAACGGATATGGATGCAGATACCCTTTATCATGCTTCACCGATGCACGATATCGGTAAGATGACAGTGCCTCATGAGATTCTTCATAAGCCAGGGAAATATACGCCGGAAGAGTTTGAGATCATGAAATCGCATACCACTAATGCCTATAAATTATTGTCTGGTTCCAAACGTAAATTAATTAAATCAGCGGCGATTATTGCTCATCAACATCATGAAAAATGGGATGGCAGTGGCTATCCGAGAGCGCTAAAGGGTGATGATATCCACATATATGGTCGTATCGTGGCATTAGCGGATGTGTTTGATGCCTTAACCCATCAACGTTGTTATAAACCTGCCTGGTCTGTGAATGAGGCTATTGAGTTCATTAAAGAACAGCGAGGTCTTCACTTTGATCCTGAATTAGTGGACTTGATGATACAGAATCTTGATAAGTTTGCTGAAATAGTGAAATAGAAGCATATAAGATGAATGATGATTTAATAACAAAAAGAATGATGTTTATCACTTTGTTCTTTCTGTTATTAAATGTGGTCGTTACTTTGTTTAGCTCGACTGTTATGGCGGATAACGAAACGGTTAAAACACAGTATCAGACACCAGTATTACTAACGCAGGAAGAAATTGACTGGATAGAAACACATCCAGTAGTGATTGTCGGTGGAGGCGCTGAGTGGCCACCCTACGATTTTATTGATTCGAAAGGCCAGTATCAGGGTATAGCTAGAGACTACCTTAATATTATTTCATCGTTAACCGGTTTGAAATTCAAATATGAGGAGACGGGTACTTGGCGCGATCACCTTAAACAGTTTGTGGCGGGAGAAATTGATTTACTACCTGCCGTATTTATGACACAGGAAAAGTCTTCCTATATGGCTTTTTCCAGTCCCTATCACGAAGCAGTAGAGTATTTTTTTATTCGCAGTGATATCAAGCTGGATGACAAAAACTCTCTGGATAATTTACGGGTCGCTTTACCGAGAGATGACTCTCGCATCAGTACGATTAAACGTTATTTCCCTGAACTCAATATTGTTGAAACCAACACAGCAGATGAGGCTATTGAGCTAGTTTTAAATGGCAAAGCCGACCTATTGTATGACTACTATGCAGTCTTAAGTTACAAGCTGGATAGACAAGGGATCCTGAATATCGAACCCTTACAGTCAACACGCTATTTAGGGAGTGAGAATCTCTATATGGCTACGCAGAAATCTGAGCCAGTGTTGTTATCCATTATTGATAAAGGTTTGCTGGCTATCTCTGCTGTGCAAAAACGTAGTATTGATGACAAGTGGTTCAAACGAAATATTATCGCTGAAGGCGTTTCCAAAAATATTATCCTGTCACCGAGTGAACAAGCCTGGTTAAACGAACATAAAACAATTCGCTTTACGGGTGATCCAAATTGGTTGCCCTACGAAGCATTTGATAAAGATGGCAACTATATTGGTATTGTTGCTGAATATTTGCATTTGATAGAAAAGAAGCTGGGTATCACGATTGAGTATGTTCCAACGTCCAGTTGGACTGAATCTATTGATCTGATTAAGTCTGGTAAAGTCGATATGATTTCAGAAACCAGTGATTCCACTTTGGGTCAGTTTCTTACTTTCACCAGGCCGTATTTAAATAGTCCGATTGTTGTCGTGATGCGTGATGACAATGTCTATGTCGAAAGTCTTTCTTCCATAAAAAAGAAAAAAATTGCGGTCATTCATGAATATGGTTATGTGAATAATATTCGCAACCAGTATCCCGAAATTAACTTCATCGAAGTCATGAGCATTCAGGATGGCCTAACAGCTGTGTCTACGGGAAAAGTAGATGCATTGGTCGCAACATTGGCACAAGCCAGCTATCACATTGCAGAAATGGGTATTAACAATATCAGGATAGTGGGTGAAACCGGGTTTAAAACCTCTCTCGCATTTGGCTTCAGTGAGGCATATCAGCCTATGGTGAGCCTTTTTAATCGCACATTTAATGCGATTTCGCTTACAGAGAAACAACGTATTCTTGATGAATGGGGAAAAGATAAATACGCGACGATCGTTGATTACAGTCTTGTTTTGAAGGTTATTGCAGTATTTCTGGTAGTAGTAGCATGGATTTTATATTGGAATAGAAAGCTCGCAGCTCAGATTCGTTTGCGGGAAGCGGCCGAAGCACAGACAAAAACATTGATAGATCATCTTCCCTTGCAAATTTCGGTGACACGCTATGATGGCCAGATTATTACTGGTAACCCGCAAGCCTTATTAGATTACAACCTACAAATAGATGAATTGGAGCGATTTAATATTCTCGATTTTTACGCCAATCCAAGTCAGCGTGAGGATATTCTGGAAGATATAAGAACAAAAGGGTTTGTCGATCAGAAAATCGTCCAGTTTAAAAAACTGGATGGTGAAGAACGCTCAATGATGGTATCTATCATGCCCATCAAATATCAGAATCAAGATGCCTTGTTGGGTATTGCGGTGGATCTCACGGACAGGCTGGAGATGGAAGCACAGTTGCTGGAGGCGAAAGAAAAAGCCGAGGTCGCTAATCGCACTAAATCTGAGTTTCTGGCCAATATGAGTCATGAAATTCGTACACCTATGAATGCCATTATTGGGTTTACCGAACTGCTTTATGAGCAGGTCAAAGACAACAAGATAAAATCCTATGTAAAAACCATTCAGTCTGCCGGCAATGATTTAATGTTATTAATAAATGACATTCTCGATTTATCCAAAATTGAGGCGGGAAAATTAGAGATTAATTACGCAGCGACAAACCCGCACGTCTTATTTGAAGAGTTATCCCATATTTTCAGTGTGCCTTTGAGAAATAAAGGCGTAGAGCTGGTATTAGAAGTAGATGCAGAAATTCCACAAAGTCTGATGTTAGACGTGGTTCGACTGCGCCAGGTATTGCTCAACTTATTAGGAAACGCCGTTAAATTTACTGAGTCAGGGCGAATAACCATGCGGGCACGTGTCGATAATAAAAATAATATCGGCAGTAAATTAGGGCTGCGTATTGATGTGGAAGATACCGGTCTTGGTATTCCAGAAGATCAACTAGACCGAATTTTTGAAGACTTTAATCAAACAGTAGGTCAGGATACCGCCAAGTTTGGTGGCACGGGGTTGGGATTATCGATTTGCAGTCGTCTCATTAAACTGATGGGTGGGACGCTTACCGTCAAGAGTCAATTGGCCAAAGGGTCGATATTTACTGTGCACTTGGATAATGTCGTTGTGGCAGCGATTGCTGCTGAAACAACATTGAATAATTACAGCGAACCGACATTGCCGGTTTTTGCTCCGGCAACCATTCTTGTGGTTGATGATATTGAAGATAACCGGCGCTTGGTGGCTGAGAGTTTCTCTACTTCTGCACTGAAAATTATTGAGGCCGAAAATGGTAAAGAAGGGGTTGAAGCGATGAAACATCATCCTATTGATTTAGTGTTGATGGATTTACGTATGCCCGTGATGGATGGTTATCAGGCGGCAGAAAAAATTAAGGCAGAATTTGATATCCCGGTCATTGCGCTCACAGCCTCTGTGATGAAGGATGATTTTGATCGTCTCAAATCAGAGCATTTTGATGCGCATATCCGTAAGCCAGTCAAAAAGGCCGAACTCTACCATAAGCTGGCCGAATTCTTAGTGCATGAACAGCCTAGTGATTCAGACATGGCTCACGCTAATGATCAGATGCCCGTCTTATCGAAACATGAAATTAGTGTATTACCGACTATTCTCGGCTTTATGGAGAGCAAAATGCCGATTTGGAAGATGGTCAAAGAAAGCAATAATATGAGTGAAATTAAACGTTTTGCTTCGGACCTGAACCAAGTCGCAGATAAAGAGAAATTCACACCTTTAGCCAATTATGCCCAGCAACTTCTGGATAAAGTAGAAGTATTCGATATTCAGGGCATGACGGACTTATTGTCCGATTATCCCTTCCTATATAAGCGCTTAAGTCAGTCTGATTAGTATTTCTGGGCTCTCAGTTTAGCTACTTCTGCTCCGGAGACGTCGCCAGCCCGTAATCTGATTTCGGTGATCAACTGCCAGAAACGTTTCAGAAGAACTTGATTACCTGAGGATAACGACACGCCCTTTAAGGCGACTTGTTCTGCTAAGTCATAATCTTCCAGACTCATATGCGTCTGAGCTAAAGAGTAATAGACTTTAGGATCCCTTGGGGCAATTCGTTGTGCTCGTTGTAAGTTATTCTGCGCACTTCTTAAGTCACCACTGACTCTTGCTTGCTCAGCCCTGTCCAGTAAAGCAATAACAGCAGGGTTTTGTTTTTGTGGCAACTGAGCTTGCGGTGGTGGCGCTTGGTGTGAAGGGATAGATTGTCCAGGAATGGCTTCTTCCACAGGCGGATAGGCATGAGTTTCAGGCGTTGGCTGTTGAGGAGGCAGGTTACTACGATCATCAACTGGTGGTTGTGAGGGTTGATAAGGCGATGTTGTACAGGCAGCAAGCACACTTAGCATAAGCCCCGTTACAAAAAAACGTGATACATAATTTGTCATTGTTATACCTTATTAGAACCAGTCTTTGATCCAGTTCAATGAACGTGTCACTGGGTTAGATGATTCATCTGGTTTTGTCATACATTCGGATGCTTCAGTCGGTTCTGATCCAGAAATAAAGGGTAGCAGCCTTGCACCTTCGCAGTTTTCAGCAGACAGTAAACCGGTTTCAGCGTTTATCCATAGCCATTTTATATCGTCTGGTAACGGTGCCTCAAATGATTCAAGCGGCTGAGTTTTCATAAAGCTCTTCCAGACTCTGAGTGCACCACCGGAACCAGTAAACGGCAAGGGTGAATTATCATCCAGGCCTAGCCAGACGACGGCTAAACGATTGTTACTAAATCCTGCAAACCAACTGTCGCGCTGGTCATCGGTGGTTCCTGTCTTTCCGGCAGTATTGATACTGCTCGGTAATACGGAATAAATGCTGGCAGCAGTACCGCTGTGAGTGACTTCCTGCATGGCGGTTTGAATTAGATAAACATCATCAGCATCAATAGTTTGACGTAGCTGGAATGGATAGCTGGATAATGCTTCGCCCTGACTATCTGTCACCGTGCGAATCGCTCGTACAGGTGTCTGGAAACCATTGGCAGCAATCGTTTGATACATGGTCGCCACTTCGAGGGGGGATAGTCCTTGTGCGCCAAGTAAAAGAGAGGGGTAAGCATCTAACTGACGTTTAATACCCAGCCGATTTAATGTGTTGATCACTTCTTTTAAGCCAACCTCCATACCAAGGCGAACAGTTGCAATATTATAAGAATGGGCTAAGGCATCAATCAGCATGACCTGTTGGTGTGATTGTTTGCTGAAGTTTTGTGGTTTCCATGTTTGCCCATTAGGCAGTTTCATCGTCAAGCTTGAGTCATCAACAATACTGGCCAGCGTTTTGCCATGCTCTAATGCGGTTAAATACACTGCGGGTTTTACTAGGGAGCCGATTGGGCGAAGCGAGTCTAATGCGCGGTTAAATCCTTTGTAACGGGTGTTTTTATCACCAATAACCGCAAGTACTTCACCCGTTTGTGGATCCGTGACTACCATACTGCCCTGCAATGGTTTCAGTTTGGCGCCATAGCTTTGTTGCAAAGTGCTGATGGTTTGTTTGAGTGACGTTTCAGCATGGCTTTGAGTGATGGGATCCAGGCTGGTGTAAACACGTAAACCTTCGGAATTCAGATCTTCATCACGGTAGTCACGACGAAGTTGTCGTTTTACTAAATCCAGAAACGCCGGGTAGGCTTCTTTTAATAAGGTACCTTTTTTGACGACATCAAGATCCGCATTGATAGCTTGCTGATATTGTTGCTGGGTGATTTTCCCCTGCTCAAACAACACTTGTAATACCAGGTTACGTCTTTTTTTCGCTCGTTCAGGGTGACGTCTTGGATCATAATAAGAGGGCCCCTTAACTAGTCCAGCCAGTAGCGCTAACTGATGCAATTTCAGTTCTTGTAGGGGTTGAGCAAAAAAGTAATGTGCTCCTAAACCAAAGCCATGAATGGCTCGGGAGCCATCCTGTCCCAGATAGACCTCATTTAAATAAGCTTCGAGAATTTCATCTTTGTCATAATGAAGTTCTAATAACAAAGCCATGGGAATTTCGAGGAGTTTTCTGACAAGGCTGCGATCCGAGGTCAGATAAAAGTTTTTGATCAATTGCTGAGTTAACGTACTGCCACCTTGCACAAAACCACCGGCTTTAATATTAGCAACCATCGCACGAGCAATGCCTTTAGGCGATATACCGTGGTGCTGATAAAAATCCCTGTCTTCTATCGCGATCAAGGATTCGGTCAGCATCGGCGGCGCATCTTTCAGCTGGATAAGATCCCGATCTTCGTTATTTAAGGGATAGATACCACCGATGAGTACGGGTTCAAGCCGAACCAACGGCACATCCTGCCCCTGGTAATCTCTCAATTGTGTTAGGCCTTGGCCATCAAAATCGAGAATCAGTTTTCTTGCCGGCTCCATACCGTCACTGAAGCGGAATCCCCGAGTTGCAATAATGGCTTTTGATGTCGAAAATGCGGCTTGCCCCGGTTGGGCGGCTTTGTTGGTAAACTGATAACCCAAGCCTCTCAGCTCGATTTTTAAGTCAGCAATCGATATTGGCGCACCCGCATATAGTTCCAGTGGACGTGCATACACCTTGGCAGGAACCGCCCAACGTTTGCCTTCAAACTGGCTACGGATTTGAGCATCAAGAAACAGCGTTAACAAACCGAGCAGAACGAGGATCGTAAAAGCGATCTTGAGTAAGCTTGAGCGACTGATGAAACCAGTTTGTTTTTTTCTTCGGGAGCTTGTTTTTTTTGAGCGTGTACGTTTTTTAGCGGGCGTTTTCTTTTGAGCCATGAGATTCTCAGCTTAGGATATGAGCCTGTTCAGGCGGTAATTCAATAACAACATTAAAACATGATGTTGGCATTAAGTGATAACAGTCCTCCTTAATATGCGGCGTTCAGCGGAAACGAATCGTTAAAACGCGCAGCAGTGAAAATTGTCAGAGGTGTGATCTTGTTTGTAGATAAATCAGGGCAATGGAAACCGATACGCTTGTGCTCTAAGTCATTACTTTTTTTACAGTTCGTCAAAACAGGCACGCCTAAAAAGCGCTAACAGCTTGATTTCGCATTATGCAATTTGTCTGGTAATATGCAGAACTCCAAAAGAGTTTCATGCGTAGTTTTTCACCTGAAACGACAAAAGTATAACTGTAGCGAGCGTTTATGGCTTTAGAGACACCAGTCTGTGAATTTGGTTTGCCTGCTGTGGATTTTTCTCTGCCAGGAACAGACGGTAAAATTTGGACATTAGATGAGTGTCGTGGTGAAAATGGACTATTAGTGATGTTCATTTGTAACCATTGTCCGTACGTACAAGCGATCATGGATCGACTTGTCCGTGATACGAATGCGCTGAAAGAGTTGGGCGTTAACTCTGTCGCCATTATGTCTAATGATGTGAATGACTATCCAGAAGATGCTTTCGATAATATGAAACGCGTTGCTGAACAGCAGCAGTTTTCATTTCCTTATTTGTATGACGAAACACAACAGGTTGCCCAGGCTTATGGTGCAGTCTGCACGCCCGATTTTTTTGGTTATAACGGTGATTTGCAACTACAATATCGCGGTCGTTTAGATGCCAGTAAAAAACAAGCAGCGGCATCTGATGTCAGACGAGATTTGTTTGAAGCAATGAAACAAGTGGCAGAAACAGGCCACGGCCCAGAAAATCAAATACCTAGTATGGGTTGCTCGATCAAATGGCGGGCAGCTTAATTTTTTTTAATAGGAGAATGTAGATAATGGCTACACGTAGACATTTAGCTAATGCTATCCGTGCGCTGAGCATGGACGCAGTACAAAAGGCGAACTCGGGTCACCCCGGCGCGCCTATGGGTATGGCAGATATTGCCGAAGTGTTATGGAATGACCATTTAAAACACAACCCAAACAACCCAAATTGGGCTGATCGTGACCGTTTCATCCTATCTAATGGTCACGGTTCTATGTTGATTTATTCATTGTTGCACTTGTCAGGTTATGACTTGCCAATGGATTCAATCAAAACATTCCGCCAATTACATTCACAATGTGCGGGTCACCCTGAATACGGTTATGCACCAGGTGTTGAAACAACAACAGGTCCATTAGGTCAAGGTATCACCAACGGTGTTGGTTTTGCGATGGCTGAAAAACTGATGGCTGACCAATTTAACAAACCAGGTCATGACATCGTTAACCACCACACCTATGTATTCATGGGCGACGGTTGTTTGATGGAAGGTGTTTCTCATGAAGCATGTGCGCTTGCGGGTACATGGGGTCTGGGTAACCTGATCGCATTCTGGGATGACAACAATATCTCTATCGATGGTCACATTGATGGCTGGTACACAGATGACACTGCTAAACGTTTCGAAGCTTACGGCTGGCACGTTCAATCAGTTGATGGTCATGACGCTGATGCGATCAACGCAGCTATTGAAGCAGCGAAAAAAGTCACTGACAAACCTTCACTGATCTGCTGTAAAACCATCATCGGTTTCGGTTCACCAAACAAATCAGCTAGCCATGATTGCCACGGTGCTGCATTAGGTGAAGAAGAAGTTGCATTAACTCGTAAAGAGTTAGGTTGGGACTACGAACCTTTTGTTATTCCTGAAGACGTTTATGCAGGTTGGGATGCAAAAGCAAAAGGTGACGCTGCTGAAGCTGAATGGAACAAAAAGTTCGACGCTTATGCTGCTGAATACCCAGAATTAGCTGCTGAATTTAAACGCCGCATGGCAGGTGAATTACCCGCTGACTGGAAACAATTCACAGATAAAATGATCGCTGATTTCAACGATAAAGCAGAAAGCGTTGCTTCACGTAAAGCATCACAAAACGTTATCACTGCTTTAGCGCCTGAATTACCAGAATTTATCGGTGGTTCTGCTGACTTAACAGGTTCTAACCTGACAAGCTGCTCAAGCTTTAAACACGTTTCTGGTAAAGAGCCAGGTAACTACATTTCATACGGTGTTCGTGAGTTTGGTATGTATGCCATCATGAATGGTATGGCTCTGCACGGTGGTTTACTGCCTTACGGTGGTACGTTCCACATGTTCTCTGACTATGCTAAGTCTGCTTTACGTATGGCGGCATTGATGAAACAACGCACAATCGCTATCTTGACTCATGACTCTATCGGTCAGGGTGAAGACGGTCCTACTCACCAACCAATCGAAAACACAGCAGGTCTGCGTTACATTCCTAACATGGATGTATGGCGTCCTTCTGATGAAACTGAAGTTGCTGTGGCTTGGGTTGCTGCCGTTGAGCGTAAAGATGGTCCTTCAAGCTTAGTATTAAGCCGTCAAGGTATCCCTGGCCGTAAACATGATACTGCTGACTTTGAAGCTATCCGTAAAGGTGCTTATGTATTGTCTGAAGCAGAAGGTGGCGCAGCTGATGTCATCATCATCGCGACAGGTTCTGAAGTTGACTTAGCGGTTAAAGCACAAGAAGAACTGAAAGCTGACGGTGTGAAAGCACGCGTTGTTTCTATGCCTTCAACCAATGTGTTTGATCGTCAAGACCAAGCTTACAAAGACAGCGTGTTAACACCTGGTGTTAAACGTGTATCTGTTGAAGCGGGTGTCACTGACTTCTGGCGCAAGTATGTTGGCCTGGAAGGCGGCGTTGTTGGTATCGATACATTTGGTGAATCTGCGCCAGGTGGTGTATTGATGAAACACTTCGGCTTCACAGTTGAAAATGTTGTTAAGACAGTTAAATCAGTTCTGTAATGATTGCTGATTTAAATTAAGTAGTAATTGAGTCGAACCAGTGGGCAGTTTTGCTCACTGGTTTTTCTCTCTCTAAAACTCGAAAGTCTAATAAGTGAGATTTCACACAGAGATTTCAGTTCTTAGACAGACGGATATAGCGATAGGGGATTAAGCATGACGATTAGAGTCGGTATTAATGGTTTTGGCCGCATTGGTCGCATGGCATTTCGTGCAGCCATCAAAGATTTTACAGATATTGAAGTGGTAGCAATCAATGACTTGTTAGATCCCGAATATCTGGCTTATATGCTCAAATACGATTCTGTGCATGGTCGCTTCCATGGTGAAGTAGAAGTCAGAGATGGCAATCTGGTGGTGAATGGCAAAACCATTCGTATTACCGCTGAGCGTAACCCTGCAGATTTGAAATGGGATAAAGTCGGTGCGGATTTGGTTATCGAATGTACGGGCTTTTTCCTGACCGAAGAAAGTTGTCAGGCCCATATTGATGCCGGTGCCAAAAAAGTGGTGCAGTCTGCGCCATCAAAAGATCACACCCCAATGTTTGTCTATGGTGTGAATCATAAAGATTATGATGGTCAGGCGATTGTTTCTGCTGCATCTTGCACGACCAATGCATTAGCGCCTGTCGCCAAAGTTTTGCATGACAGCTTTGGTATCAAACGTGGATTAATGACTACAGTCCATGCTGCCACCGCAACACAAAAAACCGTGGATGGCCCTTCAATGAAAGATTGGCGTGGTGGTCGCGGCATTTTGGAAAATATTATTCCATCATCTACCGGTGCGGCGAAAGCGGTCGGTAAAGTCTTACCTGATTTGAATGGCAAGTTAACCGGGATGGCTTTCCGTGTGCCAACATCGGATGTTTCGGTGGTTGATCTGACGGTTGAGCTAGACAAAGATGCGACATATGAAGATATCTGCACAGCGATGAAAGCCGCTTCTACATCAGAGTTAAAAGATGTACTGGGTTATACCGAAGAAAGCGTGGTATCAACGGATTTTCGTGGCAACACCGCCCCTTCAAACTTTGATGCCGGTGCTGGAATCGCATTGGATAAGACCTTTGTTAAAGTGGTTGCGTGGTATGACAATGAATATGGCTATACCTGCAATATGATGCGTCTTGTGCAGCACGTTGGTCGTTAATTCATTCATTTATCAATAAAAACGTTAAGGCTTTCTGGATTCAGGAAGCCTTTTTTTATGGTCAAACTAATTTAGAACGTTATACTTTGTGATGGAGATCACAAATTTAATTATTCACGAGGAAAATCATCATGTCTGTAATCAAGATGGCTGATCTGGATTTGGCGGGTAAGCGTGTACTGATTCGCCAAGATCTTAATGTGCCACTGAAAAAAGGTGTTGTTGCTGATGGCACCCGTATTCATGCTTCATTGCCCACTATAGAAATGGCATTAAAAGCAGGTGCAAAGGTCATGATCATGTCGCATCTTGGCAGACCAACTGAAGGTGAGTATGAGCATCAGTACTCGCTGGCCCCTGTTGCTAATTATTTATCAGCCTTATTGGATCAACCGGTCAGGCTTGAGCAAAACTGGCTAGAACCAGAATTTATACCCGTTGAAGCGGGTGAAGTCGTCTTGTGTGAAAACGTGCGTTTTAACATCGGTGAAAAAGCCAACGATGATGCGTTATCTCGTCGTATGGCCAAGTTGTGTGATGTGTTTGTAATGGATGCCTTTGGCACAGCTCATCGTGCTCAGGCGTCGACGCATGGCGTAGCGAAATACGCACCGATTGCATGTGCAGGTCCACTATTGGCAACAGAATTAGAAGCATTGGCGAAAGCATTGGATAACCCGGCAAGGCCGCTAGTCGCGATTGTAGGTGGCTCAAAGGTATCCACCAAGTTGACGGTGCTGGAATCGTTATCTAAAAAAGTGGATCAACTGATTGTCGGTGGTGGGATAGCCAACACTTTTATTGCGGCAGAGGGTCACCAAGTCGGTAATTCGCTTTATGAAGAAGACTTAATTGATACCTGTAAAAAACTAAGAGCGGAAGCTCAGGCTCGTGGTGGGGATATTCCGGTACCAGTTGATGTCGTATGTGGTAAGCATTTTGCTGAAAATGCGGAAGCTGAAGTCAAAAAAGTGACCGATATCGTTGCCGATGACATGATTTTTGATATTGGTCCAAAATCGGCCGCCGCTTTAACAGAAATTTTAAAAAACGCTGGTACGATTGTCTGGAATGGTCCGGTCGGCGTTTTTGAATTTAATCAGTTTGGCGAAGGCACGAAAGAAGTCGCGATGGCGATTGCTGAGTCTGATGC
>Ga0114911_1000890_pt1 | contig 17057 bp, 11 predicted proteins | sample MalvireepMed_904_FD_89688 | JGI IMG/M metagenome (GOLD analysis project Ga0114911, IMG submission 89688) | Marine viral communities from the Global Malaspina Expedition - Malaspina viral metaG DeepMed_904 | ecosystem: Environmental > Aquatic > Marine > Oceanic | place: Mediterranean Sea...
AATCCCTCCTGCTCCGCCACCCACTTTTTCGAGCGGAATGGCGCCCAGTGGTGCCGATCAGCCGCAGTTCGGCAGGACAATCGGGGAAATTCCGCCTCGGTGATTGCATTCGCTCCGTATCTGTTAACTAGAAACGGCGCGGGGTCGCTGCGTGTCGTTCGGCGTCTGGATCGCCGCGATGGCTTTGGTTCGGGGGGCGGAATGAAGGCAGGGCTGGGCAGTCTGCGGCGCATGCTATGGGTCATGGCGTTGGCCTGTGCCCTGATCGCGGGACCCCACCTGGCTGCCCAACCGCCGGCCGGCACCTGCTTCGCCGTCACTTCTTCGGTCGCCGCGCCCGATCGGTCCGATCTGCAGTGCGCCGGGGCGCCGGCCGGCTATCGCGGCAGCGTCCTGTGGCTGCGGCTGCCGGTTCCCGCCAGCCAGTCCCGCGATGCGTCGCTGGCGATGCACACCACGCGGTTCGAGCGAATGAGCGTGATGTTCGAATATGCCGATACGCTCGGTCCGCGGCAGGCGATCGGCCGGGGGGATTTCGCCGACAGCTGGCATATTGGCGGGCAGGTCGCTTTTCGCGCGCGCGGCGACCGGCCCGCATCGGCGGTCTGGCTGCGGATCGCGGGGCTGGAGGATTACAACCTGCTGTCGCTGCGCATAGTGTCCGCGCAGGCCGCCCAGCGTCAGTTCGAGCTGACGGCATTTGCCATCGGCGCAGCGTTGGCGCTGCTGGGCATAGCCGCCCTGTTCAACATGGGCCTCGCAGCCAGCATGCGGCGCAGCTTCTTCCTGTGGCATGGCGGCTGGGCTGCGACCGTGATGGTCTGGGGCCTGGTCTGGTCCCAGGCCGGACTGGCGGTCTTTCCTGCAGCCGCGGGCACGGTGTCGGCGCGGCTGGCAACGGTGCTTGCCTGCCTGGCGATCATGTTCGCGACCTTCGCCACCGCATCCGCCTTGCGCGACGCGCTGCCCCGCTGGCCGCTGCGTCTGCTGGGTGCGCTCGGGGTGCTTGTCCTCGCGGCAGGCGTCGCCAGCGGTCTGCCCGGCGTCGATATCGGTCAATTCGCGCCGGTGCTGATGATCGGCACATTGTCATCGCTTGCTCTGGCCACCGCCTGTATTGCCGCGGGGTGGAGGAAGGGCCACGGCGCCGCCCGCGACCTGGCGATCAGCTGGGCGATCCCCATGGTGACGCTGGCGATGACCCAGATCGTCGATCTCGACGCGATCCTGTGGGGCGGGGGCGACAAGGTGCTGATGCTGTATGCTTCGGCGCTGCAGGTCGTGTGCCTGACCGGTTTCGCGACCGTGCGGCTGCGCGCCCTGCGGATGCAGCGCGACCGGGCGGTGGAGATCGGCAAGGCCCTGGCCGAACTTGCCGAACGCGATCCGCTTACCGGCCTGCTGAACCGCAGGGGCTTCCTCGGCAAATACGCCGAGGCATTCGGCGGCGCGGCCGGCAGGCCCGTCGGCCTGCTGCTCATCGACGTGGACAAGTTCAAGGCCGTCAACGACGAGTTCGGGCATCAGGCGGGCGACGAGGTGCTCGTGACGCTCGGGCGCCGGCTGGCATCGTTCGAGGAGCGTTTCGGCTGCCGCGCGGGCAGGCTGGGCGGCGAGGAATTCGTTCTGGGGGTGAGCGGGGTTGCCGATGGCGGGCTGGTCGAGCTTGCGGAAACGGTGCGGTCCGAACTGGCCGAATGCGATTTCGGCGCAACCGCGCCGGGGCATCGGATCAGCGTCAGCATCGGCGTGGCGCAGGGCGCGGCCGACCGGCCGTTCCAGGCGCTGTACCGGAAAGCCGACGAAGCACTCTATGCCGCCAAGCGCGAAGGCCGCAACCGGGTGGTCTGCGCCGATCGCGATATCGAGAGCGACCACGCACCGGCGTTGCAGCAGGTGTCCTGACTGGTTTTTCAGCGCGCGGCTGCACTGGCTCAAGGGTGTGGTAGTGCTGCGGCGGCGTCCACACCGCTACGGCCTCCGCGCTACTCGGGAGCCTGCGCCGCGAGCATATCCATCATGGTGCGCGCGGCATCGCGGTCGGCGGGGTCTTCGAAGGCGACGTCCAGATCCGGTGCGGCATCGAGCATGTAGAGCAGGGTCCACAGCGCGAAGCGGTGGCCGCGATCGCGTTCGAGCCCGAAATCGACGCGCATTCGCTCGACCCCGGCGGGGAGCGCGGCCGGATCGACCTCGGCCAGGTCCTGGGTGCCGAAATAGCGCTGCAGCAGGTCTTCCATCTTCATTCCACCGCGCTAGCGGACCGGGCGGATCGTGCAAGGCGCTTGCACCCCGCTGCACGGCGGCAGAATTTCTTTGGGGAACGGCAATAGGCTGTTAGGGGCCGCGCATGCTTACCATCGATGGTGTCACAGTGCGGCTTGGCGGCCGGACCATTCTCGATCGCGCCAGTGCTGCCGTGCCGGTGGGCGCGCGCGTCGGGCTGATCGGGCGCAACGGCGCCGGCAAGTCGACGCTGATGAAAGCACTGATCGGCGAAATCGAACCCGACGAGGGCGAGATCGCCAAACCGTCGCGCGCGCGGATCGGCTATATCGCGCAGGAAGCCCCCAGCGGGACGATGACGCCCGAGGAAGTGGTACTGGCTTCGGCCACCGAACGCGCCGAGCTGCTGGCCGAACTGGAAACCTGTACCGATATGTACCGGATGGGCGATGTCCATGATCGCCTGCTCGCCATCGATGCCTACAGCGCGCCGGCGCGCGCAGCGAAGATCCTCAACGGGCTGGGCTTCGACGAGGAGATGCAGCAACGTCCGGTGGAAAGCTTTTCCGGCGGCTGGAAGATGCGCATCGCGCTGGGCGCGCTGCTGTTTTCCGAACCCGATATCCTGCTGCTCGACGAACCGTCGAACCACCTCGATCTCGAAGCGACCTTGTGGCTCGAGAACTTCCTCAAGTCCTATCCTGCCACGCTGCTGGTGATCAGCCACGAACGCGACCTGCTGAACAAGGTGGTCGACCATATCCTGCATCTGCAGGGCGGGGCGCTGATGCTGTACAATGGCGGATACGACGCGTTCGAGAAGCAGCGCGCCGAGCGGGCTGCCCAGCTGGCGGCGGCCAAGGCTTCGCAGGATGCACAGCGCGCGCGATTGCAGGATTACGTCGCCCGCAACAGCGCGCGTGCATCGACTGCCAAACAGGCGCAGTCGCGTGCCAAGATGCTGGCCAAGATGCAGCCCGTCGCCGCGATGATGGAGGACCCCACGCTCACTTTCGGATTTCCCGATCCGGCGGAACTCAAATCCCCCATGATCACGCTTGAACAGGCGGCCGTGGGCTATGGCGATGCCCCGCCGATCCTGAAGCGGCTGAATTTCCGGATCGATGCCGACGATCGCATCGCGCTGCTGGGCCGCAACGGCAACGGCAAGACCACGCTGGCCCGGCTGCTGGCTTCGCAGCTCGACCCGGTGGAAGGCGAAGTGAACGCCCCGGGGCGGCTGAAGGTAGGCTATTTCACCCAGTACCAGGTCGAGGAACTGGCCGGTGAGGACACGCCGCTCGACCTGATGAACCGCGCGATGGAAGGCGCGGCGCAGGGCGCCGTTCGCGCGCAGCTGGGGCGGTTCGGCTTTTCGGGCGCGCGGGCGCAAACGCGGGTCGACAAGCTGTCGGGCGGCGAACGGGCGCGTCTGGCACTGGCCCTGATCACCCGCGATGCGCCGCATCTGCTGATCCTGGACGAGCCGACCAACCACCTCGATGTCGATGCGCGCGAAGCCTTGATCCAGGCGCTGAACGATTACTCGGGCGCGGTCATCCTCATCAGCCATGACCGCCACATGGTCGAACTGACGGCGGACCGTCTGGTGCTGGTGGATGACGGCACCGCGCGCGAATATTCCGGTAGCATGGAAGATTACATCGATCTGGTGCTGGGCCGCAAGCCGGCGAAGAACGGCCGCGGCGATGCGGCCAGCAAGGCGCGCGGCAGCAATGGCACCAATATTATTGCCCGGACGCGCATGGCCAAGGCGGAACTGGCGAAGGCCGAACAGGCGATGGCGCGGCTGACCGCCGATGTCGAGCGGCTCGACAGTGCCATCCTCGAACAGGGGACGGCCGGGGCGAGGCCGGGCGGCGGGGCGAGCATCGAAAGCCTCCTCGCCCAGCGCGCGGAAGCGGCCGATGCTCTCGCCGAAGCCGAAGCGGCATGGCTGGCCGCCGGGACCGAACTGGAAGCCATCGAACAGGGCTGACACAGAAGCGCTTCCCCCCCGAGGCCTTATTCGTTACCTGCGCAGCGTGTCCGCCGCGTCTTTCCGTACAATGGCTTGCGCCGCATTGCTGCTTGTCACCGCCTGCGGTGAAGCAGAACGCGATCCTGCGCGCGAGGCGGTGCCGGTCGTTGCGCAGGACATCAGCGTGCTTACCGAACAGATCGAGATCGAAGCCATCGGCGCGGCCCGTGCGGCAACATCGGCGGAGATTTTTGCCGAAACGGCGGGCCGAGTGACCGCTGTGCTGTTCGCGGCGGGCGATTTCGTGCGCAAGGGCGAGGCGCTGGTCCGGCTCGACGCGCGGCAGGAACGCCTCGCGGTCGAAGCGGCACGGGTGCAGGTACAGGAAGCTGACCAGTTGCTGGGCCGGTATCGCCGCATCGAGGATACCGGTGCGCTGTCCGAAAGCCAGATCGAAGCCGGCGTGACCGCGCTCGCTTCGGCGCGCGTGGCGCTGGAACAGGCGCAGACGGCGCTGGCCGACCGGACAGTGCGCGCGCCGTTCTCGGGCCACGTCGGCCTGACCGAAGTCGATCCCGGTGACCGCGTCAACGATTCCACGCCGATCACGCAGATCGACCAGCGCGGCACGCTCTATGTCGATTTCCCCGCGCCTGAATCGGTCTTCAATGCGCTGCGTCCCGGCCAGGTCGTCCAGGTCGTGCCTTTTTCCGATACGACGCGGACCATCGACGCCCGCGTGGTGGCGACCGACAACCGGATATCGCAGGACAGCCGCGATTTCATCGTGCGCACCGCCATCCCCAACGAGGGCGACCGCCTGCGCCCCGGGATGAGCTTCCGCGTGGTCTTCACCCGCAATGGCGAAGCACGTCCGGTGGTCCCCGAGGAGGCCATCGTATGGGGCGGGGATGGATCGCACCTGTTCGTCATTCGCGAAGGCGCAGCCAGGCGCGTCCCGGTGACGATCACCTCGCGGCGCGAAGGCGAGGTCTTCGTGGATGGCGAATTCGAGCGGACCGACCGGGTGATCGTCGAAGGAGTGCAGAAGGTGCGCGACGGGCAGGCCATCCGCGTGGTGGGCAGCGGGAATGCGGACAGGCAGGATGTCGAGGTCCGCCAGCCCCGATCGGGCGCTGCTGTAGCCGCCGATGAAGGATAGGGCCGACCTCCCCATGCTGGCGGTGAAGCGGCCGCTGCTGATCGGCGTGCTCAACCTGCTGATCGTGATTGCGGGTATCGCTGCGCTGATGGGCGTCGAGGTTCGCGAGCTCCCCAATGTCGACCGGCCGGTCGTGTCGGTCACCGCCAGCCTGCCCGGCGCTGCACCCGAGACCATGGATTCCGAGGTCACGAGCCTTCTCGAAGATGCCGTCGCGCGGGTTTCGGGCGTGCGCCAGATCCGCGCGTCGAGCGAGGAGAACAACAGCCGTATCCGTGTCGAATTCAATCCCGGCACCGATCTCGATACCGCTGCCTCCGACGTGCGCGAGGCGGTCAGCCGGACGACCCGCGACCTGCCCGAGCGCGTCGGGCAGGTGACGGTGGTCAAGGCGGACCAGGACGCGCAGCCGATCATGACGCTGGCCGTGCTGTCGGACAGCTACGACCAGGCCTCGCTGACGCGGCTGGTGGAAAACGACATCGTGCCCGAACTGCTCGCCGCCGAAGGGGTCGCCAGCATCGAACAGTTCGGCACCCGCGCCCGGCAGATGCGCGTGTCGGTCGACCCGGCACGGCTCAACCGCTTCGGGCTGACAATGACCGATGTCGCCGCGGCACTGCGGGGGGCCCCCTTCGACGTGCCGGTCGGCTCGTTCCGGTCGGACGCGCAGGAACTGGTGGTGCGGGCCGAAGCCAGCGCGGTCGATCCCGCGCAGATCGAGAATGTCGTCATTTCGGGCACCACTCGCGTCGGCGATGTCGCGCAGGCGGATTTCGCCCCCGCCAATGCGACCAACTTCGTCCGCCTCGACGGACAGCCGATCGTCGGGCTGGGCGTGGTGCGGCAGGCCAGCTCGAACACGATCGAGATATCCAGCGCCATTCGCGCGGATGTCGAACGCCTGAACGCGCGGTTCGACGATGTCCGGATCGACGTGGTGTCGGACGATGCGCAGTTCATCCGCATTTCGGTCCGCGAAGTGCTGATCACGCTGGCCTTCACCATCGCTGTGGTCATTGGCACCATGCTGGTGTTCTTCCGCGCCTGGCGACCCACCGTCGTGCCCAGCGCCACCATCCCGGTCGCACTGGTCGGGGTGATTGCGGGCATCTGGCTGATGGGCTTTTCGATCAACTTGCTCACGCTGCTTGCGCTGGTGCTGGCGACCGGGCTGATCGTCGACGATGCCATCGTGGTACTCGAAAACGCGCAGCGGTTGCAGAACAAGGGGCTGGGCCGGCGCGCGGCGGCGGTGCTGGGTACGCGGCAGGTCTTCTTCGCCGTCGTGGCGACCACGGCAGTGCTTGTTTCGGTTTTCGTCCCGATCAGCTTCCTGCCGTCCGAAGCGGGGCGGCTGTTTCGCGAATTCGGCTTCGTGCTGGCCGTGTCGGTGATCATTTCCAGTTTCGTCGCGCTGTCGCTGGTCCCGGCACTGGCGGCGAAATTCGACCTGGCGACTGACGACAGCGCGCCGGGCAGGTTAGCTGGCTGGGGTCATGCGGCGAACCACCGCTATGAAAGCGCGCTGCGCCGGTGTCTCGACCGGCCCAAGCTGGTTGGAGCGGTGTCGGTCGCGCTCGCGGCGCTGGCGGCGCTGCTTTACACCCAGCTCGATAACGAACTGGTCCCCGACGAGGATCGCGGCGTCATCACGATCGATGCGACGGGCCCCGACGGGGTCGGCATCGATTTCATGGATGGCGAGCTCGACGAGGTGGAGCAGGTCATCGCGCCGTATCTTGCCAGCGGCGAGATCGAAAGCACCTTCTCGATCGTCGGCCGCTACGATCCCAATCGCGTCCGGGTGACTGCACAACTCGCCGATTGGAGCGAGCGCGACCGCAGCCAGACCGAGATTGTCGAGGAACTCAACCCGCCGCTGCAGGAAATTCCCGGATCGCGCACCAATGCCCGGGGCCGCGGCACGCTGAGTTTCGGCGGTGGGGGCGACGGTATCGAGGTGGCGCTGACCGGCGCCGAATACCCGACGATCTACGCGTCCGCGCAGGCGCTTGCCACGGCGATCGACACCCGCTCCGAAATCCTCTCCAATCCCGACATTTCCTACCAGCCGACACAGCCGCAGCTGTCGGTACAGATCGATCGCCAGCGCGCTTCGGATCTCGGCGTCGAGCTGGACGATCTGGCGCAGACGCTGCGCGCGATGGTCGGCGGCGACGATCTGGTGGATCTCAACGTCGGCGACCAGGCAGTCCCGATCTTCCTCACCGCCCAGGCCGTGAGTGTCACCAATCCGTCGGACCTGCGCAATCTCTACGTCCGCGGGTCGGGCGGGGCGTTGATCCCGCTGTCCAGCGTCACCGTGATCGAAGAGCAGGGTATCGCCGCCGAACTCGACCGCACCGAACAACGGCGTGCAATCGAGGTCTCCGCGGATATTGCAGCCGGTACGCCGCTGCGCGATGCGGTCGACGAGATCGAGCGGTTGGGCGAGGAAGCGCTGGGGCCGGGGATCGACATGCTGCTGCAGGGCGATGCGGCGAGCCTCGAGGAAGCGTCGAGCGATCTGCTGCTGACCTATATCTTCGCGCTGGTGATCGTGTTCCTGGTGCTGGTGGCGCAATTCGAAAGCGTGACCAGCGCATTGGTGGTACTGCTGACCATTCCCTTCGCGCTTGCCGCGGCAGTATTCGCGCTGTTCCTGTCGGGGGTCTCGGTGAACATCTATTCGCAGATCGGGCTGGTGATGCTGATCGGGCTGATGGCGAAGAACGGCATCCTGATCGTCGAATTCGCCGACCAGTTGCGGCACCAGGGGCGCAGCGTCCGCGAAGCGGTGGAGGAAGCCGCCGCGATCCGCCTGCGGCCGATCGTGATGACGCTGATCTCGACCGTGTTGGGCGCCCTGCCGTTGATCCTCGCCAGCGGCGCGGGTTCCGAAGCGCGCCAGTCGATCGGCTGGGTGATTTTCGGCGGGCTGGGTATCGCGGGCATCTTCACCCTGTTCCTCACCCCGGTCATCTATCTCGCCATCGCGCGCTACGGGAACCCGCGCAATGTCGACCTCGCCCGCCTGCACAAGGAAATCGACGAGGTCGACGAGGATCTTTCCGTGGCGCAGGTATGAAGCACCCCGGTGCCATTCTGGTAGCCGCGCTGGCGATGTCCGGCTGCGCCGGTAGCGAACCGGTCGCAATCGCGCCGCCCATCGCTGCCCCGGCTGTCTATGCGACCGATCTGCCCGCTGCCGGGTTGCAGGAAGAATGGTGGCTCGGCTTCGGTGACCCGGTGCTCGACCGGCTGGTCCGGCGCGGTCTGGAAGCCAATCTCGATATCGATGCCGCGTCCGGACGGCTTGCCGCCGCGGCCGCCCTGTTGCGCGCGGAACGGGCGGACCGGCTGCCGGGGCTCGACGGATCGGCCGAAATCGGAACCACGCTGGTGGGCGAGGGAGAGGATACGGCGGTGGCCGGCCTGTTCGCCCTGTTCGACTCCGATCTGAATGGGCGGCTGGCAGCCGAGGTGCGCGCCGCCGTGGCCGATTACGCCGAGACGAACTATCTGCTGGCCGAGCAGCGCCGGCTGGTCGCTGCTGCGATCGCCAGCCAGTATATCGAATACCGCCGGACCCAGACGCAACTCGACCTGCTCGAACAATCGACCGATCTGCAGGACCAGACGCTGCGCATCGTCACCCTGCGGTTCGAGGCCGGGCTGGCTGCCAATCTGGACGTGCGCCGCGCGGCAGCGGACCTCGCCCAGACCCGGGCTCGCCGGGGATTGGTCGAGATTGCTCGCGCCAATGCGCTCAGCGCGCTCGCGATCCTGCTGGCAGAGCCCCCCGGGGCCTTCGCGATCGAGCCGCTCGCCGATGGCTCTCAAATACCCGGATATGGCGCGGGACCGCCAGCGGGCGTGCCCGCCGACCTGCTTCGCCGGCGGACCGATATCCTCGCTGCCGAAGCGCGGCTCGCGCGGGCGGCCGCCGAGATCGGAATCGAACAGGCGGATCTGCGCCCGTCGCTGACGATACCCGGTGAAATCGGCATCGGCGACGGGCTGCTGAGCGGGCTATTCGGCGATTTCCTAGTCGGGATAGCCGCCGCGATCGATATTCCGATCTTCGACGGCGGACGCCGCCGCGCCGAAGTCGCTGCGGCCGAGGCCGTGGCCGAGGCGCGCGTGGCCGAATATCGCGCCACGTTCCTCAACGCGCTGGGCCAGGTCGAGAATGCGCTGGTATCGATCGAGGCCTATCGCCAGCGCAATGCCGCGCTTACCGAAGCGATCGACCAGAGCGAGACCGCGCTCGCACAGTCGAACGCGCTGTACCGCGAGGGCCTGGCCTCCCTGTTCGATGTGCTCGATGCGCAGCGCCAGCTTATCGCCAGCAGGCAGGCGCTGATCGACAGCGAGGCGGCACTGGCCAGTTCCTTCGTCGCTTTTCATTCGGCTATCGGATCGCAGTAAACGCCGCCCGCATTACTCGCGCTGCGGCTGCCGTATCCTAAATCCCCCGCGTCCTTAAAATCACCGGGTTGGAGCCACCGTGTTCGGTGAAGAAATTCTCTTTCGGAACGAACGGCTTGGCTGCTCGCTGATAGACTGCGCTCATCCCGCGCAGGCAACAGGAGGAAAATTATGGCTGAAATTCCAGTCGAGAAGAAATCATCGATGACGTGGCTCTGGCTGCTACTGGCAGCAATACTCGCAGCGTTGCTGATCTGGTGGATCACCGCCGACGAAGACGATGCCGATCCCGTGCTCGCCGAGACCGCCATCGAAGCTGACGCCGGCGCTGATGCCGACCCCATGGCGATGACGCTGGCCGCCATCCTGGCCAATCCCCAGTCGTATATCGGACAGGAATTCGCAGGCGAGGTGAGCGTTGCCGGACCGCTGACCGACCGGGGCTTCTGGGTTGAGAACGACGGCGCGCGGATGTTCGCGTTGATCATCGACGAACCCCGCGAAGTCGAGATCGACATCAATCCCGGACAGGAACTGCGCATTTCGGACGGCATGATCCGCGAAGGCGGCGAAGTCTCCGATGTCGAAGGTGTTCCGCTCGATGACGACACTCTCGCGGTTCTTGCCGATCAGGACGTGTTCCTGATTGTCGACGAGGACAATGTCGAGATCCTCGAGCGTCCGTAAGACTAGAAAGGACCTATTATGAAGAACGATGATCGCTTCGGCGAACTCGAAGCCCTCGATTCCTGGCAACTCGTCCATGACGAGCAGGACATCCGTGGTTGCACCGTGGCCTCGGTCACGGGGACGGATTACGGAACGATCGAGGATATGCTGGTGGACAAGGAAAAGGAACACGTCGCAGCCGTACGGCTCGACGATGGCCGGATCGTTGCCGCCGACAATCTCGAAATCAGGGGCCGGGACGTGATCTATCACGACGACCTCGCCGCGTCCCGGGTGAATTACACCAAGGTACGCCGGCCGGCCGTCTGATTTTTAGGCCGCATAGCGGGGGATCGCGATGCGCGGTTCTCCCGTTCCCGGACCCGCCAGAAGGTCGAGCCATCCCGATTGCTCGGCACGCTTGAAGACCCCCGTCCGCCAGGATGGGGGTCTTCGCGTTCAGGCTTTGCGGAGAACAGACTGCCCGAAAGATATCTGCCTTGTGCGCGGTCCCGATCAGCGCGGGAGGCCGCCACCCAGCGCGACGAACAGCGTCGCGCCGTTCTGCAGATAGGCCCGCTGCGTGGTGAGCAATTGCTGCTGGGCGGAGAACAGATTGCGCTCGGCATCGAGCACTTCGAGATAATCGGCCACGCCCTCGCGGTAGCGCAGCCGGGCGAGCCGCGCGATGCGTTCCTGCGCGGCGACCCCCTGCTCCTGCGCGGCGACCTGCTGGGCCAGCCAGCGCCGCCCGGCGAGGCCGTCGGACACTTCGCGGAATGCCGTCTGGACCGCTTTTTCGTACAGTGCGACCTGTTCGGTCTCCCGCGCCCGGGCCAGATCGAGATCTGCCTCGCGCGCTCCCCAATCGAAGATGGGTAGCGAAAGCGATGGGCCGAAAGACCATGTGAACCCGTCCGAACCGAACAGGTTAGCCAGGTCGCTGGAGGCGAAACCCGCATTGCCGGTGAGCGAGATCGTCGGGAAAAAGGCCGCCCGGGCGGCACCGATGTCGGCGCGCGCGGCGCGCAGCTGTTCTTCGGCGGCGGTAATGTCGGGGCGCACCAGCAGCAGGTCCGACGGCAGCCCGGCGTCGAGCATCATGGCATCGTCCTGCGCCTGCATCGCAAGCGGCTGCGGCAGGTTTGCGGGAACGGCGCCGCCCACCAGCACGGCAAGCTGGTTGTTCAGCCGTGCCCGGTCGAGACGCTGCGCTGCCAGCTGCTGTTCCGCTGTCGTCAGCAGCGTTTCGGCCTGACGGTAGGGCAGGGCCGAGGTGACCCCGGCATCGAGCCGCAACCGCGCGATCCGCAGCCCTTCCTGGCGGCTCTCCAGCGTCGCCTGTGCCAGGTCTATCTGCGCATCGGTTTCGAGGATTTCGAAATAGGTCGAGGCGACATCGGCGACGAGCGAAAGATAGAACGCCCGCTGGTTCGCTTCGGTCGCAAGATAACGGGCGCGCGCGGCTTCGGAAAGATTGGCCACCCGGCCCCAGAAATCGAGTTCGAACGAGGTCACGCCCACGCCGACTTCGAAACGGTCCGCCGTCACGGTCGGCGCCGCGCCGGCTATTGCCGCCCCGGTCGGGGTGCGGCTGCGTCCGGCAGCGGCACTGGCCACGGGGGCGGGCAACCTTCGGCTATCCTGGACCCGGTATTGGGCGCGCGCCTGTTCGATGCGCGCGGTCGCCGCCACCAGGTCGCGATTGTTGGCAACCGCAGTATCGATCAGCGCGACCAGCCGGGCGTCGTCGAACCATTCGCCGTAAGACAGCGTGCTGGCGACCACAGTCCCATCGGGACGGTACTCGCCGTCATAGGCAGGAGCGCTCGCCAGCGGCGGACGCTCGTGCGCGGGTGCCATGTTCACGCAGCCGGCAAGGGCCAGCGCCAGCATGCTGGCGGATAGCGGACGCATCATGCGGGTTCTCCTTCGGCTTCGCCGGGCGGAGTGGGCTTGCCCTTCGCCAGTCGGGTTCGGACCAGCAGGTAAAGCAGCGGGATGGCGAAGATGCCGATTGCCGTGGCCGCGATCATGCCGCCCATCACGCCCGTGCCGACCGCGATGCGGCTGGCGGCGCCGGCGCCCGAGGACAGAACCAGCGGAACCATGCCCAGAATGAAGGCGAGCGAGGTCATGATGATCGGCCGCAACCGCAGGCGCGCGGCGGCCTTTACCGCCTCGAGCGGGCTCTTGCCTTCGGCCTCCTGCTCGATCGCGAATTCGACGATGAGGATGGCGTTCTTCGCTGCCAGGCCGATGATCGTGATCAGCCCGACGTTGAAGTAGATGTCGGCGGACAGGCCGCGCAGCATGGTGAAGAGCACGGCTCCCAGCACGCCCATCGGCACGATCAGCAGCACCGACAGCGGCACCGACCAGCTTTCGTACAAGGCAGCAAGCACGAGGAAGACGATCACCACCGACAGTCCGAGCAGCAGCCCGATCTGGCCGCCGGCCTGTTTTTCTTCGTAGCTGATGCCGGTCCATTCGAAGCCGATGCCGTCGGGCAGCTGGCTCGCGAACCGTTCCATTTCTTCGAGCGCGGCGCCCGAGGATTCGCCCGGAGCCGCAGTGCCCGACAAGGTCATCGCCGGATAGCCATTGTAGCGCGACAGGCTGGGCGGACCCGCGGTCCATTCGGCAGTGGCGAAGGAACTGAACGGAACCAGCCCCCCCTGCGCATTGGGGATCCGCAGCGACAGCACGTCCTCCGGCTCCATCCGGTGGGGCGCGTCGGCCTGGACGAGGACCTGCAGCACGCGGCCCTGGCGGTTGAAGTCATTGGCATAGGCAGAGCCGAAATTGATCGACAGCGCGTTGTTCACATCGTCCATCGACAGGCCCATCGCACGCGCCTGGACGCGGTCGACCTCGACATGCAATTGCGGGGCCGGCGGCTGGTCCTCGGGCCGCAAATTGGCCAGCAGCGGGCTTTGCGACGCCATGCCGAGCAATTGGTTGCGTGCATCGACCAGCGCATCGCGGCCCACGCCGCCGCGGTCTTGCAGCTTCATCGTGAAACCACTGGCCTGGCCGAGCGACTGGATGGCGGGCGGCTGGATGGCAAAGGCCAGCGCATTGTCCAGCCCCATGAAAGTGCCCATGGCCTGTCCGACCAGGGCACCGGCCGAACTTTCCGGGGCGCTGCGTTCGCTCCAGTCCTCGAGCGGGGTGAACATCATCGCATTGTTCTGACCCTGGCCGAAGAAGCTGAAACCGCGCACGACCACCGTCCGCGCGACCTCTTCGCGCGACTGCCAGAAGCCTTCGACGGGTTCGATTGCCTCTTCCAGCCGTTCGCGGGTCGACCCGGCGGGCGACTGGACCACGGTGATGACATAACCCTGGTCCTCGGTGGGCAGGAACCCGCCCGGCAGGCGCGCGAACAGCAGGCCGGTGATCGCTGCCAGCAGGAGGAACACCGCCAGGCCACGGATCGGCCGGGCAAGGATCGCCTCGTTGGTGCGACCGTACTTCTCGGTCATCCGCGCAAACCACTGATTGAAGCGGTGGAAGAACCGCCCCGATACCGCGCGGGCCCGATCCAGCTGTCCGCGCCAGCCATCGCGCAGCGGACGATCGGCATCGTCGGGCGCGGCTGCACCGTCGTGATCCTGGACGTCTTCCTTCCGCAGGAAGGTGGCGCACAGCGCCGGGGTCAGCGACAGGGCCAGTACGGCAGAGAAGAAGATCGAAATGGCCAGCGTGACCGAGAACTGGCGATAGATCCCGCCGGTCGATCCGGGGAAGAAGGCCATCGGCACGAACACCGCGATCAGCACCAGCGTGATGCCCACGATCGCGCCGGTGATCTGGTCCATTGCCTTGCGCGTCGCCTCGAGCGGACCGAGCCCTTCCTCGCGCATGATCCGCTCGACATTCTCGATCACGACAATGGCGTCGTCGACGAGGATCCCGATTGCGAGGACCATGCCGAACAGCGACAGCACGTTGATCGAGAAGCCGAACAGCCACAGGCCGAGGCACGCCCCAGCCAGCGCGATCGGCACGACCAGCGTCGGGATCAGCGTCGCGCGCCAGTTCTGCAGGAACAGGAACATGACGAGGAAGACCAGCGCCATGGCTTCGACCAGCGTCTTGACCACTTCCTCGACCGAAACCTCGACGAAGGGAGTGGTGTCGTAGGGGATCGACCAGGCGACATCCTGCGGCAGGCCGGCACCGAGTTCCTCCATCCGCGTCTCGATCCCTTCGGCCGTCGCCAGCGCGTTGGCGCCGGTGGCCAGCTGGACCGCCATGCCGGCCATCGGCTGGCCATCGAGCGTGGTCGAGGTGGCATAGGTCTGCGCGCCGATCTCGACGCGGGCGACATCGCCCAGCCGGACGCTTGCCCCGCCTTCGTCCGCGCGCAGGATCACCCGCCGGAATTCCTCCTCGGTCTCGAAGCGGTTGGCAGTGGTGATGGTGGCCGTGATCTGCTGGCCTTCCTGCAGCGGAAGGGCGCCCAGCGAACCGCCTGCAGTCTGCGCATTCTGTTCGCGGATCGCGGCGACGACGGCGCTGGGGGAAAGGTTGTAGGAGGCCAGCTTGTCCGGATCGAGCCAGATACGCATGGCGTATTCCGAACCGAACAGCGTGACGTCGCCCACACCCGCCACGCGGCGCAATTCATCGATCACCTGCGTCGAGGCGATATTGCCGAGGTCGGTCGAATCCAGCGCGCCCGATTTCGACGTCAGCGCTACGATCATCAGGAAGCCGGCATTGGCCTGCCGGACGGTGATGCCCTGGCGCCTGACTTCCTCGGGCAGGCGGGCTTCGACCGTGCTCAGCCGGTTCTGCACTTCGGTCTGCGCGATATCGATATCGGTCCCGGCCTCGAAGGTCAGTGTGATCGACGCCGTGCCGTTGGAGAGGCTGGAGGAGGACATGTAAAGAAAGCCTTCGACCCCGTTGAGCTGCTGCTCGATCACCTGCGTGACATTGGTCTCGAGCGTGGCGGCGTCGGCGCCGGGATAGACGACGCTGATCGCCAGCGAAGGCGGCGCGACTTCCGGATATTGCTCGATCGGCAGCGCGCGCAGCGAGATGAAACCGGCGAGGAGGATGCCGAGCGAGACGACCCATGCGAAGATGGGCCGATCGATGAAAAAGCGAGCCATGATCAGTCAGCCTTCGCGGCGGGTGCGGCAGGAGCGACGGCGCGGCCATTGGGAGTGTTGGCGATCTGCACCGGCATGCCCGGCTGCAACTTTTGCAGGTTCGACACGATGACCCTGTCGCCCGGCTGAAGGCCGCTTTCCACGACCCATTTGTCACCCACCAGCCGGCCCAGCTTGATCGGCCGCAGCGCGGCCTTGCCGTCCTTGTCGACGATCATCACCGTTCCACCGGAATCGGCCACGGTAACCGCCGCCTGCGGGATCGCGATGACGTCGGTCGCCTTGCCCGCATAAATGCGCGCATTGACGAATTCACCCGACAGCAGCAGCCCGTCGGGATTGGGAAATTCGGCGCGCAATTCGATGGTGCCGGTGGCTTCGTCGACGGTAAAGTCGAGGAATTCGATCAGCCCGGGAATCTCGTATTCGGTCCCGTCGGGGAACACCAGCCGGACCTCGACGGCGTCATCGGCCGACAGTGCCAGTTCGCCAGCGGCAATCGCGCGGCGGATCTGCAGCACTTCGGTAGCGGACTGCGAAAAGGATACGTAGATCGGCGAAACCTGCTCGATCCGCGTCATCAGCGTGCCTTCGGGCTGCGAGACGAGCGCGCCTTCGGTCACTGCGGCACGTCCCGCGCGACCGGCGATCGGCGCGCGCACGGTGGTGTAGCCCAGTTGGAGCGATGCCGATTTCAGCTGGGCCTGGATCTGCGCGACATTGGCATTCGCCTCGCGCGCGGCGGCCTGTGCCGCGTCGAATTCCTGGCCGCTGATGGCGTTTTCCTCGACCAGCGGGCGATAGCGCTGCACCACGGCATTGGCATTGGCCGCCGTGGCCTTCGCACGTTCGAGGCTGGCCTGCGTCTGCGCGTAGCTGGCGCGCAATTCGGCCGGATCGATGCGGAACAGTGGCTGTCCCTGTCCGACATCGGTGCCTTCCTCATACAGGCGCTGCTGGACGATGCCGGTGACGCGCGCACGCACTTCGGCGACGCGGACCGGTTCCACCCGGCCAGGCAGTTCGAGGACATTGTCGATATCCGCCTGCGCGACGGTGATGGTGCGGACCGGGATTGCCTGGCCCTGCGGCGACGGATCGGGTGACGAGCATGCGGCGGCGGCCAGACCGAGAACGAACAGGAGCAGAGTGCGAAGGTGCGTCATTGGAATTCCTTACATGCGAATCACCCTGCGACGGCGTTCGGCTACTGGCGCGTTTTTACATTTTCGGTACAACTGTAAATTGACATTTTTGCATTGGATGTCGAAATAACCTGCATGGAAGAGAGAGCCTGCAAAATCGCGGCGGCGGGATACGCGGTCATAAGCCAATATGGTGTCCGCCGTGCGACAATGAGCGACATCGCCGCAGCGGCGGGGGTTTCGCGCCAGACAATATACAATATCTTCCCCAACCGCGAGGCGTTGCTGGTCGCGGTGTCGCGGTATCACTTCGC
>Ga0114911_1000898_pt1 | contig 16971 bp, 20 predicted proteins | sample MalvireepMed_904_FD_89688 | JGI IMG/M metagenome (GOLD analysis project Ga0114911, IMG submission 89688) | Marine viral communities from the Global Malaspina Expedition - Malaspina viral metaG DeepMed_904 | ecosystem: Environmental > Aquatic > Marine > Oceanic | place: Mediterranean Sea...
CGCAGGTCGAGCGTTGCGATCGCCGAAAATTCGTCCATCGCGCGCCAGATCGCCATGCCGCTGGCCATGTCCATCAGGCTGAGGATCGGGCCCGATGCTAGCACGCGCTGGCCTTCTTCGCCCAGCAGGTCTTCGCGCCAGGGCAGTTCGAGTTCGACCCAATCGTCGCCATGGTCGGAATATTGCAGCCCCAGCCATCCGGGATGGCCGCGTCCAGTGAAGAAGGACGTCGCCTTGGACGGATCGAATTTACGCGGCTGTTCGCTCATTTGGCGCTCCGATAGCCGGGCCGCTGGCGGTCTTACAATCTTTTAATTTCAACCGCTCACCGCAATGCGCCAGCTTCCGTTCCTGCAGATCGCGTGATCCCCACACGGTCCGCTGCATGGATGGAGACACGCATGGAATTTCCCAAGCTCGACCTCGAAAGCCTGCCCGAACTCGACACCGCAATGGGTGTTTTCGGAAGCATTCCCGCATCGGGCGGGGGCGATACGGTCGTCAGCGTGATGATCTATCTCTTCGATCACATGATGGTCGATATGCTGCTTTAAGGGGGTGGGGGGATGCTGGTCGATCCGCGGATTGCCGGGCTGCGTGCCGACGATGGGATGCAGCAGGTCATGCGCCAGGCAGCCACGCGTGCGGTCCGGCGGTGCCGCAGCGACGAAGCCGTTCGCAGCGTCCTGGCGGCGCTCGACCGTTATGCGGCGGGCGATGATCTGGGGGATTGCCCTGCGCTTGCGGACGCGCTCGCCAGCGAGCCGGCTGCCCGCGCACTCCTACGCCCGTATATCGCGCAATTGACCGCGCTGCAGCGCCGTTTCCCGCTGGTCGAACTGGGCATGCGGCACCAGTCGGCGCGGGGTTTCCATTCGCTCGAACTGGCGGGGCGGGGACAGGTGACGCTTGGCTTGGCGGTGCACGAATGCGCGCCGGAGGCGGGACGCTGCGATATTGCGGCTTTCCCCGATGCCGAGCGGCACGAGCTTGTGATCGGCGGGAAGGCCGAAGTCGAACTGCTGGAAATCCGCTCGGAGAACGGATCGCAAGCTAGGATCGGGCGCACCGCGAAACGCGTCGCATCCGGTGCACGGATGATACTCGCGGGCCATCGACAGGCGCGGATCCTGCGCCATGTGCACCGCCCGCTGGTCATGCTGCGGTTGGTAAGGACTGCGGCGAGGCCGCTTCCGACGCGCCAGTTCGCCATTTCCACCGGCAAGCTGCTGCAGCGTGCGCATGGCGATCGCAGCGAGAGCCGACAGGAGCTGATGTTCGCGCTGCTGGGCCGGATGCGCCGCGAAGATGCCGCACCGACGCTTGCGCAGGCGACGCTGGCGGGGAGCCCCCATCTGCGCTGGCAGGCGCTGCGCGAATGCCTCGCGCTCGACAGCGCCATTGGCCTGGTCGCGCTCGAGCGGATGGCAGCGGACCGCGCGGACCCGCTGTTCGGTCCCGCGTCGAGCTTGCGAGCGCAGCTGGCTGCGGCCTATCCTCAGCTGGACAGGAAGGGGCACGCCGTATGCCCCGCGTGATTGCGAATACGCAGGACAGCGCGGCCACGCTCGAAGAAACGGTCGAAGCAGTGGCGCAGGGGTTCGATCCGCAGGATGAAACCAGCCTGCTCGATGCCGCCGCCAGTCTGGAACGGCTGGGCAACAACCGCAATTTTCTCGGCGATCTGCTGATCGCGCAGTTGCGGGAGGGGTATCGCGATACGCAAGCAGAGGTTGCTTACGGCCCGCAGGTGATCGTCCTGTCGGCGCCGAGCGGGGGAAGCTTCCTTCGCGCCAATATCTGGCCGGGGGAAGGCGAAAGCTGCTTCCGCACGAGCGGGGCCGGCAGCTTCGATTACGGCACCGCGCACGACCACAATTTCGATTTCCTCACCGTGGGCTATTTCGGCCCAGGCTATCGCAGCGAATATTTTGAGATCGACTATCGCGAGATCGCCGGCTGGAGGGGCGAACGCGCTGCGCTGCGGTTCGTCGAATCCAGCACGCTGCATGAAGGGCGGCTGCTCCATTACCGCGCCCACCGCGATGTGCATGCACAATATCCGCCCGAGACGACTTCGGTGTCGCTTAATCTGATGCATATGCATGCGGGGCAGGGCTGGTATGACCAATATGGTTTCGATCTGCAGCGACACCGCGTGACGGGGGTTCTCAATCCCGGTGCCAGCGAGACATTCCTGCGCTGCGCCGTCGCGCTGGGCGAGGACGAAGCGCTCGACCTGGCGCAGCAGTTCGGCCGCCATCATCCCAGCGACCGCATGCGGCTCGCCTGTTTCGAGGCGCGAGCGGCGCGCATGGCGGACGACAACCATCGCGATGCGCTTTGGCGCGAGGCAGAGGCGGCAGGCAATCTGATGGTCGCGCAGGAAGCCCGCCAGCAGCGCGCCGCGCTCGAACCGTGAACCGGCGGCCGTGCCTGTGCCGAACGGGGTCCTGCGCGTTTTCAGCGAATCGCTAGAAACCGCCGCCCGACAGCGTATCGATCGCGCCTTGCAGGATCACGGCCGCGGCATGGCTGTCGATCCGCGCTGCGCGCTTGGCGCGGCTCATGTCCTGCCCGATCATCGCCGCTTCGGCGCTGGCGGAGGACCAACGCTCATCCCACAGCAAGACCGGCAGGTCGAGCGCTTCCGCCAGATTGCGGGCATAGGCGCGGCTGGCCTGCGCGCGGGGCCCTTCGCTGCCATCCATGTTGCGCGGCAGACCGATCACCACGCCGGCAATCGAGCGTTCGGCAACCAGTTTGCGCAAGGCACCGCAATCCTTGCTGAACTTGCTGCGGGGGAGCGTCTTTCCGGCAGTCGCGTATCGCCATCCGGCATCGCATGTCGCGACCCCGATGGTCTTCGTGCCCAGATCCAGCCCGAGCAAGGCGCCGCCATCGGGCAGCGCATCGCCGTAATCGAGCGCGTTGTCGCTTACGAGGCCCGTGCCGTCGCCCATGCTCTCACCCGTGCGATGACGTCCTCCTGCACATTCTTCCAGAACAGCGGAATATCGTAGACGTGGTAATTGCCGCCCGGCAGCACGCCCTGACCCAGCTCGGGCGGGTCGCCGATATACAGCAGGCCGTTATCGCCGCACCGCGCTGGCACCGCACCGGTCACCAGTTCGCCCTTCGACAGCGTGTCGTCGGGGACCAGCGTCCCCAGATTGGCGCTGGCGGGCGCAGTGCCATTGGTGCCTCCGGTGATCGGATTGACACACAGGATTGGCCCGTCGCCGCGCGGCTCGCCGTCATAGCCGACGGTCGCTTCGTAACGCCGCATGATCATGTCCGCATCGCCGTCGTCGGAAAATGCCGACCACGCCAGCAGGCATTGCGGCTGCCCGGGTGCGGCGCAGGCGGGGAACGGCAGGACGGGCAGATCGTGTTCAACCGAAATCGGCCAGCCGGGCGCATAGACCGCGGCAACCCGTTCTGCGACCGGCGTGCCCGCCACCTTTTCCTGCAGCAGCCGCAGGATATGCGAGGCGCCCTGGCTATGCCCGGCAAGCACGATCGGCTTGTCGGCAGCGATGCTGTCGAGGAAATAGTCGAACGCCTGCGCAACATCGGCATAGGCAGCATCGATTGCCTGCTGCGCTTCGGGTCGGTCGGTCAGGAAGGCCCCCGCCGCGGCCTGCCGGTACTTGGGAGCCCAGATCTCGTCGGCGCGGTTGAAGGGGCTGGCAAGCCCGCGCAGGAACAGGCGGGCACGGTTGTCGGTCGTCGCGTCGCCCAGCGCCGCGTTCCAGTCGCCGCCCGCCTGGATATAGCTGGTCGGCGGGACGAAGAAGACGGCGAATTCGGGCAATGCCTGCGGATCGGCCGGTTCGCCGGTGACCGAACCCGTGGTGGCGAGCGGATCATTCCGGTCGAGGCTCTGTTCGGCGGCGGGCGCATCGGGCGAGGGGGTGCGGGACGCCGGATCGGGGGCGGTCTCGGCGATCGCCGGCTGGTAGCGCGCCGGGTCGCCCGTGCCCAGTCCGGGCCGCGAATACCACATCTGCGGGTCCTGGTAGGCGTTGGCGGCGAGCGGGTCCTGCTCGACGAATTCGCCGCGCGGAACGAAGGCGATCTCGGTCGCCTCGCGCGACCAGATGGTCAGCGCAATCGATCCGACGATCACGAGAACGATGCATACGGCTATAAAATACAAGAACTTACGTGCCATTTACGGCTTCCTCTCCACGTTTTTCGCCGTTGGTCCTCTCGGCCCTGCGTTCGAGCGCGACCTTGATCATCGCGAGCAGGGGGTCGGCCAGGAACAGGCCGAGGATGCCGAACAGGATTCCCATGATCAGCTGGAATGCCAGCACCAGCGCGGGCGCCAGATCGACCGTTTTCTTGGCGATCATCGGGATGACGACATAGCCGTCGAAATTCTGGACGAAGAAATAGACCGCGATGGTGTAGATCCCCATCTCCACCCCGCCCGAGAACCCGACCAGCACCATCAACGCGCCCGAGATGATCGCTCCGAGATTGGGGACGAAGGCAAGCAGGCCGGTGAGGATCGCCAGCAGCGCGGCCATCGGCACTGCGCCGATTCCGATCAGCGGCGCGACCCAGGCCAGCATGATGTAGGTGAACACCGCTTCTACGACCATGCCGAGCAGGCGCCCGGCCATCAGCCGCCGCATGGTGCTGCCCATCTTCGACGCGGTGACATAGAACCGGTCGCGATGTTCGCGCGGCAGCATCCAGGCGACACCGCGTTCGTAAAGCTGCGGATCGACCGCGACATAGATCCCGATGACCAGAATCAGCAGGATCGTCGCTGCCCCGCCGAGTATCCCGCCCAGGGCCCGGGTGACGGTGCTGATTCCGCTGCCGATATTGCCGAGATAGTTCTGCAGCCGCGCCTCTTCGATCGCGAACCCCTGCGTACGGGCCCAGGCGAACAGCTCATTGATCTGGCGTTCGATGATGGCGGGAAATTGCGCAGCTTCCTGCGAAATGGTCGAGCCGGCGAAATAACCGAGCCACACCAGGAAGGCGAGCGTTCCCGCCAGCACGATGGCGACGCGCCAAACGCGGGCGATCGGCAGGACGCGGGCAAGCAGGCGCGCGCCGCCCTCGATCATCGAGGCGAACACCATCGCGCCGAAAATCACCAGCAGCGGCCGCGCGATCCACACCGCGAGCACCGCGGCGCCGACGATGCCGACCCAGACCATCGCGCGCGAGACTTCGTGGCGAATGCGTGGATCGTCGATCCGCGAAGGGCTGGTACCGAGATCGTTGTCGCGGAAATCCTGCGTGTCGTCGGCCATACGCTTCCCCTGTGTGGTCAGGACCCTAGCGCTCGGCAGCGGGTTTTCGTTCCGCGATCGCCGGGCGCAGGGTGGACCACGCGCGGCCTTCGCGCAGGCTCGTCCACCAGGTCACCGGATTGGGCGAGGTCGTGCCGTCGAGCGAGAAGGTGATGAATTCCGCGCGCCCGCCGATATTCTCCAGCGGAACGGGGCCCAGCAGGCCTTGCGGATGCGCAAGTTCGCGGCTGTCGGAGGAGTGATCACGGTTGTCGCCCATCACGAAGACATGGCCTTCGGGAATCGTGATCTCGGCAAAATTGTCGAGTTGCTGGTTCTGGTGGTCGATCACCAGATAGGTGGCGCCATTGGGCAGCGTTTCGCGCAGAACCGGTACGCGGCAGACATCGTCCCCCGCAGCGTTCTGCGCGCGGAAATCGTCGAACCCGAAGCCGTCGCAGCGCGAATTGGCGTCGAGCGGCAGTGCGATCGCGGGCTCGACCTTCTGTTCCACCGGTGCGCCGTTGAGGATGATGCGCCCGTTCTGGACCGCAATCCGGTCGCCCGGCAACGCTACCACGCGCTTGATGTAATCCTCGTCGCGTTCGGGATGCACGGGAATGACGATATCGCCATATTCGGGTGTCGATCCCATCACCCGCCAGTCGCCCCGCGGGGCGAGGTGGAAGCTGACCGAGCTCCAGTTCCAGCCATAGGGATATTTGCTCACCACCAGCCGGTCGCCCACCAGCAGGTTCGGCATCATCGATTCCGACGGGATGTAGAACGGTTTGGCGATGAAGCTGTGAAAGGCGAACACCGCGAACAGCATCACGGCCAGCCCGCGGATTTCGGCGATCCAGTCGACCTTGTCGTCGGATGTGTCGGTTTTGGTTTTCACTGCTGCCGTGCCGCTGGTCACTGGGGGAGGGCCTCGATGATGACGTAGGCCTGCGCCCATGGATGGTCGTCAGTGAGGGTAAGATGAATGCGCGTCTCATGGCCGGGCGGCACCATTTCCGCAAGCACGATCGCCGCGCCCCCGGTCAGCGACAGCGTCGGAGCGCCCGAGCGCGCGTTGACCACGCCGATGTCCTTCATGAAGACCCCGCGGCGAAACCCGGTGCCGACCGCCTTGGAGAACGCCTCCTTGGCGGCAAAGCGCTTGGCATAGGTGCCCGCGATGGTGAACGGGCGCCGCCGCGCCTTGGCGCGTTCGATCTCGGTGAAGACGCGGTTTTCGAACCGTTCGCCGAAGCGGTCGAGCGAGTTCTGGATGCGCTCTATATTGCAGAGGTCGGAACCGAGACCGATGATCATGCGCGTGCTTCGTCCATCAGGTCGCGCATCCGCCGGACCGCGGCTTCCAGCCCGACGAAGACCGCTTCGCCCACCAGATAGTGGCCGATGTTGAGTTCGGCGAGTTCGGGGATGGCGGCGATGGGCTTTACATTCTCGTAGGTGAGACCGTGGCCGGCATGGGGTTCGATACCCATTTCGCGGGCGAGCTTCGACATGCGGGCGATCCGTTTGAGTTCGCGCGCGGCGCGCTCGCTGGCGCCGTCGAGGCCGGCATGGGCATATTCGCCGGTGTGGAATTCGACCACTGCCGAACGCAGCCGCTGCGCTGCTTCGAGCTGGCGTTCGTCTGCCTCGATGAACAGCGACACCCGAATGCCGTGGTCGGCCAGCTTCCACACGATCGGCGCGAGCTGGTTGTGCAGGCCGGCCGCATCGAGCCCGCCCTCGGTGGTGCGTTCCTCGCGTTTCTCGGGCACGATACAGGCGGCATGCGGCTTGTGCGCAAGCGCGATCGCCAGCATCTCTTCCGTACCTGCCATTTCGAGGTTCAGCGGCAGGTCGGTAGCCTTCTGTATCCGTTCGAGATCGTCGTCGCGGATATGCCTCCGGTCTTCGCGCAAGTGGGCGGTGATCCCGTCGCCGCCGACCGCGGCTACGATCTCGGCCGCGCGCACCGGGTCCGGATGATCGCCGCCGCGTGCGTTGCGGATCGTGGCGACGTGGTCGATATTGACCCCGAGGCGCAGCCGTTCGCTCACGCCTTGCGGCTCCCCGGCTTGGTCACGGGGATGGCCGCCAGTTCCTCGGGCAGCTCGTCATCGGCATAGGTCGGGAAATTGATGTCGATCAGGGGATAGAACGGCACGCCGAGTTCGGCCGTGCCATTGCTGCGATCGATCAGGGCGACTTCGGCGACCACCTCGCCGCCTTCGCGCGCAACCGCGGCAATCGCCTCGCGGCTCGACAGGCCGGTGGTGACCACATCCTCGACCATCAGCACCTTGGCCCCGGGCTCGAGCCGGAACCCGCGCCGCAAGTGGAATTCGCCATCGGGCCGTTCGAGGAACATCGCGTCCTTGCCCAGCGCGCGGCCCATTTCCTGGCCGATGATGATGCCGCCCATCGCCGGGCTGATCACGACATCGATCTGGCTCCGTGTTTCGCGCGGGATCTTCTGCGCCAGCGCAAACGCCAGCCGCCCGGCGCGATCGGGGTTCATCAGCACGCGTGCGCATTGCAGATAGTGGCCGCTGTGCCTCCCGCTCGACAGTTTGAAATGGCCTTCGAGCAGGGCTTCGCTGGCGCGGAATTCGTGGAGGATTTCTTCTTCGGTCATGATGCATCGGTCCAAAGCGCCTCGCGCCCGATTGCGCAAGAGGCAAAGCTGGTTGCACATTTTTATCTGCCACCCGCTTGAGGCATCTGCATTCCCTGCCTATAGGCGGGCGCAATCGGGCCCAAAACGAGGGCGTTTCCGCCATGCAGGCGGGATTTGACTGCGCCGGCGGGCCCGTATCGAGACACGACACGAAAGAGTGCCAAGACGATGAAAATTCTCGGCTCCCTCAACGGGTTCCAACGGATCGCAGCCAGCCTGGCCATGGCCGCTACGCTGGCCTTCGGCGCCCCGGGCGCGATCGCGCAGGATGTGGCTACCGCACAGCTCGAAGCTGTCGATCCGGCCGTGGCTGCCGATGCCTCGAACGAAGACGTGGCCGCCGGTTCGAGCGCCTACGTCCCGATGAAGCCGACCGAAGGCAAGGGTATGCCGGTGGCTGCGGGCATCGATGTGCAGGACCAGTTCTCGCCCATCGGCCAGCAGGCCAATGCGCTGCATATCGGCCTCGTCTGGGTCATGGCGCTGATCAGCCTCTTCGTGCTGGCGCTGTTCGTCTACGTCATCCTGCGCTTCAACAAGCGCGCCAATCCGGTGCCGTCGAAGACCAGCCACAACACCACGATCGAAGTTATCTGGACCGTGGTTCCCGCGCTGATCCTGCTGGGTATCGCCGTGCCGTCGATCGGCCTGCTGAGTGCACAATACCAGTCGCCGCCGAAGGATGCGATCACCGTCAAGGCGATCGGTTACCAGTGGTACTGGGGCTACGCTTATCCCGACAATGGCGATTTCGAAGTCGTCTCGAACATGCTGACCGAGGAAGAGGCCGCTGCGCGGGGCGAACCGCACCAGCTCGCGGTCGACAATCGCATGGTCGTGCCGGCGGGTGTCCCGATCCGTTTCCAGACGACCGCTGCCGACGTGATCCACTCGTTCGCCGTTCCCAGCCTGTGGTTCAAGCTCGACGCCGTTCCCGGCCGCCTGAACGAGAAGATCCTCCAGATCGACGAACCCGGCGTCTATTACGGCCAGTGTTCGGAGCTTTGCGGCGCGCGTCACGGTTACATGCCGATCGCGGTCGAGGCGCTGCCGATGGACCAGTACAACGCATGGGTGCTTGCCCAGGGCGGGACGATCGCAGGTGCAGCCGATACCGGTATCGCAGCCGATCCGGCCGCCGCGCCCCTGCAGGAACCCGAAAGCGCGGTTCCCGGTGCCGCTGGTGCCGGCGCAGCCCCGACCGTCTAAGATTTACGTTTAGCTCGAGAGTATAGCACGATGGCTACCACCGCCGACAGCTTCCAGGCCCACACCGAAGACCATGCGCATGACGACCATCATGTGCCCGGGTTCTTCGCGCGGTGGTTCATGTCCACCAACCACAAGGACATCGGGACGCTCTACCTGATTTTCGCGATTATCGCGGGGATCGTGGGTGGTGCGATTTCGGGCATCATGCGTCTGGAACTGGCCGAGCCCGGCATTCAGTATCTGCAGTGGTGGGCCGAATTCATGGGCGGCACGTCGGACTTCGATACCTCGCTGCACATGTGGAACGTGTTCATCACCGCCCACGGCCTGATCATGGTCTTCTTCATGGTCATGCCCGCCATGATCGGCGGCTTCGGCAACTGGTTCGTGCCGCTGATGATCGGCGCGCCCGACATGGCCTTCCCGCGCATGAACAACGTCAGCTTCTGGCTGACCGTCGCCGGCTTCGTGTCGCTGCTGTTCTCGCTCTTCGTGCCGGGCGGTACGGGGCCGGGCGCAGGCACGGGCTGGACCGTCTATGCGCCGCTTTCGACCACCGGCTCGCAGGGCCCCGCAGTCGATTTCGCGATCTTCTCGCTGCACCTTGCCGGTGCCGGTTCGATCCTTGGCGCGACCAACTTCATCACCACCATCTTCAACATGCGTGCGCCGGGCATGACCCTGCACAAGATGCCGCTGTTCGTGTGGTCGGTGCTGGTCACCGCCTTCCTGCTGCTGCTCGCGCTGCCGGTGCTTGCAGCCGCAATCACCATGCTGATCACCGACCGCAACTTCGGAACGACCTTCTTCGATCCGGCCGGTGGCGGCGATCCGGTGTTGTACCAGCACCTGTTCTGGTTCTTCGGTCACCCCGAAGTCTACATCATGATCCTGCCGGGCTTCGGCATGATCTCGCAGATCGTCTCCACCTTCAGCCGCAAGCCGGTCTTCGGTTACCTCGGCATGGCCTATGCCATGGTCGCCATCGGCGTGGTCGGCTTCGTCGTGTGGGCGCACCACATGTACACCGTCGGTCTCGACGTGAACACGAAGATGTACTTCACCGCCGCCACCATGGTCATCGCGGTGCCGACCGGGGTGAAGATCTTCAGCTGGATCGCCACGATGTGGGGCGGGTCGATCGAATTCAAATCGCCCATGGTGTGGGCGATCGGGATGATCTTCCTGTTCACCGTCGGCGGTGTGACGGGCGTGTACCTGGCCAATGGCGGTGTCGACGATGTCGTCCACGACACCTACTTCGTGGTCGCGCACTTCCACTACGTGCTGTCGATGGGTGCCGTGTTCTCGCTCTTCGCCGGGTTCTATTACTGGTTCCCCAAGATGAGCGGCCGGATGCACTCCGAACTGCTGTCGCACCTGCACTTCTGGGTATTCTTCATCGGCGTGAACGTGATCTTCTTCCCGCAGCACTTTCTGGGTCTGCAGGGCATGCCGCGCCGCTATCCCGACTATGCCGAGGCCTATGCCTACTGGAACGAGATCAGCTCGATCGGCTACATGATCATGGCGGCTTCGATGGTCTTCTTCTTCGTCAACATCGTCTATGCCTTCGTGGCGGGCAAGAAGGTCGGCAACAATCCGTGGGGCGAAGGCGCCACCACGCTCGAATGGACGCTGAGCAGCCCGCCGCCGTTCCACCAGTTCGAGACGCTGCCGGTCATCGAGGACCATCACACCGCTCACGATCACATGAGCAAGCCGCAGCCCGCTTAAGCAGCTGCGAAAGACTGGACACGAAAGAGCGGCCGGTCCCATGGTGGACCGGCCGTTTTTCTTTGCTTGCCCGGAGCCTGAGCGAATGCCCCAGATGCGTACCATCGATACCGGTTCAGCCAGCCTGCGCTGCGCCGTCGAAGGCGACGGCCCGTTGGTGATCATGGTCCATGGCTTCCCCGAGAGCTGGTACAGCTGGCGGCACCAGATCGGCCCCGTCGCGGACGCGGGTTTCACTGCCTGCGCGATCGACGTGCGCGGTTACGGCGGATCGGACAAGCCAGAGCCGGTTGGCGCCTATGCCATGGAACATATCGTCGGCGATCTGGTGGGCCTGCGCGAAGCTCTTTCGCCCGGCGCCCCGGCAGTGCTTGTCGGCCACGACTGGGGGGCGCCGATCGTGTGGAATTCCGCGCTGACGCATCCCGGTCATTTTCGCGCAGTGGCGGGGCTGTCGGTCCCGTTCGCAGGCGTGCCGAGCCGGCCATTCACCGAAGTCTTTCGCGAACATTTCACCAGCCAGGGCAAGTTCTTCTACCAGGAATATTTCCAGGAGCCGGGGGTGGGCGAGGCCGAAGCGGAACGCGACCCCCGCGATTTCGTGCAGCGGATGATGTATTCGATAAGCGGCGATGTGCCGCCGGGCGACTATTGGGACAAGCCGCTGGGTGCGACTTTCCTCGAGGGGCTGCCCGATCCCGCGCCGGTAGCCTGGCTGACCGCGGACGACCTCGATTTCTACGAGGCCGAATTTCGCGCGTCGGGCTTTCGCGGACCGCTCAACCGCTATCGCAACCATGAAACCGACTTCGAATGGCTGCAGCAGTGGAACGGCAAGCGCATCGAGCAGCCCGCCTTGTTCATCGGCGGAACCCGCGATCCCGCCACCTTCCTCTTCGGCGCGATCGAGGATCCGGTGGCGCTCATCCGCATGTTCGCACCGGGCATCGAAGGTCACGTGCTCGACGGCGTCGGTCACTGGACGCAGCAGGAACGGCCCGAAGCGGTAAATACGATCCTGATTGACTGGCTAAAGCGCCTGTAACGCCTTATATGGCGACCGATCCCATGACCCAGACCGTCCCCACCCAGCTCCCCGCCGAATGGCGCGATTTCTTTGCGCTGACCAAGCCGCGCGTGATGAGCCTGGTTATCTTCACCGGCCTGTGCGGGCTGCTCGCCGCGCCGGGCACTATCAATCCCATCCTGGGCTTTACCGCGGTGCTGTGCATTGCGCTGGGTGCGGGCGGAGCAGCAGCGCTGAACCAGTGGTGGGAAGCCGACATCGACGCGGGGATGAAGCGCACTGCGGCCCGCCCGCTGCCCGCGGGCCGGATGAACCGCACCGATGCGCGCGACTTCGGCGTCCTGATCTCTGCCGCTTCGGTGATGATCATGGGCTTGGCGCTCAACTGGCTGGCGGCCGCGATCCTAGCGTTTTCCGTGTTCTATTACGCGGTCATCTACACGGTCTGGTTGAAGCCGCGGACCCCGCAGAACATCGTGATCGGTGGCGGGGCGGGGGCCTTTCCGCCGCTGATCGGGTGGGTCGCGGTGACCGGCGATATCACGCTGATGCCGGTGCTGCTGTTCCTCATCATCTTCATGTGGACGCCGCCGCATTTCTGGGCGCTCGCGCTGTTCGTGAAGACCGATTATGCCAATGTCGGCATTCCGATGATGCCGGTCGTCCGGGGTGAAACCTCGACACGCCGGCAGATCTTGGCCTATGCCGTATTGCTCGTGCCGGTCGCGGCCGCCCCGTGGTTCATCGGCGGGACGGCTTACGTTTACGGTGTTGCTTCGCTTGCGCTGTCGCTTGCCTTCCTTGCGCTTTCGGTTCCGGTCGCTTTTCGGCAGACTGCTGCCAATGACACGATGAAGCCCGAAAAGCGCCTGTTCGCTTTCAGCATCATCTATCTGTTCGCCCTGTTCGCCGCGCTGGTGGCCGACCGGGTAATGGCCAATCAGGGATGGATCGCATGACGCCCGAAGAAGAAACCGAATTCAAGCGCCGGCAGAAGAGCCGCAACCTCGTGGTTGGCGGTATCCTGCTGTTCCTCGCCGTTCTTTTCTATGTGATAACCATCGCTAGGATGTGAGCTTCGCCATGACCGCTGCTACTCTCGATACCCGCAAGAACCGCACCGCTCTGCTCGCTTTCGGCGGTGCACTGGCCATGCTCGGTCTGGGCTACGCAGCAGTGCCGCTCTACCAGTTGTTCTGCCAGGTTACCGGCTTCGGCGGTACGACGCAGCGCGCGACCGAGAGCGATGCGGCCATCGCCGAACGTCTTGGCGCCAGTGCCGGCGGGCGGACGATCTCGATCCGTTTCGACGGGACGACTGCGGGCGATGTGCCCTGGAGCTTCCGGCCCGAACAGGTCACCGACACCGTGACGATCGGTCAGCGCGACATGGCAATCTACCTCGCGAAGAACGAATCCGACGAGGCCATCACCGGGACCGCGACCTTCAATGTCGAACCCGAGCAGGCGGGGGCCTATTTCAACAAGATCCAGTGCTTCTGTTTCACCGAGCAGGTGCTGCAGCCGGGGCAGGAAGTGCGCATGCCGGTGCTCTATTTCGTCGATCCGAAGGCGCTCGACGACCCCAACATGGACGGGGTGGAGCAGATTACCCTGTCATATACTTTCCACCGGGCGCTGGAATCTGCCGAGTAGCCCCTAGACCCCAGCGCATTGGCGCATTAAGGGCACCCGCAAAGCGAAACCCAGGACGCGAGTACTATGGCTGGCAACGTCAATCACGAATATCACATCCTCGAACCCGATATCTGGCCCTTCGTCGGCTCGTTCTCGGCGCTGACCTTCACCAGCGGCATGGTGCTCTACATGCACGAAATGGCCAGCGCGCATCTCGTGCTCGGCCTCGGCATCGCCGGCCTGATCGCGACCTTCTTCGCCTGGTTCAGCAACATCGTGAAGGAAGCCGAACGCGGCGACCACACGCCGATCGTCCAGCTGCACATGCGCTACGGCATGATCCTGTTCATCGCCTCGGAAGTGATGTTCTTCGTCGGCTGGTTCTGGAGCTGGTTCGATTTCGCGCTGTTCCCGAGCGAGTTGTCCGATGTCGTGGGCGGGACTTTCCCGCCTGCTGCCATCGAATACGTGATCGATCCCTTCAGCCTGCCGCTGCTCAACACGCTGATCCTGCTGTGTTCGGGCACCACCGTCACCTGGGCGCACCATTCGCTGATCCACGGCGACCGCGATGGACTGAAGAAGGGCCTGTGGCTCACGATCATCCTGGGCGCCGTGTTCACCGCGATCCAAGCCTACGAATACGCCGCAGCGCCGTTCGAATTCGGCGGCAACACCTACAGCTCGGCCTTCTACATGGCGACGGGCTTCCACGGTTTCCACGTCCTCGTCGGAACGATCTTCCTGATCGTCTGCCTCGTGCGGACCTACAAGGGCCACTTTACCCCGCGCCAGCACTTCGGCTTTGAAGCTGCGGCATGGTACTGGCACTTCGTCGACGTGGTGTGGCTTTTCCTGTTCATCACCGTCTACGTCTGGGGTGGCTGGGGCGCTGCCGTCCACTGATGGCTGCCGACAGGCTCGAACAACAGGAAGGGCAGCCCGGCACCGCCGTGGCTGCCCTTCTTGGTTCTTGCCCCACGGTGGATAAACCAATGCCGACCCTGAAATCCTTCACGGGCGGAAATAGTCCCACCGTGATCCCGGAGAGCAGCGCGCTGTGAGACGCATTCCGATATTCGCCACGGTCATCGTAGCCGCCGCCATTGCGGTCATGATCGCGCTGGGTTTCTGGCAGCTCGGCCGGATGGAGGAAAAGGACGCGCTGATCCAGCGCGCCGAACGGTCGCTGGAGATGGCGGAGCCGGTCGGCTATCCGCGCGATCCGGCCCTGGCGGAGGAGTTGCTGTATCGCCGGACCGAGGTGACCTGCGCCGAGGTGGTCGGGATCAACACCGTCGCCGGTACCAGCCTGCGCGGCGAAAAGGGCGTCGCCCACCGCGCGACATGCGCGCTGCCCAGCGGCGAACAGGTCCGCATTGACCTGGGATTTTCGCGCAATCCCGCGCCGGTCGAATGGGCAGGGGGACCGGTTGGCGGCACCATTGCGCCGGGTGGCCGGATCGTCGCCTCGCAAGGCGTGGCCGGTCTTGCCCCGCTGGCGCCGCCTGATCCTCGCGATTTGCCCAACAATCACCTTGCCTATGCGGGCCAGTGGTTCTTTTTCGCGCTCACTGCGCTGATCATCTACATCCTCGCGCTGCGGCGCCGTGCCACGCGTGCTAGGGACGTTTAAAGAGCCGCTTGCTTGCCCGCCCCGGCATGCCCCGCTAACCGCCTATCCCGATGAAATATGTCTCCACCCGCGGCAGCGCTCCGTCGCTCGATTTCGCCGGCGTCACGCTCGCCGGTCTGGCCAGCGATGGCGGGCTCTATGTCCCGGCACAGTGGCCGCGCTTCACGCATGACGAAATCGCCGCGATGCGCGGTCTGCCCTACAGCGAACTGGCCGCGCGGGTGATGCAGCCCTTCGTCGGCGATTGCCTGACGCCCGAGCGGCTGCGCGAACTGACCGCCAAGGCCTATGACCGCTTCGCCCATGCGGCCGTGACCCCGCTGACCCAGCTCGACGAGCGGCAATGGCTGCTCGAACTGTTCCATGGCCCTACGCTCGCCTTCAAGGACGTCGCGCTGCAATTGCTCGGCCTGTTGTTCGAGGAGTTCCTCGCGCGCGAAGATGGCAGCCTGACCATCGTCGGGGCAACCAGCGGCGATACGGGAAGCGCCGCGATCGATGCGGTGGCGGGGCTCGACCGGATCGAGATATTCATGCTGCATCCCAAGGGCCGCGTCAGCGATGTCCAGCGCCGCCAGATGACCACCGTGCGCGCGCCCAATGTCCACAACATCGCGATCGATGGCAGCTTCGACGACGCGCAGGCGATGGTGAAGCGGATCTTCGCCGATCGCGACGTGACCGACACCCACCGGATCGGCGCGGTCAATTCGATCAACTGGGCGCGGTTGATGGCGCAGGTGGTCTATTATTTCGCCGCTGCGCTGCAACTGGGCGGGCCCGACCGCAAGGTGGCATTCAGCGTCCCGACGGGCAATTTCGGCGATGTCTTCGCCGGCCATGTCGCAGCGCGGATGGGCCTGCCGATAGAGCGGCTGATCGTGGCGACCAACGTCAACGACATCCTGCACCGCGCGCTCAGCGCCGGCGACTATTCGGCAGGGGAGGTGACACCCACCGCTGCGCCCAGCATGGACATCCAGGTCAGTTCCAATTTCGAGCGGCTCTTGTTCGATGTCGGCGGGCGCGACGGAATCGCTCTGGCCGAGCAGATGCGCGGGTTCGAAAGCGCACGCGCAATGCAGCTAACCAATGCGCAGCGCGAAGGCGCGTCTGCGCTGTTCACCAGCATGCGCGCCGACGAAGACGACATGGCGCGGGCCATGCGCTGGGCATGCGAGGATTGCGCGGAAATCGTCGATCCGCATACCGCGATCGGCTTGCACGCGGCGCGCGTGGCCGAACTGCCGCATGACGTCCCCGTGGTCACGCTGGCCACCGCGCATCCGGCGAAGTTCCCCGATGCGGTCGAGCGGGCGACAGGCACCCGCCCGGGGCTGCCGGCCCGGGTCGGCGATCTGTTCGCGCGCGAAGAAGCCTATCGCGAACTTCCCGGTACCTATGAAGCCGTGCGCGACCATATCGTGGGGCATTCGGCCTGATGGCCCAATTGCGGCGCGATCCGGTGCTGATGGTCGGCGAAGGCTGGGACGCCTATCGCCTGCTCGACAGCGGGCACGGGCGCAAGTTCGAACAATATGGTGACTACCGCTTCATCCGCCCCGAACCGCAGGCGATGTGGTCGCCGCGCATGCCCGAATGGGACGCGCATGGCGAATTCGTCCCCGGCAGCGACGAGGACGGCGGTGGCCGCTGGCAGTTTGCGCGCGACGTGCCGCCGGATGGCTGGACGCTGCGCTGGGGCGACGAAGCGCGCTTCACGGCGCAATGCACGCCGTTCCGGCACCTCGGCTTCTTCCCCGACATGGCGCCGGTGTGGGAA
>Ga0114911_1000903_pt1 | contig 16945 bp, 13 predicted proteins | sample MalvireepMed_904_FD_89688 | JGI IMG/M metagenome (GOLD analysis project Ga0114911, IMG submission 89688) | Marine viral communities from the Global Malaspina Expedition - Malaspina viral metaG DeepMed_904 | ecosystem: Environmental > Aquatic > Marine > Oceanic | place: Mediterranean Sea...
AGGCGCCCACCGAGCCCTTGGCCGGGATGCACGGATAGATCCGCGCGTTGTACAGCGCCAGCAGCGTTTCGATGATCGTCCAGCGCACCCCTGAATGACCACGCGCCAGCGAGGTTGCCTTGAGTGCCAGGATCAGACCCACCGTGGCGTCATCGAGGCCGTCGCCGACCCCGGTGCTGTGCGACAGCACCAGGTTGCGTTGCAGCTCGGTCAGCGAGGCGCGCGGGATCGAGGTCTGGGCGAGTATGCCGAAGCCGGTATTGATGCCGTAGACGGTGCGGCCGCTGTCCAGGATGGCGCTGACCGTGGCCTCGGCGTCGTCGACCCGGGACCGGGCAGCTTCATCGAGCGTAATAATAGGTTGGCTTTCATAAAGATTGCGAAGGGTACCGAGCGACATATCGCTGGGTGTTAGACGAATCGTTCTTGTCATGAAGGAATTCCTCGCGCCGTCTCGATCTAGGTACGGTCTTGGTTGTACATGTATATACATAGTAGACCAAAGCCCGTTTTACCTTGTCTACTCATTTTCTCTGGCAACTAATTTCGGTGTAGATGTACAGCCATCTTGGAAGGATTAATACATCCAAAATGCTCCATTAAGGTGCGCAGAGTACCTAAAAAGCTTCAAAATGATGCACGCGCAGGTTGCTTAGGCCTTGAATAACGCCATTGAAGGGTTGGCATGCTTTATGCAGATATGTATATACATAGTTGGCTTTATGAATCAGTGAGACGAGAGGAAATCATCATGTTGCTTCGAAAGCTACGTTGTTCCTTGGCGGGCCTTGTCACGGCGGGTTTAATCACTTCAACTGCCTTGGCCCAGTCGCTGAGTGGCGATATGCCACCTGAGAGCGGCGAATTCCGTGTGGGTGTTATGCCGTGGTTGGGTTATGGCCAATGGTATGTTGCGCAAGAGCACGGGTTCTTTAATGAGAATGGCCTCGATGGGGTCGAGATCATTAATTTTGCAGAGGATAAGGATATAAATGCTGCCCTCGTGAGTGGAGACTTGGATGGCGCCAGCATTGCCCTGCACACTGCGATGGCCATGAAGTCAGCTGGGGTTCCGATCCAGATAGTATCCATGCTAGACGTCAGCGAGCATGCAGATGCCATGATCGCCAACGGGGAAGTGGATTCGTTAGAGGCGTTAGCGGGCAAGTCGATCGCCTTCGAGGAGGGGTCGACCAGCGATATCCTGCTGCGAGATGCGCTGAAGTCGGTGGGCTTGAGTTTTGCTGATATCCAGGCAGTACCAATGCCGGCCTCGACGGCAGGAAGTGCATTAATTAGTGGTCGGGTGCCGGTTGCCGTGACCTATGAGCCTTATCTATCGACTGCACGTGCCAACGATGCTGATGTACAGGTTCTCTACGATGGTGGCGACAACCTAGGGTTGATCAGTGATGTCTTCGTGGTGCGTGACGAGGTTGCGAAGAATCGGCCCGGTCAGGTCCTCGCGATGATCGAAAGCTGGGATCAGGCGGTCAAGCATTACCATGACTCGCCGCAAAAAGATCAGGCTATTATCGCCGAAGCTGTGGGCGCCGATGTCGGATCGCTAAAGAGCGCCTTTGATGGGGTGAAATACTATGGACTCGCTGATAGCGAAGAAGCTTTTCATGGGAATTTTATTAGCCAGACATTCGCCGATGTATTGAAAGCGGCTCAGGAAGCCGGCTTCGTGCAAGGCGAGATGTCCTCCGATGAGTTGATCGGTACACGCTTCGTTGAGGCGCTCTCGCCCTAACTATCTTATGCAAAGGCACCGCTAAGCGGTGCCTGGCTGCACGAGGAATTAGATGTATGACCTCATCCAAGGCTAGCTCCGCCGCCCCGCTGGATAGGACCACCTCGACTCGCGTCAGTGCGACGCATCAGACCGCTACGCCCTGGTTTTCCCTGCATCAGCCACTGTCGCGTGTGCGTTTCGTCGGATTGGCCATCGCTGTCTTTTTAACGCTCATAGCATTTTGGTGGGCTGCCAGTGAATCTGGGCTGCTCCCTGAGATATTCCTTCCTTCGCCCGGAGCCGTGGTTGAAAGGCTTATATTGCTAGCCAGTAACGGGACACTTGCGACAGATATAGGCGTGAGCCTTTGGCGTATTTCTCTTGCCTTCTTGATCTCGACGACAATGGCCATCGTGTTGGGGGTATTGGCGGGCCGTTATGATTTCTGGCGCGCGATCACTGAGCCGCTGGTCGACTTCATTCGCTATATGCCGGTTGTAGCATTTGTGCCATTGACCATTCTCTGGACCGGCACCGACGAGTTTCAGAAGCTCTTGGTGATCTGGATCGGTACCTTCTTTCAACAAGTTTTGATGATCATGGACGCAGTGAAGCGAGTGCCGGAGGACTTTATTGGCCTAGGACGAACATTAGGGCTTTCCAATCGACGTATTCTGCTGCGTGTCGTGTTACCTAGTGCCCTACCGGATATATGGGACGCCACCCGGATCTGCTTAGGGTGGGCCTGGACTTGGCTTGTCTTGGCCGAACTTGTGGCATCAAACTCGGGAATGGGGTACCGCATCGTCGTCTCTCAGCGCTACTTCCAGACCGATACCATCATCGGCTATATCCTGCTACTGGGCTTGCTGGGCCTGATAACCGATCAGTTGATGCGCGGCGTCGGACGATTCCTGTTCCGCTATCAGAAGGAGGCACACTGAGATGGCATCGTTGAATATAGAGCACCTGAGCAAGTCCTTCGGCAAGGGTGAACGATCCAAAGCAGTGCTGCACGACATCAACCTGAGTGTGGCTAACAATGAGTTCGTGTCGATTGTCGGCGCCTCTGGATGTGGCAAGAGTACTTTGCTTTCCTTAGTGGCTGGGCTGCAGACCTTCGATGCGGGCAGCATCCAAGTTGACGGGCGTACTATCGATAGCCCTGGACTTGATCGGGGAGTTGTATTCCAGTCTTACACACTGCTCCCGTGGAAGACCGTGCGACAAAACGTTGAGTTTGCTCTCGAGGCGTCAGGGTGTCGTCGTGAGGAGCAGCGACGTATCGCTGATGAACATCTCCGGCTCGTGGGGCTGCAGGAAGCAGCGGATGCTTGGCCCAACCAATTGTCTGGAGGCATGAAGCAACGAGTCGCAATAGCCAGAGCACTTTCCTATCGGCCGCGCATCCTGTTGATGGATGAGCCATTCGGCGCGCTGGACGCTATGACCCGACATCAGATGCAGCTGTTGCTGACGCGCATATGGGAGACACATCGGCTGACTGTGCTGTTCGTCACTCACGATGTGGAAGAGGCCGTCTATCTCTCCGATAGGATCGTCGCGTTGGGGACCAATCCCGGCCACATCAAGATGGTTTTCCCAGTAAACCTGCCGCGGCCGCGCCATGAGGACATCATGACCTCTCCGGCATTTACAGATATTAAACAGCGTGTCCTGCAAGCGATACGCGAAGACCTCGCCCTGCCCGCATTGACTGCTGACGGCTAGGCCGTCTCGGTGTACGTTCGGACAAGAAAGGATAATTATGAACGACTCCATACAATTCCATGATTTACGCAACACAGACAAAATTCCTGAGGCCTTGTTGTCCCGTACGGAGGCCAATCTATCCGAATTCATCGAGCGTGTTGGTCCGATAATCGAGGCGGTGCGTGAAGATGGTGACCAAGCATTGATTCGTTTCGGTCGTGCCTTTGACGGTGTTATAGCGGAAGGGTTTTCCATCCGTGCCGAGGAAGCTGAATTCGACGCTGCCTTCGATATTGTCGAAGACGACGTTATTGAAGCAATCCGGTTCGCCGCCGATAACATTCGCCGTTTTCATGAAGCGCAGAAACCCGAGGAAATGTGGTGGAAGGAAATCCAGCCAGGTGTATATGCCGGTGATCGTCACGTGCCGATTGAGGCTGTAGCCTGCTATGTACCGCGCGGCAAGGGATCCTTCCCTAGTGTACTGATGATGACGGCGATTCCAGCCTTGGTGGCTGGCGTTCCTAAGCCGGTAGTCATCACACCGCCGGGGGCTGATGGTCAGGTGGATGCGGCCACGCTGGTCGCAGCACGCTTGGTGGGGATCGATAATGTCTACAAGTGTGGTGGTGCTCAAGGAGTTGCTGCCGTGGCATTTGGCACGGAAAGCGTACCGAAATGCCATAAAATTGTCGGGCCTGGCAGCCCTTGGGTGGTGGCCGCCAAGCGACTGTTAAGTGATCGTATCGATCCCGGAACACCAGCAGGCCCCAGTGAAAGCTTGATTTTAGCCGATGATAGCGCTGACGGTGCTCTAGCGGCGTTGGATCTGATCATCGAGTCTGAGCATGGCCCCGACTCCTCCGCATATCTTGTTACGTGCAGCGAACGTGTTGCTCGTGAAGCGATGAACACACTACCTGGCTACTGGGCAGAAATGACACCCAAGCGAGCAGGGTTCTCACGCTCTGTGCTGACCGGAGCCCACGGAGGCATTGTACTGACTCGCAATATCGAAGCAGCCATCGAGTTCGTTAACCGTTATGCACCAGAGCACTTAGAAGTGCTGACTGAGGACCCGATGGCCCTTTTGGGGCGTATTACCAATGCGGGGGAAGTTCTACTAGGTAATTATACCCCCATAACCATTGGCAACTTCGTTCTCGGCCCCAATGCAGTATTACCGACCAATGGGGCCGCCAAGGTGGCTTCGCCGTTATCCGTACATGACTATATGAAGCGTATGTCCGTGGGTTATGTGTCGGCCGAGGGTTACGAGCGTATGGCGACTTCCGCTCACACACTTGCCAGCTATGAAGGTTTTGATGGCCATGCCCGGGCCGTTGCCCCTCTGCGCCAAACCCTGCTCAAGCGTGGCAGGAGCGGAGGTGCATCATGTCGATGACTGCCGTCAGGTTGCATGGCATCAGTGATCTACGTGTTGAGCAGGTGCCGCAGCCTTCCTCGCCACCGCCGGGCCAGGTCCTTTTACGCTTGTTGGCCGCAGGAATATGTGGCTCCGATCTACACAATTATCGAACGGGGATGTGGCTGTCACATTTGCCTGTTACCCCGGGGCATGAATTTTGTGCCGAAGTGGCTGCGGTCGGTGAGAATGTCACTAGCGTGACTGAAGGAGACCGAGTCGTAGTCGACTCGCGAGTCTATTGCGGAGTTTGTGATAACTGCCAGGCGGGTAAGAACAATCTCTGTAACCAGTTAGGATTTGTCGGCGAAGTATGCGACGGAGCCTTCGCCGAGTGGAGTCTTCAACCCGCGCATCGCCTGATTCGTGTGCCGGACGGTGTCCCTGCTACGGTCGCGGCTTTGGCCGAGCCCTTGGGCGTTGCGCTGCGGGTGGTCAACCGAGTAAGACCGGTCAAGGGTGAGCCGATCCTTGTCGCAGGCGGGGGCACTATTGGGGGACTTGTAGCCTTATTACTGGCCGACCAAGGCATGGGGCCAGTGCTGCTCGTCGAGCGTCACGAAGCACGTTCCCAACTGCTTTCCAAGGTTTGTGGTGTACAGCCCGTTGCACTCGATGCTGACGAGATAATCCGCGCCGCAGGGCGCTTGCCTCGTCTGGCAGTAGAGGCGACCGGCTCCGGAGAAGTTCTACAGAGCCTTATCGATTGCATCGCCAGTGGCTCGCGTATTGCCATGGTGGGTCTTTTCCACGGTAATGCTGCACTGGATGTCAATGCGCTGGTCGAGCGGGAGATCGACCTGGTTGGCTGCAGTGTCTTTCGAGATGAACAGCACCAAGCGGTAGCGTTACTGCCTAGGTTGTCCTCCCGGTTGGCGCAGTTGATGGAAGCGCCCATCGAACTGGAGTCCGTGCCCGAGCGTTATACCTCGTTGATCCAAGAAGGCAGTGACCGGCTCAAGTCGATCGTGGTGGCAACAAAGGGGGATAGCCGATGAATCTGGACTGTTCTCGCTTCTCTCTGGCGGGGCGTACCGCCTTGATAACCGGCGCCTCGCGGGGGATCGGGCGTGAATTGGCTGTTGCCCTCAGTTCCGCCGGGGCACGTGTCGCATTGAGTGGTCGCGATACCGAAGCACTCGGGAGTGTGGCAAGCGCCATTCAAGCACAAGGTGGTGACACGCTAGTGTTACGTTGCGATGTCGCAGATATGGCCTCTGTAACGGCAGCCTTCGACCAGCTTGAGGCACAGTGGGGAAGTTTGGATATCCTCATCAATAATGCAGGGGTCGAACAGGTTTGCCCCAGTGACCAAGTGACGAATGAGTTATGGGATCATTTGCTGAATACCAATCTCAAGGGAGCCTTTTTCTGCTCTCAAGCCGCGGCGCGTTGTATGCAACGTAGCGACAATTCCGACGGGGCCATTCTGAATCTATGCTCCCTGAGCACTGCTGTCGGGATTCCTGGATCTGTTGCCTATGGCGCAGCCAAAACCGGCCTGGCCGGTGTGACCCGAGCCTTGGCCGCTGAATGGGCCAGTGATTCGATTCGTGTCAATGCCATCGCTCCGGGATACTTCCATACGGACATGACAGACATCTTTTATCGTGACGAGGATTGGCGAGAGCGCATGCAGTCCGCGATCCCCATGGGGCGTTTCGGTGAGGCTGAAGATCTGGCCGGGCCTGCGATCTTCTTATGCTCTCCCGCTGCGCGCTATATCACGGGTCAGGTGCTGTATATCGATGGCGGTTACCTGGCCAGCATTTAACTAACTGAAAGTCTTTCCCTTAATCCAGAAGGACCCAGTATGACAGGCTTGCCACCATTGGCTGCCCAGGCACGGGAGTGCGTTAATCGCGGAGACTGGGCGGGTGCTATTCAGCGTTTGAAGATGCTCGTAGAAGCAATCACCGGCCTGCCGGTGATTTCTCTGAACATCAACCGGGATCAGTACAGCCTCAATTCCCTCAATGGTTCGTTGGTTCTCGATGGTGGCCGATCACTGTTCTTCAAATACCATCAAGAGGAAGGGGAAGATAAAACTATACAGGAATATTACAACGCAACGTTGCTGCGGGAGGCGGGGTTCGCCGTAGATATTCCTCTATATACAAGTGGTGAACCGGGTCGGCAAATCCTACTCTATGCGTTACGCAGCGAAAGGCGATTGGCCGATGTCTGCCGGGAGATCGAATCCCAGCAAGCTTGGCAAGCAATGGCGTCTGTTGTCGAGGCTCAACAAAGTCTTGACCGACAGACGCTTGCGTGTGTTAAGACCACCTTGGTCCCGGGGTGCCCGGAATTGGTGAAAGCAGAGCCAATACATCAACTCTTTCACCATCGGCTGGTTTCGGCGGGAAAACCACCAGGACTGGGAGGGCGTGTAGAGAAATTCTACATTGGAAAGTCATTTGCTATAGGTGATATAGAACTGCCTTGGGATACCCTGAAGTCGCTGCGCTGGAACATTAATGGTGTGTCGTATCGCGATACGCTTGAGGAATTATTCCTGGAAGCTGGAGAGCGACTGTCGCCGATTGCCCTGGCTGGGCACGGCGTGGTTATAGCACATGGGGACGCTCACAATGCCAATGTCTGGTATACGGAGCCACAAGGCGTGCCTAGTTTGGTCAGCTTCGACCCTGCTTTCGCCGGCCGGCAGATCCCTGCTCTGATAGCAGAAATCAAGGCCACGTTTCACAACATATTTGCTCATCCTCTCTGGCTTTATGAGCCCAAGGAGGCCAGCCAGCATTATCATGTTCGCGTCTATCGGGAAGGTGGAAACCTCTACATCGAACACGACTGGTCACTGACACCGCTGCGCGCAGAATTTTTTAAATCTAAGTCCCGTTATTACTGGCAACCTTTATTGGAAGCCTTGGCGCAGCGTGGCTGGTTGCCGGACGATTGGCAGCGTATTGTTCGGTTAGCGATGTTCTGTTGTCCAACTTTAGTTCTGGACTTAAGGGCAGGTGGCTCAGGTGCCCAATGGCCTGTTAGTTCCGCGCTTGGATTCGCCATTGCCATGATGCTAGGCAGTACACCTCTTGAGGGTGACGATTTGGCCAGCCGCTGGTTGAATGAGATAGCGCCATGAGCCCCCTATCGGCGAGCGATCCCGACAAGGTGCTAACTGGGTATACCGGCTGGCCCAGCTATGCGCCCGGAGACCAAGTTCCTCTGCATCTCAGCGGAAACGGCCACACCCGAATCTCCTTGGTGCGTCTACGCCATGGCGATACATCCCCTCATGGCCCGGGGTTGCGTTTCGAGAAAGTGGCGGGATGCCCCGAACAGATAAAAATACTCGAACCTCAGCCACTGGCGCGCGGAAGCTACTTTTGCGCCAGTGAATGTCTGCCATCGGCTGCCAGCCTGTCCGTTTGGCTTTTTCCAACGCTTTGGCCTGCAGAGAATGCGACTATATTTCATGCGGGGCGCTTTCGGCTCACGCTGGATGCTGCTGGACATGTACAGTGGAAGGATGCTCACCTGAGCGGTCAGGTTGGTTGTGGTATCAAGCTGGTGAGACATGTATGGCAATGCCTTGTGGCTAGCTTTGACTCGAATTCAGGCCGGCTATCTCTCCACTGGGTCTGTGGTAATCGGCCACATAGGCATTGGGAATGCTCGGTCCAGAATGCCGTTAGCCTTGTGGGTAAGGGCGATGTGTTGTTCTTGGCGGCAGCACAGGGACCTACGGGAATCGAACAGCATTTTGATGGCAAAATAGGCGCTCCATCCTTATGGGCGGCTCCTCTGTCATCACATGATGTAGCGGCGCTGGTCGAAGGTCAGACTTTGAACATAGAGTGTGTAGCTCGCTGGGAGATGGGACGCAACAGAGGTTGCTGGCGGGTAGAAGAAACTATAGGTAATGCCCCAGGAGACTTGATCAATGCACCAACACGCGGGGTGACCGGACATCTATGGGATGGCACCCAAGATGATCCCGCTATTGCCCCAGATCAATATGACGCCGTTCATTTCCATCACGATGATCTTGCCGATGCCCGGTGGCCTATCACCTCGACATTCCGATTGCCTACGGGCTTACCCAGTGGGGTTTATGCGGCTTGGCTGCGCGACGATCATGATAGAGAGGATTGGCTGCCTTTTATCGTACGTACGTCAGGTAGTGCATCGGCATCTTTAGCAGTTCTGATGCCAACGATGACTTACTTGGCTTATGCGAACGAGGCGATTTTTCCTCCGCATCAGGTGCGTATCCTTGACCCGCGGGATGAATACGTTCGTCATAAAGGCTTACTAAGCCTTTATAATTTTCATGCTGATAGTAGTGGCGTATCTCTGGCTTCATGGCGTCGTCCACTCACGAATTTGCGGCCTGACTATCGCTATTGGCTCACTGGCCATCCCCACGGCTTAGGTGCAGATCTTTACTTGCTGGACTGGCTGGATCAGATGGGCATTGCATACAACCTGCTTACCGACCATGACCTGCATGAGCACGATAAAACACCCTTACACCCCTATCATGTCCTCGCCACAGGGGCGCACCCCGAATACTGGACGAGTGTCTCGATAAAAAGAGTCTACGAATTTCTTGAGGGTGGAGGCCGCTTGGCTTACTTGGGTGGCAATGGCTTCGCCGCTAGAGTCGGTGTGCACTGTGAAACTCCCTATGTGTTGGAGTTACGGCGACGTCTCAACGGGGAGGGGTTATGGGATGCAGAACCTGGCGAAATGCACCTGACAACCACAGGTGAGCAGGGTGGATATTGGCGCCATCTCCATCCTCGGGGACGCGCCGTCTGTGGTGTCGATATTTCTGCTATGGGATTTTCCCAGGCTCGTCCATTCCGACGTCTAGCGGCAAGTCATGACTCCCGCGTCGCGTTTGTGTTCGCCGGTATAGATTCTGATTACGTCGGCACGGCGGGGTTACATATGGGCGGGGCGGCCGGATACGAGGTCGATAGTGCCGATTATGCGGCAGGTACGCCGGCTCATGCCCTGATTCTAGCGCGGGCTGAGGGCTTTACCGAGTACGTCAGCATGGATCAGCGAGGCAACAAATGTGCTGACATGCTGTTCTTCGAAACACCCGCCGGTGGAGCCGTTTTCTCTGTGGGGTCGATTACCTGGTCTGGATGCCTGTCGCACAACGATTACTATAATGACGTCTCGCGCATCACTGCCAATGTGCTGAACCGCTTTTTAGATCCGTCTCCCTTCGTTTGGCCTGTTGAGTGAGTGAGCCCGCAGGGCTGGAAACAACCTGGACTATTAACAATATTGCAGAGGAAACAGGCATGAGTCAGACAACAATTCCCCTGGTCGACATGCAGGGCGTGCGCGAACGGGATCCGCAAAGCCTGGCGCGCGCCGGCGAGGCGATACGCCGCGCCTGCACCGAGGTCGGCTTCTTCTACATCGTCAACCACGGCCTGCCCCAGACGGTGATCGACGACGCCATGCAGGCGGCCCAGGCTTTCTTTGCCGAGCCGCTGGAGCGCAAGACCGAGGTGGCGGTCAACAAGCGCCATCGTGGCTTCCACCGGCGTGGCGGCGCGACCATGTACCAGGCCACTCGTCCCGACGAGAAGGAGTTCTATAGCTTCGGGCTGGACCTGGCGGAAGACGACCCCAGCGTGCTGGCGGGCGAGGCGCTGCGCGGGCCCAATCAATGGCCGAGCTTCATGCCCGAGTTGCAGCGGGCGATGGATCGCTACTTTCTCGAGGTGGGGCGCTGCGGTGCCGACCTGCTGCGTGCCGTGGCGGTCAGCCTGGAGATCGACCCCGAGTTCTTCGTCGCCAAGTACACCAAGCCGTTGCAGCGCACCCAGGCGGTCTATTACCCGGTGCAGCCCGACGATCGTCCGGCGGACCAGTTCGGCGTCGCCCCGCATACCGATTACGGCTGCATCACGCTGCTCTACCAGGATGCCATCGGTGGCCTGCAGGTCCGCGAGCTGGGCAGCGAACGCTGGATCGACGCACCCTTCATCGAAGGCTCGCTGGTGGTCAATGTCGGCGATCTGCTGGCGCGCTGGTCCAACGATCGTTTCCGCTCGACCCTGCATCGGGTGATCAACACCAGTGGCCGTGAGCGCTACTCCATCGCGACCTTCTATGACCCCGACTACGCTGCGCATGTCGACCCGGTCGATCTCGGCGTGTCGGCGGACGAGGCCCACTACCCGCCGGTGGCGGCGGGCGATTACATCCTGGGGCGCATCGATGCCTCGATGAGCTATCGCAAGGCCGCCGCGTCCTGACATGGGCCTGCCTGAAACGCTGCGCTTCGCCGATCTCGAGCCGGTCGCCTGGCGCAACGGCGGCGGGATCACCCGCGAACTGGCTCGTGAGGCGACGCCTGAAGAGGGCGCAGATCCGGGCTGGCGGGTCTCGATCGCCGAGCTCGACAGGCCGGCGCCGTTCTCGACGTTCGCCGGCCTGGCGCGCCACTTCACGGTGATCGGCGCGCAGCCGGTGACGCTCATGTTCGGCGAGCGGCGTGTCGAGCTGGCGCCCCTGGAAAGCCTGGCCTTCGCCGGCGACGCCTCGCTGAGTTGCCTGCTGCCCGACGGCCCCAGCCGGGCGCTGAACCTGATGTACAATCCGCAGCGCTGGCGGGCCAGTATCGCCTGGCTCGACCCCGGCGAAGCGCTGACACACGATGGCGACTGCGAGACGCTGCTGCTGGCCGTGATCGGCGGCGCGCGGCTGGCCGGATCGGCGTCGGAGCGTCTCGATTGTGGCGATGCCTGGCACTGGCATAGGCTTGGCCCGCTCGCGACGTCGACGGCCTACACACTGGAGGCGCCGCCCGCGGCGCGCCTGATCAGGATCGACCTGCGACCGCTGACCTGACGCTCTGTTCGAGCGACGAGGCTGGGGCGGTAGAGGACTTCGAGGAGAACCCGTGGGACGCCGACCGCCCCGTTATCAACAGATCAAGCAGTACCTGCTGGAGAACATCCGCACCGGGCATTTTCCGGCCGATCACCAGATCCCGCCGGAGGAGCAACTGGCGGTGACCTTCGGCGTCAGCCGCATGACCGCCAACAAGGCGATCCGCGATCTGGTGCAGGAGGGTTATCTGGTTCGCCAGTCGGGGATCGGCACCTTCGTCACCGATCGTCGCTCGGAATCGCCGCTGGTCGAGATCAACAACATCGCCGAAGAAGTGCGGCGCCGTGGCCATGGCTACGCCAACCGCGTGCTCTCCTGCGAAGCGATCAGCGCCGACGACGAGATGGCGCTGCGCATGGGCGTGCGCATCGGCGTGACGCTGTTCCACTCGATCCTCATCCATCTGGAGGACGGCCTGCCGATCCAGCTCGAGGATCGCTACGTCAATCCGCGCTGGGTACCCGATTACCTCGAGGCCGATTTCTCGCGCCAGACCCCCAACGAAGTGTTGGTCGCCGCCTGCCCGATCAGCGACATGGAGCACGTCGTCGAGGCGGTGCTGGCGGACCCCCAGACCGCCGACTGGCTGGAGGTCGATCCCTCACTGCCCTGCCTGAGCGTACGCCGGCGCACCTGGTCGGGCGATCGCCTGATCAGCTATGCCCATCTGCTGCATCCCGGCGATCGCTACAAGCTGCGCTCCATGGCCCATTCGGCTACTTAATTCACCAGCCAGTTCTCAACCCACCAGCCAGGCGGCGAAATACCCGGCGGGAATCGCCAGCGCCAGGCTGAGCAGCGTGCGGATCAGCCAGATCACCACGATGCGGCCGATGGAGAGCGGGATAGTGGTCGACAGAATGCATGGGATCGACGCCGAGAAGAACAGGATCGACGATACCGAGATCACCCCGGCGGCGAAGCGCGCGGGCAACCCGGCGTCGGCCATCAGCAGCGCCGGCAGGAACATCTCGGCCAGCCCCGACGCCGTCGCCTGCGCCAGCTGGCTCGCCTCGTCGATGCCGAATAGCGCGATCAGCGGGTAGAAGACCAGCCCGATCCATTCGAATACCGGCGTGTACTTGGCCAGCAGCAGGCCGAGCAGGCCCACCGAGAGAATCGAGGGCAGGATGCTCATGGTCATCAGCATGCCCTCCTTGAGGTTGATCGCCACGCTGCGGCCGAGGCTGGGCGCGCGTTCGGCCGCGCTCAGGCTCTCCTGCCAGGCTCGGTTCAGCCGCTGGCCGCGGGCCACCGGTACCTCTTCTTTCGGCGTGTCGTCGTTGATCCGCGAGATCGGCGGCAGGCGCACGGTGATCGCGGTGACCACGAAGGTGATCAGCAGGGTCAGCCAGAAATACAGGTTCCACATCGCCATCAGATCCAGCGTCTTGGCGACCACGATCATGAAGGTGGCCGAGACGGTGGAGAAACCGGTGGCGATGATCGCCGCTTCGCGAGCCGAGTACTGGCCGGCCTGGTAGACGCGGTTGGTGATCAGCAGGCCGATCGAGTAGCTGCCTACGAACGACGCCACGGCGTCGATGGCCGAGCGCCCCGGGGTGCGCCACAGCGGCCGCATCAGCGGCTGGCAGACGACCCCGACGCCCTCGAGCAGGCCATAGTTGATCAGCAGCGCCAGGAAGATCGCGCCGATCGGCACGATCAGCCCCACCGAGATCACCAGCTTGTCGAACAGAAACGGCAGCATGTCCGGAGTATGCAATGCCGCCGGTCCGGCGCCGGTCAGCGCCAGCACGCCGAACAGCACGCCCAGCCACTTGAACACGGTGAACACGCTCTCGGTGCGATTGGCGCGCCAGCGTCCGGTAATCACCGGATAGAGCGCCCCGGCGACGATCACCGCCATGGCGTAGTACGGCACGGCGCCGCCGAGCAGGCCGCGCACGGCGGTCACCATATGATCGAGCAGGATCGTCGTCTTGCCGTTGATGGGCAGCGGTACGAAGAACACCAGGATGCCCAGCAGGCTGGGCACCAGCAGCTTGAACAGCGTCGCGGGGGTGGGCTTGGGGATGGCGTTGACGGTGGCCATAGGAACTCCAGGATTGTTGAGTTGTTTTTGTCGAACTGATGCTGACCGGACGGTTGTCGTTAAATTGGCGCTACCGGGGACAGGTTTCCGCAAGGGCGCTGTGAACCCGTCCGTGGGCGCTACTTTCGCCATCTGACCGCCATGGATGGCGGAAAAGCCGGAATGGAAAGGATCACTTTCCGGCCTTGGCGAAAGACCCTCGCTTCACCCTGCCCCCGACATTTCGTTTGATCCCTAGCCGAGTTCGCGGAACAGCCGGGTCAGCGCCGCCTGGTTGTCGGCGTCGAGCGGGTGACGGCGCGCCTCGATCACCCAGCGCCCGGCGACCATCACGTCGCGGATCTGCTGCTTCGAACCGCCGAACAGCCAGCGCCCCAGGCGCGTCTCGTCGCTGGCCGTCGCCAGGTAGGGATCGTCACCGTCGAGTATCACCAGATCGGCGCGCAGGCCCGGGGCGATGGCGCCGATCGGCTGCCCCGAGGCCTGGGCGCCGCCGGCCAGCGCGTGGCGGTAGAGCCAGTCGCCGACCTGGCGGGTGTCGCCGTCCTGCAGGCAGTTGCGCCGCTGGCTGACCAGCCGCTGGCCGTACTCGAGCAGGCGCAGCTCCTCGACCACGTCGAGCGAGACATGGCTGTCGGAGCCGATGCCCAGCCGCCCGCCCCGGGCGGCATAGTCGACGGCGGGAAACAGCCCGTCGCCAAGGTTGGCCTCGGTGGTCGGGCAGAGCCCGGCGACCGCGCCGCTGGCGGCAAGATCGCGTACTTCGCTGGTATCGAGATGGGTGGCGTGGATCAGACACCAGCGTTCATCGACCGCGACGTTGTCCAGCAGCCAGCGCACCGGGCGGCACCCCGAATGGGCCACGCTGTCCTCGACTTCGCGCTGCTGCTCGGCGACATGGATATGCCGGGGGCCGGCGGGATCGGCCGCGAGCACCTCGCGGATCTGCTCCGGGGTCACCGCGCGCAGCGAGTGGAAGGCCAGACCCAGCGCTTGAGTCGAGTGGTTGGACAGGCGCGGCGCCAGCCGCTCGAGCAGGCGCAGGAACCCCGGCGCGTCGTGAATGAAGCGGCGCTGCCCGGCATTGGGCGGCTGGCCGCCGAAGCCGCCGTGAGTGTAGAGCACCGGCAGCAGGGTCAGGCCGATGCCGCTGCGCTCGGCGGCCGCGCTGATCGCCCAGGCCATCTCCGCGGGGTCGGCGTAGGCGCGGCCGGCCGGGTCGTGATGCAGGTAGTGAAACTCGCCGACCTGGGTGTAGCCGCCCTTGAGCATCTCCACATAGAGCGCCTGGGCGATGGTCGTCACCTGCGTCGGGGTCAGGGTGTCGACCAGGCCGTACATGCGCTCGCGCCAGCTCCAGAAGCTGTCCGGGCGCTCGCTGCCGATCTCGGCGAGTCCCGCCATGGCGCGCTGGAAGGCGTGCGAATGCAGGTTGGGCATGCCGGGCAGCGCCGGTCCGGCCAGGCGCTGGGCATCCCCGGCGTGGCTATCCGGCGAGACCGCCGCGATGAAGCCGGCGTCGTCGACCTCGATCAGCACGTGCCGGGCCCAGCCGTCGGTTAGCAGGGCATGTTCGGCGAAGAGGCGTTGGGCCATGACGAGCTCCTGAAGGTCTAATGTATATACATATACCGAAGAGCAGGCCCCGAGTAAATCCTTGCGAATGCTTAGACGTTGAAGTGCTACTTTGGTGCAATAAGACGCCTGAGGCCCCAAATTAGGGCGTCTCCAGCGGCGGTGAGGGAAGCATTGCGCGCGGTGCATGGCTGACATAATGTATATACATATCTCAATGCAACCAATACCACTCTCCAGGAGCGACCATGGCCCCAACACGCTTTCGCGATACCGAGATCCGCGCCCCCCACGGCAGTCAACTGAGCGCCAAGAGCTGGCTCACCGAGGCGCCGCTGCGCATGCTGATGAACAACCTCGACCCCGACGTGGCCGAGAACCCCAAGGAACTGGTGGTGTACGGCGGCATCGGCCGCGCCGCGCGCAACTGGGAGTGCTACGACGCCATCGTCGACTCGCTCAAGCGACTCGCCGACGACGAGACGCTGCTGGTGCAGTCCGGCAAGCCGGTGGGCGTGTTCAAGACCCACGCGGACGCGCCGCGGGTGTTGATCGCCAACTCCAACCTGGTGCCGCACTGGGCCAACTGGGAGCACTTCAACGAGCTTGATGCCAAGGGCCTGATGATGTACGGCCAGATGACTGCCGGCTCGTGGATCTACATCGGCAGCCAGGGCATCGTCCAAGGCACCTACGAAACCTTCGTCGAGGCCGGGCGTCAGCATTATGACGGCGACCTGCGCGGGCGCTGGATCCTCACCGCCGGGCTGGGCGGCATGGGCGGCGCACAGCCGCTGGCGGCGACCCTGGCCGGGGCCTGCAGCCTGAATATCGAGTGCCAGCAGAGCCGCATCGACATGCGCCTGCGCACCCGCTACGTCGACGAGCAGGCCGACGATCTCGACGACGCCCTGGCGCGCATCGAGAAGTACACCCAGGCCGGCGAGGCCAAGTCGATCGCCCTGCACGGCAACGCCGCGGAGATCCTGCCCGAGCTGATCCGGCGCGGCGTGCGGCCCGATATGGTCACCGACCAGACCAGCGCCCACGATCCGCTCAACGGCTACCTGCCGGCGGGCTGGGAGTGGGACGACTACCGTGAGCGCGGCAAGCGCGAGCCGGACGCGGTGGTCAAGGCCGCCAAGCAGTCGATGGCGGTGCATGTCCAGGCGATGCTCGACTTCCAGGCGCTGGGCGTGCCGACCTTCGACTACGGCAACAACATTCGCCAGATGGCCCAGGAGGAGGGCGTCGCCAACGCCTTCGATTTCCCCGGCTTCGTGCCCGCCTACATCCGCCCGCTGTTCTGCCGCGGCATCGGCCCGTTCCGCTGGGCGGCGCTGTCCGGCGACCCCGAGGACATCTACAAGACCGACGCCAAGGTCAAGGAGCTGATCGACGATGCGCCGCTGCATCACTGGCTCGACATGGCCCGTGAGCGGATCAGCTTTCAGGGTCTGCCGGCGCGCATCTGCTGGGTCGGGCTGGGCCAGCGCGCCAAGCTTGGTCTGGCGTTCAACGCCATGGTGCGCTCCGGCGAGCTCTCGGC
>Ga0114911_1000917_pt1 | contig 16823 bp, 13 predicted proteins | sample MalvireepMed_904_FD_89688 | JGI IMG/M metagenome (GOLD analysis project Ga0114911, IMG submission 89688) | Marine viral communities from the Global Malaspina Expedition - Malaspina viral metaG DeepMed_904 | ecosystem: Environmental > Aquatic > Marine > Oceanic | place: Mediterranean Sea...
AAATCGATGCGAGCCGGGCCGTTGAGATCGTCGTCAGCCCCGGGGTCGATCCGCGATCTCCCGGCCTGGCCCGTTACTGGCAGGCGACGCTCGAGGGCGCGCCCGGCATGCCGCGGGTGATCGGTGAGATTGCGCTGTTCGCGGGTGCCTGTCGGGCGCCGATCGCGGCGATCACCGGCGCCAATGCCAAGTCGACGGTGACCACGTTGCTCGGTGAGATGGCTCGCCAATCCGGCAAGCGTGTCGCGGTCGGCGGAAACCTGGGCATCGCCGCGCTGGATTTGCTCGCCGAGTGTCCCGATGCAGAGCTTTACGTACTCGAACTCTCGAGCTTTCAGCTCGAGACGACGCCACGGCTGGGCGCGGCGACGGCGGCGTTCCTCAACCTGTCCGAGGATCATCTCGACCGGCACGGCGACATGGCAGGCTATCGGGCCGCCAAGCTGGCAATATTCCGCGGTGCTGAGCATGCGGTGGTCAACGCCGAGGATCATTTGACCTGGCCCGATGACGTTGACCTGCCCGTGTCGCGGTTCACCACCCGGCCGCCGCAGCCTGAAGAGTGGGGAATCGCCGAGTCTGGTAGCGAGGCCGCTCGCGAGCCCTGGCTGATGCACGGCGAGGTGCCGATCATGGCGGTGCGCGAGATGCGCCTGGCCGGACGCCACAATCAGGCCAATGGCCTGGCGGCGATGGCGATGGGCGAACGCCTGGGGCTATCGCATGAGGCGATGGTTCGTGTATTGAAGCGCTTCGCGGGGTTGCCGCACCGCGGTGAGCTTGTCGCGGAGGCGCACGGCATCCGCTGGATCAACGACTCCAAGGGTACCAACGTCGGCGCCACGCTGGCGGCCATTGCCGGGCTGGGGCCGACGCTCGGCGGACGTCTCATCTGGCTGGGAGGCGGTATGGGCAAGGCAGCCGACTTCACGCCGCTGGCCGAACCACTGGCGCGTCATGCCCGCGAAGCGGTGGTGTTCGGCGCCGACGCAGCGCGCCTGGCACAGGCCTTGGCGGGCCATGTGGCAATCACGCGCTGCGACGATCTGAAGGCAGCCATGGCGCGCGCCGGCGATATCGCCGAACCCGGAGATTGCGTGCTGCTTTCGCCGGCCTGCGCGAGTCTCGATCAGTTCAGCAATTATCAGGCGCGCGGTGAGGCTTTCCGTGCAGGTGCTGCGGCCTGGCTGCAAACATTCGATCAACAGGAGGCGCCATGACCGCCCTGGCTCGACGCCTGTCGACAGCAGGCAGCTCCTTTGACGGCTGGTTGCTGTTCTCTGCGCTTGCCCTGCTGCTGCTGGGGTGGGTAATGGTGACCTCGGCGTCTATCGAGATCGCCACCAGTCAAACCGGCAATGCGCACTATTACAGCCTGCGTCACGGCATCTTCGACGTGCTGGCGCTGGGGAGCGCTATGATCACCCTGCGCATTCCCCTGCTATGGTGGCAGCACAACGGTTCTCGGTTGCTGATGCTGGGGTTCGTACTGTTGATTGCCGTGCTGGTAGTTGGCCCCGAAACCAACGGCAGCCGCCGCTGGATCTCGCTTGGCGTCGTCAACGTGCAGGTTTCAGAGCTGGTCAAGCTGTTCTTGATCGTCTATCTGGCCGGTTATCTGGAACGCTTTTTGCCCGGGGTGCGCCGGCATTGGTGGGAGTTTCTCAAGCCATTGGTGATCATGGTGCCGCTGGGCGGGCTGCTGATCCTCGAACCGGACTACGGCGCACTCGTGGTCATGACCGGTTGCGTGATGGGCATGCTGCTGTTGGCCGGGGCGCCGCTGATACGCTTTCTGCTACTGATGGTGGCGGTGATTCTGATCGGTGGTTATGTGGCGGTGGCCGAGCCCTATCGGCTAGAGCGGATCACCAGCTTCGCCAACCCCTGGGCCGACATGTATGATTCCGGCTACCAGCTGACCCAGGCGCTGATCGCCTTTGGCCGTGGTCACTGGTTGGGGCTCGGGCTGGGCAATAGCGTCCAGAAGTTGTTCTACCTGCCCGAAGCGCATACCGATTTCGTGTTTGCGGTGATTGCCGAGGAACTGGGGCTGGTCGGCGCGGTAACGGTGATCGCCCTGTTCGCGATTCTCGTCTATCGCGCTTTGCTGATCGGCCGGCGGGCCGAGCTCGCCCGATTGCCGTTCGCGGCCTACCTCAGCTACGGTATTGCCTTGGTTTTTGGCGCCCAGGCATTCATCAATATCGCCGTGAGTACCGGCATGCTGCCGACCAAGGGCCTGACGCTGCCGCTGTTGAGCTACGGCGGGTCGAGCCTGATCGTCAGTGCCGTGATGGTGGCCCTGCTGTTGCGGGTTGATATCGATACGCGCAAACGCGGCCGCAGCTCACCATCCCGCGCCAAGCCGGCGACCTAGATCAAGGAGTACTCGGCGGTGGTAGAACGAGCAGCGGTCCTGGCGGGCCAGGGTAGTCGGCTTCGCGTGCTGATCATGGCCGGCGGCACTGGCGGACATGTTATTCCGGCGCTATCGCTGGCCAAGGCGTTGGCGACTGAAGGGGCTCGGGTCGAATGGCTGGGCAGCCCGAGAGGGATCGAGAATCGTCTGGTACCGGCGGCCGGTCTGGCGCTGCATCGGATCGACGTGTCGGGGCTGCGTGGCAATGGCCTGGTCGGCTGGCTGGCGGTGCCGGTACGCCTGACGCGGGCAATCTGGCAGGCACGTCGGGTGATCGTCGCTTTCGACCCCCACTTGGTGGTGGGACTGGGAGGGTTCGCCAGCGGACCGGGAGGGCTGGCAGCATGGTTGTTGCGCCGGCCGTTGATCGTGCATGAGCAGAATGCCGTCGCGGGCCTGACCAATCAGGTGCTGGCACGCTTGGCAACGCGCGCTTACGCGGCCTTTCCCGGCGCCTTTCGCAAGTCCGGCGGACGCGAGGCGATCGTCATCGGCAACCCGGTGCGCGAGGAGATCGCGCTGCTCGGCGAGTCGCCTCGGCAGGCTCCGGAAATGCAGGGGCGACGGCTTAGATTGCTGGTCGTTGGTGGCTCCTTGGGGGCAGTGGCGCTCAATGATCGAGTGCCCCAGGCCCTTGCCCTATTGCCCGCGGCCCAGCGGCCGACGGTGCGTCATCAGGCCGGGCGCGAGCGCGTGGATGCTACCCGCGACAACTACCGTGAGGTGGGCATCGAAGCCGATATCGGCGAATTTATCGACGACATGGCCGAAGCCTATGACTGGGCCGACCTGGTGGTCTGTCGCTCCGGCGCATTGACCGTCGCCGAGCTGGCGGCGGCGGCCAAGCCGTCATTGCTGGTGCCGTTTCCGCATGCCGTCGACGATCATCAGACCGTCAACGCGGGGTATCTGGTCGAGGCCGGCGCGGCACGACTGTTGCCCCAGAAAACCTTGAGTGCCGCATCGCTTGCCGAAGCGCTGAGCGAGGTACTCGACCCCCAACGACTCGCCGGCATGGCCACGGCGGCACGCGGTCGTGCGCAGCTCGACGCTGTCGAGCGGCTGGTGGCTGGCTGTATGGAGACATGTTTTGAACGATAGCAGGCGCGATCCCACACCTGCCCGGACCCGCCGGGGCCTGGGGATGCGGCGGACCCGCAACATTCACTTCGTGGGTATTGGCGGGGCCGGCATGTGCGGCATCGCCGAGGTGCTGGCCAACGAGGGCTACCGGATCAGCGGTAGCGATATCAAGGAATCGCCGATCGTTGTGCACCTGCGCCAGTGCGGAATTCACGTGGCGATCGGCCATGCGGCGGATAATGCCCATGGCGCGGATGTCGTGGTGGTCTCGACGGCGGTCGATACGAGCAATCCGGAGATTGCCTGGGCACGCGAGCATCGCGTGCCGGTGGTGCGGCGTGCCGAGATGCTCGCCGAGCTGATGCGCTTTCGTCACGGCATCGCCATCGCCGGTACGCACGGCAAGACCACTACCACCAGCCTCACCGCAACGCTGCTCGGAGAGGGCGAGCTCGATCCCACTTTCGTGATCGGCGGCAAGCTGACCAGCGCGGGAACCAATGCCCGGCTCGGGGCGGGCGATTATCTGGTCGCCGAAGCCGACGAATCGGATGCCTCCTTCCTGCATCTGCAGCCGATGGTCGCGGTGGTGACCAATGTCGATGCCGATCACATGGAGACCTATGCCGGCGACTTCGCACGGCTCAAGGACACCTTCGTCGAGTTTCTGCACAACCTGCCGTTCTACGGTCTCGCCGTGGTGTGTCTCGACGATGCCAATGTGCAGGAGCTGCTGCCGCGGGTACAGCGTCAGTTAGTCAGTTACGGCTTTCACGAACAAGCCGACTATCGCATCAGCGACTTCGCCCAGCAGGGCGGGGAGATCCGCTTTACCGCCTGGCGCCCCGAAGGCTACGCGCCGCTCAAGGTACGTCTGGCAATGCCTGGCGAACACAACGCACTCAACGCACTGGCGGCGATTGCCGTGGCGACGGATGCCGGCGTCGATGACGCGGCGATCCAGCGCGGCCTGGCAAGCTTCGCCGGCGTCGGTCGACGCTTTCAGGTGCATGGCGACTATGCATTGGCGCACGGCCGGGGCGAGGTCATGCTGGTCGATGATTACGGTCATCATCCACGCGAAGTGGAGATGGTCGTTCGCGCGGTGCGCGCCGGCTGGCCGCAGCGTCGGCTGGTGATGGTCTACCAGCCGCATCGCTACTCGCGTACCCACGACCTTTACGAGGACTTCGTGCGCGTGCTTTCCGGCGTCGACGTGCTGTTGCTGCTCGACGTATACAGCGCAGGGGAAAAGGCGATCGCCGGGGCTGATGGACGCAGCCTGGCCGGTTCGATCCGCCAGCGCGGTGAGGTCGACCCGCTGTTCGTCGAGAGCAAGCATGAGCTTCCCAAGCTGCTGGGCAACGTACTGCGTGACGGAGATATCCTAATTACCCAGGGGGCCGGTGATGTTGGCGGGATCGCCGTCTCTCTCGCAGCCGGCCGGCTCCAGGTGGATGAGATCGCATTATGAGCAGAGATACGCAGGCCGCAGTGCGCGGTGAGCGTCGACAGGATTATGGCCGCGTCGTGGTTCTCTATGGCGGCGATTCCGCGGAACGCGATGTCTCGCTGGCCAGTGGTGGCGCGGTTCTCGCGGCTCTGCAACGCAGTGGCGTCGATGCCCAGGGCTACGACCTGGCCGCTGGCGGCCTGAGCGGTCTGGAGGCGCTGGCTGCGGATCGGGTCTTCATCGCCCTGCATGGGCGGGGCGGGGAGGATGGCACCTTGCAGGGGGCGCTGGAGCTGCTGCGCATCCCCTATACCGGTAGTGGCGTGCTGGCCTCGGCGCTGGGGATGGACAAGCAACGCACCAAGCGGCTCTGGCAGGCGCACGACTTGCCTACTCCGGCGAGTATTACTCTGGGCCCCGAGTGCGACTGGTCGACAGTGGTCAGGCGCCTGGGTTTGCCGCTTGTCGTCAAACCGATACACGAAGGCTCGACGCTCGGCATCACCATCGTTGCCAATGCCGATGACCTGGCGTCGGCCTACCGCGAAGCGGCACGTTTTGATGCCGAAGTCATGGCCGAACGCTTCATTCAGGGCGAGGAATATACCGTGTCGCTGTTGGGGGACGGCATCCTGCCGGCGATACGCGTCGAAGTGCCGAGCGGCTTTTATGACTATCAAGCCAAGTACCATTCCAGCGAGACACTTTACCATCTGCCCTGTGGCTTGGACGCCGCGACCGAGGCACGGCTTGGCGAGCTGTGTCGTGAGGCCTTTGTTGCCGTGGGCGGGCGTGGCTGGGGACGGGTGGATGTGATGCGCGACGGCGAGGGACGCTTCTGGTTGCTCGAGGTGAATACCGTGCCCGGGATGACCGATCATAGCCTCGTTCCGCAAGCCGCGGCGCATGCCGGGCTCGATTTCGAGAGTCTGGTGCTGCGCATTCTCGACACCACGCTGGAGCCCTGAGCGCATGGCGGAAAGTGGCTTTCGCGTGCGCGGGGCGATCCTGGGGCTCGTGCTGTTGCTGGTCCTGCTGGGTGCTGGCGGGCGGGCGCTGTGGTTATGGCTGGATCGGCCCATCCAGCGGGTTTCGATCCGTGGCGATCTGGAGTATGTCAGCGCGGATTATCTGCGTGAGAGGCTCTCGCCGGCGGTGCAGGGCGAGACTTGGTTGTCGGTTGATTTGGATGAGTTGCGCCGACAGGCCCGCTCCGCCGAGTGGATCGCCGAAGCGCGCGTATCCAGGCAGTGGCCCAACTCGCTGACGTTCGAACTCTTTGAACAACAGCCGGTCGCACGCTGGAACGATAGCTATTTTCTCAATCCCCAGGGCGTCGCTTTTGATCGCGACAACGTGACGGTTGCCGAGGATTTGCCGGATCTCGCTGGCCCCGATGGCAGCGGTAGCGAGGTGCTTGCCCGGTATGATCGGCTGCAGAATCGATTGCTGTCATTGGGTCTGCAGGTCACGCAGCTACGGATGGAAGATCGCGGTGCCTGGCGTTTCCAGATCGATGATGCCTTTTGGGTCATGCTGGGACGTAATCAGCGTCAGGAGCGAGTAGCCCGGTTCATTGCCGCATGGCAACGCGAGTTGAGTGGCAAGGCGTCGCGAATACGCTACATCGATCTACGTTACCCGAACGGTGTTGCCATAGCCTGGCATGGAGAGAGCGACAGCAAGATCGACGAACCTTGAGCTCAAGCGTTACCTTTAATATGGCTGTCGCCCACCAACAAAGGCGTAGGGGTATTTCTTTCGACGAAAAATACCCGTATTCTGAGCGCGTATTCAATTGAACCGGTTTTAAACGCGCTGCACTCACTATAATCTGTTCAATATCTATTTAGGCTGATAAACGGATTCTTAATTCAGTGAAGATCGAGGAGTAATCCCGACCCATGCCAGGACAATCCAACGCATCCAATATGGTGGTCGGGCTGGATATTGGAACATCGAAGGTGGTCGCCATCGTTGGGCAGCCTACCGACGATGGGGGGCTCGAGATCGCCGGGATCGGCTCGCATCCCTCACGGGGGATGAAGAAGGGCGTGGTCATCAACATCGAGTCAACGGTGCAGTCGATTCAGCGTGCCGTGGAAGAGGCCGAGCTAATGGCCGGCTGCGATATTCACTCGGTCTATGTCGGTATCGCCGGCAGCCACATTAGTTCGATGAATTCCGATGGCGTGGTGGCAATCAAGGATCGCGAAGTCACTCCGTCGGACATCGATCGAGTCATCGATTCCGCGCGGGCCCGTGCGATATCCGAAGGACAACGGATACTGCACGTGTTGCCCCAGGAATTCGCCATCGATACCCAGGAGGGTATCCGCGAGCCGCTGGGCATGTCCGGGGTACGGCTTGAGGCGCGCGTGCACTTGGTTACAGCGGCATTGAATGCAGTGCAGAACATCGAGAAGTGCGTGCGACGTTGCGGGCTCGAAGTTGATGCCATCATCCTGGAGCAGTTGGCCTCGAGCCATGCCGTGCTGACAGAAGACGAGCGTGAACTCGGCGTTTGCATGGTGGATATCGGCGGCGGCACCACGGACATCGCGGTGTTCACCGAGGGTGCCATTCGCCATACGGCGGTCATCCCTATCGCCGGCGATCAGGTGACCAACGACATTGCCATGGCGCTGCGCACACCGACCCAATACGCTGAGGACATCAAGGTCAAATACGCTTGCGCGTTGACGCAGTTGGCCTCCAGCGACGAGCTGATCAAAGTTCCCAGCGTAGGCGACCGCCCGGCCCGCGACCTGTCAAGGCAGGCATTGGCCGAAGTGGTCGAGCCGCGCTACGAGGAACTCTTTACTTTGGTACGTGAGGAACTGAGACGCAGCGGTTACGAGGATCTCGTGGCCGCTGGCGTGGTGCTGACCGGGGGCACATCACGCATGGAGGGCGTGGTCGAGCTTGCGGAGGAAATCTTCCATATGCCGGTACGCATTGCCAGCCCACAGAATGTGCGAGGCCTGGCGGATGTGGTACGCAATCCGATTTATTCCACGGGCGTGGGTTTGCTACTCTACGGTATGCGCGATGCCAAGCATGCGCAGAGCCGTGCAGTTTCCGCCCAGCCCCGTAGAGAGGAAGTCTCGCGGCGTGGTCTCAAGGACGGCATTTCGGCGCTGGAACGGGTCAAAGGCTGGTTCAAAGGAAATTTCTGACAGGGCCGCACTGCGCGGTCACAGGAGACGGGGCAAATGTTCGAACTGGTAGATAACGCACCTTCCAGCAGCGCGGTCATCAAGGTGATTGGCGTTGGTGGAGGCGGCGGCAATGCCGTCAATCACATGGTCGAAAGCAACATCGATGGCGTCGAGTTCATCTGCGCCAATACCGATGCGCAGGCGCTCAAGCGAGTCGCCGCCAAGACCGTTCTCCAGTTAGGCAGCGAGATTACCAAGGGGCTCGGGGCGGGCGCCAGCCCGGACGTCGGGCGCCAGGCCGCCATGGAAGACCGTGAGCGCATCGCCGAGCTCCTTCAGGGCGCCGACATGGTATTCATTACTGCGGGCATGGGTGGCGGTACCGGTACCGGTGGCGCACCCGTGGTCGCTCAGGTAGCCAAGGAACTGGGGATACTCACGGTCGCGGTGGTCACCCGGCCTTTCCCCTTCGAAGGGCCCAAGCGCATGCGTGTCGCCGAGGAGGGCATGCGCGAGCTTTCCGAGCATGTCGACTCGCTGATCACCATCCCCAATGAAAAGCTGCTGGCCGTGCTGGGCAAGAGTGCCAGTCTGCTGACTGCCTTCAGTGCTGCCAACGATGTCCTGTTGGGTGCCGTGCAGGGGATTGCCGAGCTGATCACCAGCCCGGGCATCATCAACGTCGACTTCGCCGATGTGCGTACCGTGATGTCCGAAATGGGTATGGCGATGATGGGCACCGGCGGCGCCGTCGGCGAGAACCGAGCCCGGGAAGCTGCCGAGAAAGCGATCCGCAGCCCGCTGCTCGAAGACATCGATCTGCATGGCGCACGCGGTATCCTGGTCAATATTACGGCCGGGCCCGATTTGTCCATCGGTGAGTTCAACGATGTCGGCGCCACTGTTCAGGAATTCGCCTCCCAGGATGCGACAATCGTGGTGGGCACCGCCATCGACATGGAAATGTCCGATGAGCTGCGGGTTACCGTGGTGGCGGCGGGGCTCGATGGCCGTCGTGAGAAGCCGGCGGGCCGCGAGGCGGCAACGCGTCCGGAGACGACCGACTACCGCAAGCTCCAGCAGCCGACGGTCATGCGTCAGCAAGCGGCCAAGGCCGATCAGGAAGAGGCCGCCAAAGCACGTCAGGAGCGCCGCAAGAGCAAGGAAATGGACGACTACCTGGACATCCCGGCCTTTCTGCGGCGCCAAGCCGATTGAATTTTGCTATCGTGACGATGGGCGTGGCCGGATGACATTTTTTGTTTAAACAGCTGTTCGATGTTATAGTGAACACTGTTTCGCAACTGTGATGAAGCCTGGCCATTGCCCATGATCAAGCAAAGAACGCTCAAGAACACCATGCGCGCCACAGGGGTGGGTCTCCACTCCGGTGAAAAGGTCTACTTGACCCTGCGCCCGGCTCCGGCCGACACGGGGATCGTATTCATTCGCAGCGATCTCGATCCTGTCGTGCACATTCCCGCACGCGCCGAAAATGTTACCGATACGACGCTATGCACGGCCTTGTCCTGCGATGGCGTCAAGGTGGCTACGGTCGAGCACCTGATGTCTGCGTTCGCGGGGCTGGGTATCGACAATGCCTTTGTCGAGCTCAGCGCGCCCGAAGTGCCGATCATGGACGGTAGCGCGGGGCCTTTCGTGTTCCTGATTCAGTCCGCGGGAATCACTGAGCTGGAGGCGCCCAAGAAGTTCATTCGCATCAAGCGTGAGATCGTGGTGCGCGACGAGGACAAGGAAGCTGTCTTTCTGCCTTACAACGGTTTCAGGGTTTCCTTTTCGATCGACTTCGACCATCCGGTCTTCGAAAACCAGAAGCAGACGGCAAGCGTCGACTTCTCGACGACGTCTTTCGTCAAGGAAGTATCGCGCGCGCGCACCTTCGGCTTCATGCGTGACCTGGAGTTCCTGCGTTCGCATAATCTCGCCCTGGGAGGCAGCCTGGACAACGCGATCGTCGTGGACGACTACCGCATCCTCAACGAGGGCGGATTGCGCTACGACGACGAATTCGTCAAGCACAAGGTACTCGACGCGATCGGCGACCTGTATCAGCTTGGTTATAGCCTGATCGGGGAATTCCGGGGCATGAAATCCGGGCATGCGCTCAACAATCAGTTGTGCCGCGCCATGCTGGCCAATCCCGAGTCATGGGAAATCGTCACTTTTGAAGGGGCTAGCCAAAAGGCACCGATCTCCTATTCGGCTCCGGCAATGGCCATGTAGGACCGATGCTTGTTCTCGGCAGGTCATCCATTGACGCCAGCTCAGCGGGGCTGGCGTTTTTCGTTGCGAAAAACTTTGTATGCGCAGTATGGCCGAGCGCAGGCAGTTTTCGGACAAAGCCTAGTCTGCACCAGTCGACGGCTCTGCATGAGCCGCCAAGCGCTCGAGCGCTCGCTTCAGGCGCGGATTGTCGGTGTCGCGGGCGCAGCTCGAGAGTTCGTCGGCCGCCTGGCTCGACAAGGCGCGTGGTTGGCTGATCGGCACCCTGGGTGGCACGATTGGACGCACCTTGAAAGTCAGTCCGGTAACGGCTTCGAGTTCGGGCAATTGGCGTAATAGCTCGAGCAGACGTGCCTGCTCGTAGCGAAGCCAGGTCAACCAGACGGCGCGATCGGTGATCAGCGTGAGCTTGCCTTGACGATAGCCGCCGACGAAAAGATGGCCGCGCACTTCTTCGGGCAGGTGGCTGCGTAAGTGTTCTTGCGCGCGACCAATCACATTGGCTACACGCATCAGGCCGTTGAGTTCCGAGCCGCGACGGCCGTTACCGTCGAGTAGCGTTGTGGTGGGCTGGGCGCGAAAACGCTTAGCCTTTATACTCATTGGCTTGCACCGTTGCTTAGCGGTGCACTCAATCTAGCATGCCCCGGAGCCCTTCAACAGCATGACCGACGTGACGTTCGATTCTCAGGCCGAGACCAGTGGCAGCCGGCAGCGCTCAAGGCGCCTGTCGCGTTGGTGGCTGGCCGGTTTGCTGGTCGGTTGTCTGTTGCCCTCGTCACTCGTGCATGCGGAAGCGGTGCGTATTGCCGAGCAATTGACCCAGATTTGTCTGATGGCTCCGGCTGCCATCCGCGCCGAATCGCGCCGCGTGGCCCGCCATCGGGCGCAACGCGGCATGCCGCGACGCCGACATGTCAGAGCGTGCCTGCAAGCCCTGTGTACTCAGTGCGCAGGGCAGCCCTGTGCCGGGCTCGATGTCCTGAATCGACGCGGTCCGCCCGCACGAATGATCTAGTCTGGCCGATGGGCCAGCAAGTCGGTTGCCGAGGCATCGGACGGTGCTTCGTAACAATGATTACTTCGTGATTCAGGATATCCAATGTTAAACACCCTGGTGCGCAAGATGGTCGGCTCGAAAAACGACCGTGAAGTGAAACGCATGGGCAAGCTTACCGGCGAGATCGGCGCTTTCGAGCAGAGCCTCGCGGCGTTGGCCGATGACGAGTTACGGCAACGTACGGAGCAATTGCGAGAGCGCCTCGGAGGCGGCGAAAGCCTCGACAAGTTATTGCCCGAAGCCTTTGCGTGTGTACGCGAGGCCAGCAAGCGGGTCATGGGCATGCGCCACTTCGACGTCCAGTTGATCGGCGGGATCACCCTGCATCGGGGGCGCATCGCCGAGATGAAGACCGGCGAGGGCAAGACGCTGGTGGCCACTTTAGCGGTCTATCTCAATGCCTTGCCGAGCCGAGGCGTGCATGTGGTCACCGTCAATGATTATCTCGCACGGCGCGATGCCGAATGGATGCGTCCGCTCTACGAATCGCTGGGCCTGACGGTTGGCGTGATCTATTCGGGACAGAGCTCCGAAGACAAGCGCGCGGCTTACGCCTGCGATATTACCTACGGAACCAACAACGAGTTCGGCTTCGATTACCTGCGCGACAACATGGCTTTCGCGCTGGGCGACAAGGTTCAGCGCGAGTTGCATTACGCGATCGTCGACGAGGTCGATTCGATACTTATCGATGAGGCAAGAACGCCGCTGATCATCTCGGGACCCGTCGAGGAGAACACCGATCTCTACAAGGTCGTGGATCGGCTGGCCACCGAACTCAAGCAATGCGAGGATCCCGAAGACCCCGAGAGCGGTGAGTTCAGCCTCGAAGAAAAGCAAAAGCAGGTCGAACTGACCGAGGCCGGTCACCACAAGGTGGAAGAGCTGATGCGTCGCCAAGGGCTGCTGGCCGAAGAAGATTCGCTTTACTCGGCGCAGAATCTGGGGCTGCTGCAACACATGCATTCCGCGCTGCGCGCACGCCACCTTTTCCATCGGGACGTCGATTATATCGTCAGCAACGACGAGGTGGTCATCGTCGATGAGCATACCGGGCGCAGTATGCCCGGGCGTCGCTGGTCGGAAGGCCTTCATCAGGCCGTAGAAGCCAAGGAAGGCGTGGCCATCCAGAAGGAAAGCCAGACGCTGGCCTCGACGACGTTCCAGAACTATTTCAGGCTCTATGAAAAGCTTTCGGGGATGACCGGCACGGCCGATACCGAAGCTTTCGAATTTCGCCAGATCTACGGGCTCGATGTCACGGTCATTCCGACCAACAAGCCCATCACGCGTATCGATTACAACGATCTGGTCTATCTCTCCGCCCAGGAGAAGTACGAGGCGATCATCGAGGACGTCAAGACCCAGCGTGAATCCGGCCGGCCGGTGCTGGTCGGTACGGCCTCGATCGAGACTTCCGAGCTGTTGGCGAACCTGATGAAGCGGGGAGACATCCCGCATAACGTGCTCAATGCCAAGCAACACCAGAGCGAAGCCGAGATCATCGCCCAGGCGGGTCGTCCCGGGGCCATCACCATTGCCACGAACATGGCGGGCCGCGGCACCGATATCGTCCTGGGGGGGAACTGGGAGGCTGAAGTCGCCAAGCTGGACAATCCCAGTCAAGCGCAGATCGATGCCGCCAAGGCCGAATGGCAGCAGCGTCACGATGCGGTTCTGGAGGCCGGTGGGCTGCACGTCATCGGCTCCGAGCGCCATGAATCGCGGCGCATCGATAACCAGTTGCGTGGTAGGGCGGGGCGTCAGGGCGATCCCGGTTCGACGCGTTTCTTCCTGTCGTTGGAAGATAACCTGATGCGCCTGTTCGGCTCCGAGCGGGTCCAGCGGCTAATGCAGGCACTGGGACTCGAGCATGGCGAGGCGATCGAGCACAAGATGGTTTCAAACGCCGTCGAGCGGGCCCAGAAGAAGGTTGAAGGTCGCAACTTCGATATTCGCAAGCAGCTGCTCGAATACGACGATGTGGCCAACGATCAGCGCCGGGTGATCTACGAGCAGCGCGATGCCATTCTCGGCGCCGATGAAGTGGCCGAGAACGTGGCAGGCATTCGCGACGAGGTCCTGGACGAAGCGATTACCGCCTACGTGCCGCCACAGAGTCTGCCCGAACAATGGGATCTGGAAGGATTGCAGCATCATCTCAAGAGCGAATTCAACCTCGATGTGCCGCTACTCGAGTGGGCCGAGGAAGACGAGCATTTCCACGAGGAGCAACTGCGCGAGCGCCTGCAGAACCAGCACCGCGAGATCTATGCAGCCAAGGTCGAGGCGGTCGGGCCCGAGTTGATGCGGCGATTCGAGAAGCAGGTCATGCTGCAGGTGCTGGATACCCGCTGGAAGGAACACCTGCAATCGATGGACCATTTGCGGCGCGGCATTCACTTGCGTGGCTATGCCCAGAAGAATCCCAAGCAGGAATACAAGCGCGAGGCCTTCGAGCTTTTCCAGAGCCTGCTGACCAATATCAAGCATGACGTCACGCGTATCCTGAGCCATGTGCAGGTCCGTCGGCAGGAAGAGGTCGATGAATTGGAGCGACAGCGTCGCGAGACACTCGAGCGCGAGAAGGCCTCCGCGACGCAGCAGCATGAAACGGCAGAGGATGAAGCCGAGCCGAGTGGCGGCGCGCCGGCTGAGGCCGCAGTCTCTCAGACGGTACGGCGCGAAGGACCCAAGGTCGGGCGTAACGATCCGTGCCCCTGCGGTTCCGGCAAGAAGTACAAGCAGTGTCATGGCAAGTTGGATTAACCGCGAGCGTGTTTAACGGTGGCCGTATGGCCGGCGTAGCCCGCGGCTCATCGGTTCAGGAGGCTAGGGGATGGCGGTAGGCGAAGCAATCTTCCCGCAGATGCCGGCTATTGCCGGGGTCCGGCTCGGTACGGCACAGGCGGGGATCAAGAAGGCGGGGCGCCGCGACGTCCTGATAATCGAAGTGCCGGAACAGGCGCGAGTCGCCGGTGTCTTCACGCGCAACGCATTCTGCGCCGCACCGGTGCATGTCGCCAAACGCCATTTGCAGCATGGCGCGAGCCGCTATCTGTTGGTCAATACCGGCAATGCCAATGCCGGAACCGGCATGCAGGGCATGCAGGACGCCCAGGCCTGTTGCGATGCCTTGGCGGCGCTCACCGATGTGGCCATCCAGAGTGTCCTGCCTTTCTCCACCGGTGTGATTGGCGAACGGCTACCTGTCGAGCGCCTCTGCAACAGCCTTTCCGAAGCCCTGACGAACCTGGACGATTCAGCTGTCGCCTGGGAACTTGCCGGCCAGGCCATCCTGACCACCGATACGCGTCCCAAGGGGGCTACTGCGACGTGCAACGTCGATGGTCAGTCGGTGACCATCAACGGCATCGCCAAGGGCTCCGGGATGATCAAGCCGAACATGGCCACCATGCTGGCCTTTGTGGCTACCGATGCCGAAATCGAGACGGCGTTGCTCGAGAGATTGCTGCGAGATAGCGTGGATCGCAGCTTCAACTGCATTACCGTCGACAGCGATACGTCAACCAACGATGCTTGCATGTTGATCGCTACTGGCGAGGGGCCTTGCATCGTTGGCGAGGAGTCCATCGCTGCCTTTCGCGACGCGCTGGATAGGCTCACGCGGGAGCTTGCCCAAGCAATCATCCGTGACGGCGAGGGAGCGACCAAGTTCGTCACGCTGGACGTGCAGGGCGCAAGGTCCCGCGACGAGGCGTTGGATGTGGCTTTTACCGTGGCGCATTCGCCCCTGGTCAAGACCGCCCTATACGCTTCGGATGCCAACTGGGGACGCATTCTGGCGGCAGTCGGTCGTGCACCGCTCGAAGATTTCGATGTCGAGCGCGTGGCCATAGACCTGGGCGAAGTACGACTGGTGGAAGCGGGAGGGCGTGCTCCCGGCTACATCGAAGAGGCGGGAAGTTCGGTGATGGCCCGCGACGAGATCGATATACGTATTCACCTGGGGCGTGGCGAAGCTGCAGCGACGGTATGGACGTCCGATCTGTCGCATGACTACGTTTCGATCAACGCCGATTATCGCAGCTAGTCGCGATCGAAGCTTCAGAATGAGCGAATTCTCTCATGAACTCGCGCCAGTAACGTGACAAGGGTAACAAGGCAACATGATCAAGCGACGGGTGCATGTGGCGGCTGCCGCCATCTTCAGCGATGACGGCCAGGAAGTTCTGCTTGCCAGGCGGCCCTCTACGGTCGATCAAGGTGGGCTGTGGGAATTTCCCGGTGGCAAGCTGGCGCCTTACGAGACCGGTTTCGTGGCCCTGCAGCGTGAGCTCTACGAGGAATTGGGCCTCACGATCGATCGAGCGCAGCCCTTGATCCGTGTCCATCATGAATACCCGGACAAGCACATTCTGCTTGATGTCTGGCAGGTACGCGCCTTCAGTGGCGAGCCCTACGGGCGCGAGGGGCAGGCCGTGCGCTGGGTGAAGCTCGACGAGCTGTTCAACTATCCATTCCCGGCGGCCAACATGCCCATTCTGCGAGCCGTAATGCTGCCTACCGAATATTTGATCAGTGCCGAAGAGGCTGACGATGGGGTCTTTTTGAACAAGCTGGAGCGGGCGCTGCAGGAAGACGGCCTTCGCCTCGTCCAGCTGCGGGCCAAGACCCTGGATCACGAAGACTACGTGCAGCGTGCCGAGCAGGCACTTGCCCTGTGTCGCAGGTTCAGTGCCCGCCTGCTGCTCAATGGCGAGCCCGAGTTGCTCAAGCTTGTCGACGCCGATGGCATTCACTTGACCAGCGATCGCCTGATGACCCTCGATCGCCGGCCCATCGTGCAGGGTAAGTGGCTTTCTGCGTCAACTCACAATGCCCAGCAACTCGATCATGCTGCGCATATCGGTTGTGACTTCGTCACGCTTTCGCCCTTGCGCACGACCCCGACGCACCCCGACGCAACACCGCTTGGCTGGCATGACTTCCAGCAGCTGGTGGAGCCGGCCGGCATGCCGGTTTTTGCGCTTGGCGGCATGACTCGCCACGATGCCAACCATGCAAGGGCGGTGGGCGCTCAAGGTATCGCATCGATACGTGACTTCTGGCAGTAGTGAGGGGGCAGTGAGATAAGCGCGGCAAGTGCTCTGAATGTGGTCTTTCGTGCCGAAGAAGGACTAAACTAAAAATTCTGGTCAGCCCCCTTGTGTTCGCCGCCATCGATCCGTAAAGTACGCATCCGCTGCCGACGACGCACAGCGTCGCGGGCTCGACCCGGCGCTTGACAGCGCGGCCCGGATCGGTAGAATACGTCTTCCTCGCAGGGCGCTGGCGAGCCACCCGGTGGCGCGACGGCACAGCGAGACGCTCTTTAACAATCGATCAGGTAATTCATGTGGGCGCTTGCCCGATACGCGGTGACAAGTCACGCGATAT
>Ga0114911_1000923_pt1 | contig 16779 bp, 11 predicted proteins | sample MalvireepMed_904_FD_89688 | JGI IMG/M metagenome (GOLD analysis project Ga0114911, IMG submission 89688) | Marine viral communities from the Global Malaspina Expedition - Malaspina viral metaG DeepMed_904 | ecosystem: Environmental > Aquatic > Marine > Oceanic | place: Mediterranean Sea...
AGCTCTGCGGATGCAAACGGATTCAGGTGCCCTCTATCCCACCGATGGTTCCGAAGATGATACTCGGCACCCTGAAGTTGAAGAGCTTTCCGTCCTACCTGATGGCGTTCTTCAAGTATCCGGCGGTGATTGACGGGCGGGCGTTTGTTAATGAGTTCGGGTTTGAGCCGAAGCGACCGCTGAAGGAGATTTTCCGGTTTTATCGGGAGAATAAGAGGCCGGTTTAGTCAACAGCGGCTACATAAGTTACTCTCACTATAAACAGAGCTATTCTTTGGAAAGGATTTCTTTACGGGGCACTCTGGCATGTTCAGCAACATGGACGTACTCAGCTATTCGCTGGCAGCGGTTACGTTCGGGCTACTTACAATACTGGTAGTATCCCGCTACCTGCGACGGGGTGTCGACCGGGCACTGGCACTCGCTGCGACAGTAAGCATGATTTGGGCGGCTACAATCGTCAGCCAGAGCCTTTGGGGGCAGCCTGGATTCAACATCCGCTATCTCGTTGAACTGCTCCGAGACGCCTCCTGGATCTACCTGCTGTTTGCTCTGCTAAAAGATGGTCTAAAAGAAAAAAAGCTCACAAACAAGGTAAAACACATCCTTGGAGCGACTACGGCAATCCTTCTGACGCTGTTGGTCGCCATCGCGTTGATCGAAAATTTCAGTACCGTCGGCATCTCCACGGGCAAAGCCAAACTGCTGGGCCAAATCGGTCTCTCCCTTCTCGGCCTCTCAATGGTTGAACAGATCTGGCGCAATTCGCCAAGTTTTGGCCGGTCAAGTATCAAATACATGTGCATTGGCATTGCCACCATCTTTGCCTTCGATTTCTTCATGTACGCCGATGCACTTCTCTTTGGCCAGGTGTCCGACTCTTTCTGGAACGCCCGGGGATTTGTGAACGCCCTGCTCACGCCACTGTTTGCCATCAACGTCATCAATACCCGCAAGCAACCCGTGGATTTCCAGCTCTCCCGCTCGGCCTTTTTTCATGCGGGCACCCTGGTTTTCGCCGGCGGGTACCTGCTTTTTCTGGCCCTTGGCGGTTATTACGTAAGGGTACTTGGAGGCGAATGGGGGGATGCGCTTCAGGTTCTTTTCTTCACCATTTCACTGGTATTTCTGACCACACTCCTGCTTTCCCGACGTATCCGCTCCAAACTGATGGTACTGATCAGCCAGAACTTCTTCGATTACAAATACGATTACCGGGAAGAATGGCTAAAAATGACCCGGGAGCTGGCCGACCTCAGCGACGATCCTCCACTTCCCGAACGAGTTATCCGAATGCTGGCCGGGCTTGTCGAAAGCAATGCCGGCGGCATCTGGCTGATAGGTGAACAGGATGCCTATATCCTGAAGGCCGCCGTTAACCTCTCGACACCGAAATACACCATGATCGATGGCGATTCGGAGCTGGTCCAGTTCTTCCGCGATCGTGAGTGGATCGTGGACTTGCACGAGTACCAGTCGGATCCCGTCACCTACAATCTTCTTGAAATTCCGGACGCCATCACCAATACACCGGACGGCTGGCTGATCATTCCTTTATACCTCGGCAATGAACTCTATGGCATGGCACTTGTAGGCAACCCCTACGCTCGCGTAGAGCTGAACTGGGAGAACTTTGACCTGATCAAGGTTGTAGCCCGGCAAACATGCAACCTGCTGGCACAGGCAGATGCCCAAAACCGACTGTCCAGGGCCATGCAGTTTGAAGCTGTCAGCAAGGCTTCTGCCTTTATGGTCCACGATCTGAAGACTGTCATCGCCCAGCTTTCCCTGCTCGTGAAAAATGCGCCAAAACACCGGAATAACCCGGCCTTTATTGACGACATGATCAACACCACGGAGCATGCTGTTCGGAAAATGTCCAACCTCGTTGAACACATTCGAAAGCCTTCCGAGGATGATGACAGCAAACTGGTGCCGATCAACCTGACAGAGCTGGTCATTGAGCTCATTGCCCATCATCAACACCGGGCGCCCCATCCTCATTTGGAAGGCACGCCCCCAAATGCCACAATCAAAGCGGATGCCGATCAGCTGCGTAGCGTTCTGGGACACCTGATTCAGAATGCTCAGGATGCAACACCACCCGATGGTGAGGTTGTGCTGACCCTGAAGATCGCAAAAGGTAATGTTGTGCTGTTCATTCAGGACAGCGGCAGCGGAATGACCGAAGAATTTATCAGTGGGCAGCTCTTTAAACCATTTGAGAGCACAAAAGGTCTCACAGGCATGGGAATAGGCGCTTACCAGGCCCGCGAGTACATCCAGAAGCTGGGCGGCAACATCGATGTAACAAGCGAGCCCGGAATCGGCTCCTGCTTTTCAGTTCGCGTACCTCTGGCCGCACCAGGTCCTGCCAAAATGCCTGAGCCGGGATATCCATTGATTTCTGACACTACGGGAGTGAGAGAGGACGCCAATTAACTGCCATTTTCTTGCATCAAGAAAGACGAGCATTGCAAAGTGTCAATGTTCAGTTAAGAATCAGGGGTAAGGACACATACTACAAAAAGGATTTACTGCTGTTGTGACCAGACGACTATTAATCGTAGAAGATGATCCAGGCCTTCAAAGCCAGATGCGCTGGTGTTTCAGTGAGGATCTGGAGGTAACCGTAGCATCCGATCGAGATTCCGCCCTCGCCGCTATCAGGCGTGAGGAGCCGGAGGTTGTTACTCTGGACCTGGGCCTTCCGCCGGATCCGGGTGGGGCCTCAGAAGGCTTTAATCTGCTTGAAGAAATCCTTCGCCTTGCCCCAATGACCAAAGTAATCGTAGTGACCGGCCGGGAAGACAAGGAAAATGCCGTCAAGGCCGTGGGCATGGGTGCTTCCGATTTCTATCAAAAGCCCCTGGATGCAGACATTCTTACTTTTGTGGTTAGCCGGGCCTTCCGACTTGCGGAACTGGAACACGAAAACCGGGAACTCGCCCGGTCTGGCAATGGCACCAATATCAAGGGCATTGTTGCTGCAAGCCCACAAATGCTGGCTGTTTGCCGAACACTGGAAAAAGTTGCCCCCACAGATGTAACCACCCTGATCACCGGCGAAACCGGTACCGGCAAAGAACTCCTTGCACGAGCTTTGCATGACCTCAGCCCGCGCTCAGAAAAACCGTTTGCAGCCATCAATTGCGCAGCGATTCCGGAAAACCTCCTGGAGAGCGAACTGTTTGGCTTTGAGAAAGGCTCATTCACCGGAGCGACTCAATCCAAAAAAGGCAAAATCGAAAGCGCTAACGGCGGGACTCTATTTCTGGATGAAATTGGCGACATGCCTATGGCGCTCCAGGCCAAACTGCTGCGCTTCCTGCAAGAACGCGTGATTGACCGGGTGGGCTCGGTAAATGCCATATCCGTTGATGTTCGGGTGGTTTGCGCGACCCACCGAGATGTCAGGCAATTGATTGAAAGCGGGGATTTCAGGGAAGATCTGTACTACAGAATCAGCGAAATCACTCTTGATGTGCCCGCAGTCCGGGAACGTGAGGGCGATGCTCTGGTTATAGCACAGTCCCTCCTGAAATCGCTGGGCAAACATATGGATCGCCCCAACCTCTCGTACAGTGAAGATGCCATCAACGCCATTAACAATTACCCATGGCCGGGCAACGTTCGAGAGATGATCAACAAGGTAAAACGAGCCATCATTATGGCGAACAGTAAGCGGGTGACCGCCGAAGATCTTGAACTCGATGGGGGTCAACAAGGCCAGGACCAGCAACTTAACCTGAGGAAAGTGCGGGAAAACGCCGAACGGGCAGCCATTTTACAGGCGCTCCAATCCTGTAGTTTCAATATGGCCCGGGCCTCCCGCCTGCTGGGCATTACCCGGCCAACCCTATACAACTTGACCGATAAATATCGGATACAAACTTCATCTGAATCACCAGGTACCTGAGTAGCAAGCAGGGAATCCACAATAAGATTTAAAAGGGAAAGGAACAGGGCCATGAAACCAGTGTCAGCAGTACGTGCCACCTTCCTGGTAGTTGCCATTTCGCTCACTCTCGCAGGTTGCAGCGAAGAAGAACAAGAAATGAGCCAAGAGGAGATCCAGTATCTTAGTCATATGGATCAGTCCCGGTTTTTCCAGCGCCAGGGGGAGCTTAAGGCCAGCACTCTGGAGGCCCGTAGTGCGATTGAGCTGCAGCCGGAGCGCGTAGAGCCGTATCTTTTAATCATCAACAACCTTCTTACGGCTGGCGATGCCAAGAATGCCGAGCGCATGCTCGACCAGTTGCTTTCGGATATTGGCGAAGAATCCATTAGCCAACAGAATGCTAACGATGCAGCGCTGATCCGTTCGGAAGCCCATTTGATGCAACGCGAGCCTGAGGAGGCGCTGGCGGTACTTGATGCGCTTGAAGACCCGGACCGCGTTCAGCAGCTGGAAGGAGCTTTACTCAGAGGAGAAATTCACTTGGCCGCAGGCCGTCTTGATCAGGCGGCAGAAGCGTATTCGGTTGCACAGAATACTGACCCTAATGCAGTCCGGCCATTAATCGGTCAGGCCAGGGTGGCTTACCGTCAGAACAAGCCCGGTGAAGGTGATGAGTATATTGCTCAAGCCGAAGAACTTGATCCGGACCACGTCGAACTATGGCTCCTCAAGGCCGGCATTGCGCAAGACAGAAAGGATTGGCCAGACGCCGAACAAGCATTGATAAATGCGCTGGAGACAATCGGTCAGTACGACGTTATGACATACCAGAAGTTTGAAACCATGTCGGCGCTGATCAATGTACTGCGGGAACAGGGCAAATCCTCTGAAGCCTTTGTCTACGAAGAAATTCTCGCAAAATCAGCGCCTGGCACCATCAGGAGCAACCTGATAGCGGCACAAGAGGCATTCAACAACGGCGAACTGAATAACGCCGCACGCTATCTCGAGGAAGTACTGTCCCAGGCTCCGAGCCAGCAGCAGGCCGCACTGATGCTGGGCCTTATTCGCTATCGCCAGGGCCGGCCAGAGGAGGCTGAAGCCCTGCTAGCCCCGGTTGCCGATATGGAGGACTCGGAGCAGGCGAGAAAACTACTTGCGGCCACCCGCCTGCAAATGCGCAACCCGGAAGGCGCCCGGGAAATCCTCGCCAATCTCGAAGACCAGGATTCAGACCCGGAAACCCTGGCGCTGGTGGGCATCGCCTCACTGGTCAGCGGCGACACAGAAAGCGGCGAGCAGTTCATCGAAAAATCGCTGGACCTCGCCCCCGACAACAACAACCTGCGGTTGCGGTATGCAACGTATCTGGTGCGCACAGGCCAGACCGAAAGGGCCATCGAACAGGCCAACCGGGTACTGGAGAGCGATCCGGAATCAGAACAGGCAAGATTGCTGGTTGTCCAGGCCCATGTATCCGCCAACAACAACGATGCGGCCATCGCCGCGGCGTCCGACTGGGTTAAGGAACAACCAAAAAGTGTTGCCGCACTGGTTACCCGTGGCAATGTCGCCGCCAACGCCGGGAATATCGAAGAGGCCAGGCAGTATTACCAGAGAGCCACGGAAGCGGATAGCGAGAACCCCGCCGGGCTTAACGCCCTGGGCAACCTGGCACGGTTACGCAATGAAACAGACCAGGCAAAAGACTACTACCGCCGTGCCATTGAACTGTCCCCGGACAATCGCCAGGCACTGCAGGGGATCTCCTCGGTTATGCCGCGTGAAGAACTGAAGGCGCTGATGGAAGAGGTCCGGGAGAAACACCCGGACGCGTATGGCCCCAGGCTGATATTGCTGGAATCGGCATTGATTGACAACGACACCCAACGGTCCGATGAGCTGACCGCCGGCCTGCTTGAACGGGAAGACGAATCCAGCCCTGCCCCGGCAGAATCACTGGTTGCTTCCGTGTACCATGGCATTGCCACCCAGCTGGCCCAGCGTGAACGCCTGGAACAGGCAGCTGACGTGCTTCGCCGGGGGCGCATACTGTTTCCGGATAACGAAGAAATCGGCATCCAGGCGGCTGCCATTGAGTTCACCCGGGGAAATGCCAAAGAGGCCCGGGACATCCTGAGAGACGTCAAACAACAACATCCCGAATCCGCAACGCCCTTCCGCATCGAAGCCCGCTACTTTGAAAGGCGGGAGGAGTATCAGGAAGCCGCCGAGCTCTATCAGCTTGCCCTTGAACTGGAACAAACCGCCGAACTGGAAGTCGCCCACGCCCGCGCCCTGGTTCGGTCCGGGCAGCGCGACAAAGCTGTCGAATCCCTCGAAAACGCACGCCAGGCTTTTCCACGGAACCCCCAGGTGCTGATGAGCTTGGCGGTACTACACCAGGAAAACGAGGCGCCTGAAAAGGCAATACCGCCCTATGAAGAATTGCTTGAAGTAACACCCCGGAACGTGGTGGCACTCAACAACCTGGCGTGGATCTACCACCAACAAGGCGACGAACGCGCCATGGAACTGGCCAGGCAAGCTTTCGAGCTGAACTCCGGCAACGCCGCCATTGCAGACACCTACGGCTGGATTCTGTTCCAGGCGGGAAAAACAGAAGAAAGCCTGCCCGTGCTTGAAAAAGCCCACGAACTGCAACCTGATTCGGAGGAAATTGCCATGCACCTGGCTGAGGCCTATCGCGCCAACGGCCGCGATGCGGACGCAAAACGGGTGCTGGAGAAGTTTGGTGACCAGGGGTAAACGCGGAAAGACACAGACGCCATAACTACCGCCACATAATACCGAACCGTTCGTAGGCTTTGGTGGCACTCTCCCTCCTTCGCAACAACAGTACTTTACTCATCGTAATTGTTGCGCAAGGAAGGTAGTGCGTTAGTCCTCGCCTCTTTTCTTTTCCGCAACTTGTTTATTCACAGCGGTCACCACCTCTTCCATCACTGAATCTATTAGTGAAGACAAACGATTTTTCCCATCACAGTCTTCGCAATACACAGCAAATACGATCAGAGAAGCATCGCTGCGGGAATTCATAAGCCCCCAAACCTGGGCCAGCTTGGCTCTCAGGTTATCCGTCTCCCAGAATCCCTCTACGTAATAGGTGTAGGCAATGTGTATCCGCGTGTCGGTAAACCGTTGACGAAGCGTCAAGCCTTTGAGGGGGACTTTCCCTGGCCCGGACAGAGTGAAAAATGTCTCTGGATACCAGCGTTCCCGATCATAAACCCGATTCGAATACTGGATTACTTCAGCACCCTCCCGCTGATAGTCGTAGCTGTAAACCGCCGCAAAAAGGGATTCACCAGGCCCTGATTGATCGCCCGCACCTCTCCGGTCAAACAGTGTCTGGGTATACAGCCAATCTGGGTTCTGAACCCTTGGACGCCAGCCCTCCAGGTTGGTTGAGAAAAGCGGACCGTAACGTTCCCCAACCAGCTTAAGGTCCAAAGCCAGAGGTTCCGGCTTTATGTCGCGATCCGACGATGGCAACGCGGCCCATACCAGAACCGGCAAAAGTGCGGTGATAACAACACCAACTTTCAGCCGCATGGCGCCAGTGCGGCTAAACGATGCCAAAGGTTCAGTCGCTTCCACCTTCTGATCCGAGTCCCGCTCTGCCTTCATCGACTCCAGTCGTCGACCCACCAGGAACAGAGGAATCAAGGTGGCTGCAAACACCCACCAGCCAAAACTTTCGTGGTCTTCAATCAGAGAGGATTGCATGTTGGTTTCGTGGCCCATGTAAATAATCACGAAAACTCTTATCCAGTTGGCGAAAAGCGCAAGTAACACACTCGTCGCAAACAGGATTACACGGGCGCGAAGGGTGCGCAGATTCAACTCGCCATAGATCAGCGACAACGACTGGCCAACCAGCAGGTACCGCAAACCCGAACAGCCATTGGCAATCTCAAAGGCCCCCACCCCTATGAGATAAACAAACACACCCTCAATTTCAAACTCAATATCAAACAGGCCGAGTAACAACTGATTGATTTCTACCGTAATGACCTGAAGCGTCCAGGACAGAAAGTCCCAGACCGGCATCGCAAAAAACAACAACCCTACCGGCGCAATAAAGAACCGGACCTGTTTCCATCCTAAAAGAATGGCCAGCGCACCAAGCAGTAGCGGAACCAGCATCAGATGCTGGAGCGCCTGCACCCGCAGCAGATCACCCATTCCATAGGCTAGCAGCGCCAGCACAAAGGGCATTAGCCACAAGGGATAAAAACCGGGTACCAGAGCTCGCTGTTTCAGCACACGGAATATCAGAAAAACAGAAACCAATAGCAGCAGAAAACCGTGAGAGTAGGATTCATCAAACCTGAGCCACCGGCTGACAATACCCTCAACGGTTGGCCAGATAAGCAGGAAAAGGGCGCCAAATACTAAAAGGAACGGAGATGCCGCCCGGATCAGGCCACGAAAACGAATCCTTCCAATCGCCATACGTCTACACCCCTTTCCTGCCAGCGGATCCCCGGCTTATCGGGCCTGTCCGTCGAGGTTTGTGCCACGACAGGATCACAATCCCACCCTACGACTGAGCCCCCTCGCCATAAACAGGGGGCTGGCCGCCTGGATACGATACAGAGCCTTGAGCAGAGGGCTGCGAACTACCTGGAATGTAGAGAAATGCACGGCCTCACCATGAAAGTGCGATTTATAGAAGTGCTTTTTTCCCGCGCCGGCAAGAAGGTCGTAAAACTGAATACCTTCCTCCCTGAAGGCCGACTCAACGGCGAACCCGATATGAAGTGACCCCAATGCGACCTTTTGGTCGAAATCCTCAAAGAATCCGGATTGCAAATTCACCCGCCAGCTCCCGACCACTACATCATAAAGCACCGAAACACACTCACCGTCAAAATGCAGCGCTGTAAGCTCTGCCCGGCCGTTGCCAAGCGGGAGCCGTTCAATGAAAAGCTGATGGAATCGAACAGCATCTTCATCGAAAGCCGGTTTGCCCCAGCGCTCCAAATGAAAGTCGTTCAGACGCCTCAAAAAATCACTACTGTTTATAGCTTCATACAGACTGAACGCCAGTTCACCTCGTTCGCGCAGATATGCCCTGCGATTGTAAGCTTTCAGGCGGGTATTTTTGCCCAAACACTGCAACCAACCCTCAAATGACCCACCCGTCGGTATCCGAACACCGCTGTCGACCATTCTTTCTATAAAGCGTGGCTTAGTTGCTCCGGGCCAACTTTCAGGAGAAAACCCTTGCACATCCCTATCAGCCAGATCACTGCAGATCAGTTCGTCCCACCACAATTTTGATACGGCCCCCAGGATGGCATCATTCACCTCCGATTCACGGCCTTTGGGAAGAATCAGTCCACCATATTCCGTTCTGACTGTTGGTGCCAGGCGCCAGCCACTGCCAATCAGGTACAACCGGTAGACACGGACGCCAGCGGGGGTGAGCATCGCCCGACGATAAAAAGGCCCCAGACCTACCAATGTGTCCTGCTCGTCGTAAACGCCAATCAGCACAAGCTCGAGCCCCAGGACTTGGGACCACACTTCCCACCAACTGTACAACCAAGGCCAACCAAGGAAGAGAGGGTTTGCAGAGGAACGTTTCAAGCACGCACACCATTCTTCAGCCATGGAGCTGAAATCAGCTTCGGAAAAGCGCTGCAAACGAAGGGTCATAACGCCGCCCGATAACAGAAATCGCCTGCTGCCTGTAGGAATTCACCGTCTGAATCACCCATCATAATGAACCATCTGGCATCCGAGGGTTCTTTCTCATACCGGAAAAACCGGGGTTTGCCCCTCAGCCGCAAAAAACCTGCCGCAAGAAAGCATTCCCCAAACTGATGATCAGACGTAGTCGCTGAGATCTGTGCCGCATGACGCCAGCGATTTACGGCGTAGCCAATTATTGCCTGCTTCAATTGGCGATCATTACCAGGCCCGACATAGTCCACTATTCGAAGATGTTCGCCATAAGTCCTGACCACGAGAATCCCAGCAAGGTCTCCCGCCCTCTCTGCTCTTACGAAGGCATAACGCGCAAGTGGGTGCTTCTGGTAACGCCAGTCGAGATATCGGTAATTCCTGGCAACAATACGTTCATAGGTTCCCGCACAGGACGCCCAAAGGCCATCAACGTCATTGCTAGGAGGCAACGTGGATCTCACAGAAAACGAAAGGTCATTTTGCTCGGTTGCGCGCCAGTTTGACCACGACTTCCGGGCCAAAAAACGATTTGCCAGTTGCAATCCCATAAATGCCCAACCGCGCCACCCGCCAGGTTTCCGAACCATCCGGTAACTTTCGACAGATGTATCCTGGACCCACCCCAGGTGGGAGAGTACGTTACTGGCTCTATCACTGATCCCAAAAGCCATGATGATGGGAGACTTCCGATGAAGCTCATACTTGATATCGCTTCCCAGGCCTTTTCCCCGCCAACCCTTGGCAAGAAAAAAATCGCAACTCCATAAGACTGGAATCTCAGATCCCTTATCAGTCGCCAGAACAGGCATCACACCGTTAAAGCCTACTACCTCGTTTTCCTGATCGACCAGAACCACAGGTTCGAAAGGAAAGCCACAAGGGTTGGATTCAAACTGCCAGTCCCAAATTTGCCGCTTGTGGCTTACATCAGAAAAAAGCCGGAGCACGCCCTCGCGATATCGACTCTGCCAAGGAACACAAGAGGGCAGGTCAGTCATTTGCGCGGCACCATCACTCGATAAAGAGCGCGCCAAACAACCAAGTCTAACGGGGCGCTTCGAAAGGCCATCAGTAAAGAATTCATCGCCGTGCCACGCTCACCGACGCTGGCAAAATACCGCGCAGATCGACAATAAAAACGGGCCAATCCCCACCGTTTATCTTTACGGTCCAACTGGTCACCATACTTCGTGAGAAAATTTCTGATAATCATTTCATTAGCCGCAAGACGCCTGCGTTTGTCTGATGAAATCTGATCGTCCATCACCCGATAGGACGCGACAATACCCGGCTCATAGTGAAACCGGTAGCGGGCCGAAAAGCGCAACCAAAGTTCATAATCATCGGCAACACCCACGGAAGTATCAAAGCCGCCCATTTCATCAAAGCAACGGCGCTTAACCAATGCCGTAGTGATGCTCACACTATTATCTGCAAGAAGATACCGCGTGATCCGTCCAGAATACCGCGCCATATTCAACAAACTTGTCACCGCACTTTGTTCATCGATAATTTCTTCATCTCCATGAACGATATCCGCATCCGGATGCGCTCGAACCACTGCTAACTGTTTTTCCAGCTTTTCTGGTTTCCAGATGTCGTCGGAATCAAGAAACGCAACGAAGTCGCCCATTGCATGTTTTAGGCCGACATTGCGAGCATAACTTTGGCCCTGATTGTCCTGGTAAAAATAGCGAACCCGCTCGTCTCTTAGAAATGGCTCCAAAACACTGGTAGTGTTGTCTTCCGATCCATCGTCCACAATTAAAAGCTCAAGATCAGCATAGGTTTGAGACAAAACACTATCTATAGCTTCTGGAAGAAACTTTGCTCTGTTGAATGTTGGCATTAAAACGCTCACGCTAGGCATAACAACATCTCGAACAAAGCTCTTAAATCGGACGCTTTAAGAGAACCGCGGCGAAACTTCGCCAGACCGCGCGCCCAGCAGGTTCCAATTTCATAGCCTCTAGAATTTCGCGTGTCGCCTCCCTTTTAGCACCCTTGCTAGCGAGATAACGAGCCTTTCTGCAGTGGAATGCCGCAAAACCAGAATCAAAGTCCCGCTTCGACATCGCATCAGGAAATTCCCGTCTGAAATCGTTTATGATCCGCCAGTTGGAATCCACTCGCCGGGTTTTATCAGATGAAATCTGATCCTCCATAACCCTGTAATAAGCCCAGAACTCAGGAATGTAGAGAAACCGGAATCGGGCCGAGAATCGCAGCCACAAGTCGTAGTCATCCGCCACACGGCGGGTACCACTCATGGCCCCCAACTCATCAAAACAACTGCGGCGGGCCATTGCTGTATTCATGCTCACACAGTTGTCGCGAATCATATATCTGGCAATATGCCCGGAATACCGCTTCATATTTTTTCGTGAAATTTCCCTGTCGTACTCGTCAATCGTGACTGTATCACCGTAAACCACATCAGAATCGGGATTATCGGCCAGCAGGGCTATCTGATTTTTGAGCTTGTTATCGGGCCAGTAATTATCTGAATCGAGGAAACAGATTAGATCTCCCCTGGCACGGGACAAAGCAAGATTTCGCGCAACACTCTGCCCCTGGTTCGACTGGTAAAAATAATGCACTCTGGGGTCTTCAAGAGCATTATCCAGCCGTTTTCTTGTGTCGTCGGTAGACCCATCATCAACAATCAAAAGCTCAAAGTTTGAATATGTCTGACCAAGTACACTATTCACCGCCTGCTCGATAAACTCTGCACGGTTGAACGTTGGCGTGATTATGCTGACAAGCGGGTTGGTTCTAGAATTCTTCACCTTACCTCTTTCCATGGTCGGGGGGGACTCCTGATTGTCCGGGTTTTACAGAGCAGTCCGCAGTCTCTCGCCGTCTGGCCCCGCAAGAAAACAGATCCGACTTAGGCATTTGCTATCATGGCCTTCTTTGGCCAAACGAGCATATAGGACTGAGGAACATATTTGCCAGACTCGTAAAGCTTCACCCTAGTTTTCGATTTACTCAGTGCACTCCCCGAATCATCAAGTCCAAGATGGAAACGGTCGGCACCGTTCAGTAGAGGATATCCGGCAAGATAAGCAAGCCGGGGGCTCACATCTTTTAACTGGGGGTCATAAAACCAGCTTGCACCGCAAAACCCTTTGTGATCTGCGTTTGCTTTCAGAAGTTCTGCTACAAGGCTGTAGGTCCTGCGCCAGCCTTCCTCATTGAATCGCTTCAACAGACTTGTATGTGTATGGTGTTGAAAGAAATATCGGGTTCCCACGGGTCTTGTCAGCAAAATGCGCAGGAAACGCAGCCTCTGGCCAATTGGCCCGAATACAAGTGGCCGCCGCCACAGTGCTGTATGAGTATCGACAATACCCGTATATACCGGCATAGCCGCGCCCCGCAAAATGGAAAAATCCTTCAGAAAAGCATCTTTGCCCGGAAGATAGTGACCACTTGGGAACGTCAGAACCTCATTCCGGATGCGTTCCTGCTCTTCTTTAAACTCCGAACAAATAGCCTCTGGCACCTGACAGGCCGGTTTCCAGATCGAGCCGTCGACAGAAGCCAGTAAGAGAAGACGAGTAACCAACTCCAGGCCAGTGCTACCCGCGCGCGCTTCAATTTCCGAAAACTCCTCAGCCAGCCCTCCAATCCATTTAAAACCGCGATGCCCTGGCAACTGGCTTGCTTTTTCATGAACACGCCGGACATCATCATTTTCAGGATGCACACTCTCCACATCCAGAATGCCGGAAATCTGCTGAATATCCCGTTCACTCAACGCCATAAAAAGCGAGTCCTTTTACGTAGTCGTCTGGCAAATCTCAGAAAGCCTGATATCTCCGCCAAAAATTCGCTCTCGCTGATATCGTCCTTATCCAGGTACCTGTTCAGGCATAGCCTGTTGGAATCAGGAGATACAAACCCAAGCTGGCAGGTGGTAGCAGATTCAATCCCGAGCTCCTTTAGCCAAGGTAGCTGAGCTTCCTCCCAAAGACCACTGGGGTAACAGAAGTGCGCCAACCGTTTACCCATCAAAGGTTCCAGGTATTGCCTGTTTTCCTCAATTTCCCGACAAGCAAGGGCTTTGTCGGCAGGGAAACTATGCCGGTGGGTATGCAGTTGAATATCTACACCCTGTCTCGCCACGGCTTTTATGGTTTCCGCATCCATAATCCTGAACATACCCGCGGAGTTCATCGCCTGATAATCAAGCTCCGTCAGTGTGCACAATTCTTTCAGAATTTCCTGCCGCTGGTTTTCGTCACCGCACTCACGCCCGTAAGCGATGATCTCCTGTGCCAGGGCACGGCGCTCTTCCTGGCCAGTCAGGTCCAGATGCTGGGTATCAGCCAGACCCAGCTTTGAAAAGTCCCCGTTAAGCTCAGTCTTGTCCGTTTTCCACAACAGATACTGGACCATCACATTGAAAATCGGAGTCTGCTTAGCGGAATGATAGGTGGTTACGTAAATAGTCAGGGGGAAGTCGAAATCTGCACAGGCTTTTGCCAAGGTCTGAGGCGAGTTCAGATAGCCATCATCTGCAGTGATCACAACAGATTTGGGTGGCAGGGTGCCATTATCAAGCCGGTCTAACGCCTCTGACAGGCCAAGCACGTTATAGCCCCTGGATCTGAGCAGGTGCAGCCGCTGTCTGAACCGACTTTCCGTCATGAACACGCCGGGCCACCACTTATATTCATCCTGAATCGAAATACCGTGATAGCACAGGATCAGTAACTGGTTTTTGAAAAAAAGCCGAGCGAACCAGAACAGGCCAAAACGACCGAGCCATTTGTAGACTGTGTCCTTCATTGCCCAGTTTCCTCCTTGTTCAGTCAAAAGTGCCTGAAAACTGAGTCCCCTCAGAGCTCAAAGCTCCAGCCCTTGCACCAAGATAGATGCTAGCGGATCTTGCCCCGATACCACGCAGCCGCTTTCACTGCATACGAATAATCCTTAATCCCCAGCAGTTGAATTGCGGCCAATGCAAAGAGCCGACTCCTGGGCACGGGGCCAAGATCGGTAGGATCCAAAGCCATGCCAAGAACCTCAACACCACTTGAAATCCGCGAAAATAGTTTGGTGGAGAATTTTTGAGGTGGTGGTGGACCCCACTGGTACGACAGATCCTCGGGGATAGGTAGCGGGCATTCAACATGTTCGGGGTAGGTTTGCCAGGGTACAGCTCGGGTGGTCTCCGGAAATACGGAGAACCAGTCAGTATAGAAACGATGATTGTTCCGATAGTCGACAGAAAGGCCGCACATGAACTCCAGGAAACTACCATCAAAGAACGGAAGTTGGTACTCAAGCCGATGCAGGTCGACATCCTCGTAAACATCATATAGATGTTTTCTCTGGTCATTGGACATCAGGAAGAGGAACATCGCCTGGCCCGGGTCTTCGCACTCGTGTCGGTCAAGTTCATTCTCAACACCGGTGTACAATAACTCGGAAATATCTTTCCGAGTCTCGGGCTTTAGTAGCCGATAAGGATATCCAATCTGGCTGATACGAAAATAGTGCTTGATCGCAGCTCGACGTTCGCCACTTCTCAGTAGAGCCAACAATTTGTCGTCCAGGTGAACATTCCCCACCCCAACGCTTCCTCCATCGCCAGACCATAGGCCGTTAGGTCTGTCTACCTTGATCTCACCTCGATCTATACAATCACGCACAAACCGCGTCAGTGCCATACGAAAACCACCCTTGGGATTTCGTTTTCTCGGTGCTGACAAAAAGGGGATGCCAATCTCTCTGGCATACGCGCGGGCCAAAACTTGATCCTGGGAACCATCCGGAGAAAAATTTATAGATTGCACACTGGCACCCGATACATTGAGTGCAGCCACTATTGCCCTTGAGTCCATCCCACCGCTAAGGAAAGCGCCTACTTCCCGGTCCTCACGCCGCCGAATGTTTATGGTATCCAAAAATAACTCGTAGGCCTGATTCACTGCATCTGTATTTGTGATCTCTTTGGCTGGAACCTGATCCCAACGCCAATAACAATTCCGGGACATTCCCGAGGCGGAAAACTCCACGATCTCAGCCTCTCGAAGAACACTTACACCACGGTATTGAGTACGCTCAGCTAATGGATATCCAAAAGCGATGGTTTCCGCCACCCCTGCATCGTCGCGGACCTTTGGCACAAAAGGCAACGCTTCCAATACTCTCAGCGCAGTTGCAAACACAACCATCTCATCATCGCGCCAATAGTAAACTGGCCTAACGCCAAGCTTGTCGGAAAATAACTGAAGAACCGGGATTTCGCCGTCTTCTCTATACCTAACGCCACAAAAAACACCGCGGGAACTACGAAGTGTGGAGTGAGTACCTTGGTCCAAGTCTTTCTGCAGCTGCTCATGGTCCTCAGCGACATTTCCGGAAGGCCCTAGGGGCTCCCCCGCAAGAAGCGAAAGGTTGCCGGGCGTTCCATCTAAAATGCCGTTGTAATCAGTGAGAGCTCCAATCTTGGCGCTAACTATGTAAGCCTGTTTAGAATCTAGCTCGGTGATTTCCTCATTTGGTCGACGCGATAAATTTTGGAAAATTGCGCTCTTTTGGTCCGATGTCAAAGACCTTTGTGAATTGAACATCACCACACCAGCAAACATAAACAATCCCTTTAGTTGAGCAAAATCGAAGCTAAAAGTCTGAATAACCAGAGCGTATAAAAGAAGCCTAAAACATCGCGCCTTCCTACCAACAGTCTAATCCATCTCTGCCTACAAGCTATCTCCCAATTTGCTCAGTCATTGTCCTGGTAACTCAACCATGCCTGAAACATAAGCACCCCCCACAGCTCAAAACTGTAATCTTCGCGCCCGGACAGATGCTCATTCCAGAACCATCGCACAGCATCAGCATTCCAGTATCCCTGATCGGTAAGGGTTTTATAATCAAGGAGCTCCTCTGCCCATTCGCGCAGTGCTCCCCGCAGCCACTGGGCTATGGGCACAGCGAAACCCTGCTTGGGCCGGTCAATAAGTTCCCGCGGCACATGGCGATACAGCACCGACCGCAACACCTGTTTGCCAACGCCCTCCTGAACGTTTAAAGACGTCGGCAGCCCCAGTGCAAAGGAGACAACCCGGTGGTCCAGTAATGGCACCCGGGTTTCCAGGCTGCAGGCCATGGCGGCGCGGTCCACCTTTACCAGAATATCATCC